>Ga0074199_1001475_pt1 | contig 20249 bp, 16 predicted proteins | sample EPASupsiteSAE347_FD_64528 | JGI IMG/M metagenome (GOLD analysis project Ga0074199, IMG submission 64528) | Bioremediated contaminated groundwater from EPA Superfund site, New Mexico - Sample SAE3-47 | ecosystem: Environmental > Aquatic > Deep subsurface > Groundwater > Contaminated ...
TTAAGCTATGATTTTTGGTATTGTTTCGGCGCTGATGGGGGTTGTGATCGTAATTGGGGGGTGCTTGGGCGGGCCCCGGTGACCGCCGCGATCCGGGGGTGTCGGTAGGACTTCGGAAGGAATTTTGACTTCCTCACCGTCACCGTTTTTTACTATGAGTTTTCCGTCCGTGTCTTTCTCGGTCGTATAGCCTTTTTCCGTGGCCCATTCGGTGATTTTAGTTTCGATATTGGCGATTGCTTCCGTATCCGATGCGGCATTCCCACCCAGATCGGGGGGCCGTTGGCCATGATGTCCCGGATGATGGCCGCCCGGGCCTCCGGGGGGGGGATGATGGGGCCGAACGTTTGTATTTCCCGTGTCGCTGGCCGTGGTTTCCGCAAGCAATGCGGTTACCGAGAAAACAAAAAAGGAACCGATCAGTAGCTTGGTTAAAAACTTATACATACAACCTCCTGATTTGAATTTCTTATGAAAATCTTTGACGAACCTTAACGCGGAGATGCCGCTAAAGTATGTTTCCGGATTTTCACTTTCACTAACTTCTGACGCTTATATTATTTGTTTTGTGACAAAAAAGAAAAACTTTTCCGATCAATCAATGATTGAAAAATCATCGTTTTCAAGGTAATCCTTCCGAAACAAAGCGATGATTCAAGCGCTTGTTCAGAAAAATCGGGATCACATTGGTTTCAATGGACACGGGTTGTGCTTTATCACGCGAATTCTGCATATTGACGATTTCCAGGGTTACCTTGAACCAAACCATTTCCGGCAAGCCGCCCTTGGCTGAATTCCTTTGCTCGACTTTAATTTGAAAGTTCTTGCAGCGGTTCTTTAAGAGCGCCATCGTTTTCATGCCGTCTTCACGAATGATATCACCTTTCTTCCAGTCCACACGATAAAAAACGGAAATGAGCTTATCATCGACGCGACGAGTAATTTTGAAACCATCGGTTTCGGTTTTTACCGCGTTAAGCCAACTTTGGGGATTTCCGTCCGGGAAATCGCTGCAAAAAAGATCATCGTTAACGACGCGGAGTATTTGCCAGGCTTCCGTAATACTCTCGAGTTTATCGTCAATCGTGATATAAGAGCGGAAATAATGCCATGTAAATCTATGGACCGTCAATGAAACCAAGCTTAAAATAACCAATACGACTAAAATTTCAATCACGGAAAAACCATCTTTTTTCTTTTGAAGAAGGTTTTTTGGCGATTGAAGCAAACATAACGGCGAAACTTTCACCGCGGAAGTGTTGAAGTGGTGAGAATTTAAATGAGAAATAAATGTGTTCCGGATCGTCATTTTGCGGCGCGACCTCCCATGTTTTCCGACATTGTCCGTTCCATTTCGATGTCGGCTCGCGGTTGGTCTTCCGATTTGACTACAACCTTGGTGGTGCATTTCGCGCAGTCGATTATGATTTTTCTGGAAAAGCTTGGGGGAAGCGCCGAAAGAGCGATTGTCAAGCGTGGATCAGGTTTCGATCCCAAGCAAGTTAGACCGGCTGTATTTGGGAGATCCATTACCAGCATTGCATCCGACTTGATTCCGGACATCAAGGGGATAAGCTGGAGTTGGTTGAGAATTTCCTGCGCGGCGCTATAAGACAAGGCGCGTGCATGAATCACCTTCGCATTTTCAATATTGAATGAAAATATGCTGATTATCGGAAGTGCGGCGATTAAGAAACATACAATAGCCATGAGGACTTCGACAAATCCAAGTCCTTTAGAGCCTGTTGGAAAATAAGCGGATCGTTTGGTTGTTTTCCTACAGGCTCTTATGGCCGAAAATCTCAGAAATTCGTTAGGGTTGTTTGCCGACAAGGCCTTAGAAAATCTTGGGTTCACACGCTTCTACCGCCCATTGCTCATAATAATCTCCGATTATAACCGAATAGTTGTTTTCAGTGTTTCGAGTCGGGTCGAAGCCGGGATAATAAATCAACTGAGCTCCGCTTGGCCAATCGGCCGGCATTAGTTTTCCCACAGTCATTCCACCTTTGATTGTGACTTTATTGTTTGATTTCGTAGGCTTTATGGTGCCGTCAAGCGCCACGAGATAAGCTTGAATTTCTTCGTTGGTTCCTTCTATAAGAATATTTCCGCCCCCCGCTGCTACAAGTGACAATAGATCGTGGTCCGTCGCTCTCTTTATTTCACCCGTTATTTTTATATCACCGTTAACGGCTATTATTCCGGGGTTTACGACTACAACTTTTGAAGGAAGTTGCAGCGGGCCCTTCTTCACGTATATCGTTTGCCCCTGCAAATCCAGGTTTGCATTTTTTAAAAAGGTTGTATCGAATTCTTCTTGATCTTCGACCGTTAGCGAAACACGATTTAAAAGAAGCTCATTCGTCATCAATTTATTCAAATTTCCATTATATAAACTTCTTCCATCATCATGGTTGATTATGAATTTCTCGCCGGTTTGCATGTATTCGCCATAACTCTTTGCCTTAAAATGCTCTTGCGGAGGAACTTTCTTCGATTGGTCGATCAATGAATCGTAGACTTTGTTGTAATCCTGTAAAACAAGCTTGCTGGCCATTTGTTCATAGTTGTCTTCTTTTTCAAAAATCTTTTCCAAGGAAGTGGAAAAAAGTTCTATTTCAAGATTTTTCTTCTTTGATTTAAAAATGGTTGGAAGCCTCAACAGGTCCCAAAAACCGCTGCTCTTTCCGTTATCGGTAATATATTGAGCCGGTGCTTTCAACATCACCAATATTCCATCATGTTTTCCGTCGTTGTCTAAATCGGCCGTTAATGCGGAATATTGAGCGAATACTCGTGCAACTTTTCCGACGACGAGAGTCGGCGTGGGGTTCGTGATGTTTCCGTACAAATGCAGAAACGAGGATTTCATACTCCTCGACTTGCTCGAAGAAAAATATTTTTCCAGCGTATTTTTGTAATTCATGTCGTTGGGCGGATCAGAGGAGTCGAGAGAATAGAAACCATATAATGCGGCTTGAATAGCCAAATTCGCGTTTTGTGGAGGGGAATCGGATAATCTGTAGGGTTTTGTAAACGCCGCTGTATTCGGCGTATTCGTGATGGTGAACACCGGAACCTGATTTTCAGCTTTGTTGACGTTGAAAAATTGAAAAAACTCTCCGTTTTGTTCATCTCCGCCGGATGTGACGTGAAGCTGAATTTCCTTGTTGCCGCCCAGAAAGATATAACCCGCTTTCTTTAAATCGAGCTGCCTATATTCGGTAGTGTTGAAAACAATCATCGGAAGGACTTTAGAGCATTGCGTCGCTTTGCCGTCGCTGAAATTTTCGTAGCAATTGTATCCTTCGTTTGTTTCATTGGTTTCTTCGGGATTTTTGATAAACAGAGTAAATTTGGAAATTATGGGTAGCGACATACTCTGAATCTTGCATGGTCGACTAAATCTGTAAATTTTCCCAAGTCTTCGCATCGGACGGCGTCCAAGGGAAATCTCCAACGTGAGGTTGAGATTACATCGCTTTTCCCAAGGATCTTGCCAGGAGCTTGTCGCAAGAATCGGAGTATATTCGTCGAACCTTACATCCGCCGACGAAAAAAGACCGGCGAATTCCTTTTTTCCCGAAAAGGTATAAAGATCCGACCACTTTCTATCAAGTCCGGTAACCTTAACGGGAAAGTCGGTTGAAGTCGCCTTAACGAGCTTCTTGAATAAATCGGATTCGGTGTTGGCGATTTCAGCTCCGATGGATTCGTAAATGACCGAAGCCATTTCCAGAGCAGCCATATCCATAAGCGTTGATGTCGTGTGTGCATTGACGAATTGCGCTTTTTCACTGATTGACTTGTATAATGAAAAACCGAGGATTCCCAGAATCATAATCGAACCGAGAATGACCAATAAAACAACGCTTCCCCGTCGGAATCGTAAAAAATTCTTAGAACCTATTGGAAAATAACCGGATCGTTTGGTTGTTTTCTTACAGGCTCTTATGGCCGTAAATCCTGGAAATTCATTACAGTTCTTTGCCGACAAGGCCTTAAATGAAAAGAAAGAACGACAATTGGTCATATAAGGAGATTTATCACTCCGGTTTCCGGTACACAGTAGGTTTCAGTTCAAATTCAGACATGTCGCGACGTGGAAATCATTGTTCTTGAGGCGGTGGGGACGGAGGCGGCTCCTGAGAAGGCGGATGAGACGGCGGCTTATGATGCGGCTCCGACGGCGAATCGGGAGGAAGATACGGCGGTTGAGCATTTGTCGGCCATTTGTCGGGTGGAATAATATCACCGTCTTTTCCTTTAACTACCAAATTTCCTAAGTTGTCGCGTTCCGTCGTTCCTCCGATTTTCGCGGCGTAATCCTTCAAGACTTTTTCCGCTTCGGGTAGATTGAGAGGAAGAACTTCCGGCGGAATGGTGTCGATGATTTTTCCGGTTGTGGGGTCGCTGACGATTAAACGACCGTCAGGACCGTGTTCTGTGACATATCCCTTGGAGTCGGCGAAATCTTGAATGCGTTTGTTGACCTGTTCAGGGGTGAGAAAAGTAGTTTTATCGAGCGTTGCCGGCTCGGTTACAGTTGTTGTCGTTGTTGTTTGGAGAGGCAAACCCGACGGTGAACTCACGGGAGATTGCCCTGTGGGATATGGAGTGCCTTCCTTATAAGCCGTCGTAATTTGCTTAACATCAGTTTTTTTTGCAATTTCGGAAGGAGGAGGAACGAATTCGCCTATCGAAAGGTAACCGTCTTTGTCTCGATCATGACTTTGGAAGTAAGTATCAGGATCTTCATTCGTCGGCAAATGTCCGTCGGCAACAAGTTTCGCGAATTGAGTCGGTCCCATTTTCCCGTCCGGAACACCCACATATTTTATGAAATCCTTCCTGATGCTTTGTCTAAAGTCGAAAATGGCTTCATCACAATAAGTGGGAAGTTCTTTGGCGACGATAGGCGTCGGATTGGTCAAAACATTTTTATCGGTCGACGTGTCGGTCGATGTGGTGCTATATGAAGTTCCTTCGGGCATTTCGCTCTTCGCGATTTCCATGAAAGCATCGAAAAGCGTCTCAATGCTTTCGATTTTTTTTGGATTGTTGAATATGAGGTTGATTATAGAGGATAAATCGGATGGAGAATCAGCCGCCCGCGAAATTTTCGGCGAATAAGACAACAGTGAAAATATCGTCGAAAAGATTAAAATTATCTTGCTCCATCTCCATAAAGGGTTTCGTCGCATTTTGAAAAGCATGATTGAAACCTCCTTGTTTTCTAAGAGTTTTACTTCATCTTAATCATCTTAATTTACAAAAAATACTTTCCCCAAAAAGAACTATTATATTCTGGAGTTGATTATACCTTTCCCCATGATCAGTTTTAAAATTATTATTAACCTTATGCAACATAGACGTGAAATTTTCCGTTTTTGTGACATCCAATTTACGGGGATGACAAAAAAACCGCTGTTCTCAATTGGGGAAGCGGGTTGCGATGATTAGAGCCTGTTAGAAAATAACCGGGATCGTCTGGTTGTTTTCTTACAGGCTCTTATGGCCGGAAATCCCAGAAATTCGTTACACTTATTTGCTGACAAGGCCTTAGGGATTCAATTCAGTTTATGCGCCTTGAAAATTTCCTGTAATGCCGCCGTCGCTGCCTGTCGAACTTCCTTGCTTTGATCTCTCTCCGTTTTTTTCAATGCTACAATGGCTCGTATATCCCGCAGCATTCCAAGAGATTCGGCCGATGTTCGCCGGACCTGGCCCGTTCGATCCTGCAACATGGTTATCAGCGGATCGACAGCCTTTTGATCGCCTATTCTTCCTAGAATTCTGGCGATGTTTTCCCTGAGGAAATTATTGCGGTCATTCGCGATCTTCAAAAGTTTTTGAATGAGTGTTTCATCGCCGATTCTGATCAAAAGATCGCATGCATGGCGGCGAATCCGTTCCTCGTTATGCTTTAAAGCTTCTATGAGAACAACATAAGATCTTGTTTTGAAGCTGACTATGGCTTCACTGCAAGCAAGCGGTACGAGAGGGGAAGGATCGTCGAGGCGGCCAAGAAGCGGCATGATGGCTTGCGTGTCTCCGATATTGGCCAGCGCGCCGGCGCATTTTTCTCTTACCGTTTCGGCCGGATCACCCAGCGACTTGATCAGATGAGGCAAAGCAACTCGATCTTTTCTGATTCCCAATACTTCAACAGCCGTGCCGCGCACTAGCGCGGATTTGTCGGATAGCGATTTGATGATGATATCCGGAACCCTTGCATCGGCCATCATTGACAAAGCTTTTACCGAAAGTTGGCGTACCGATTCCGAAGTGTCGTGAGTGGTTTTTTCGAGAAATTCGACGGCTGCCGTATCCTTCAATTCGCCGAGTACTTGGGAAGCCTTGGCTCTGACGACTTCAACCGAATCCTTGAGGGCTTCAATCGCCGGTTGAACCGCGGCCGTCGTGCCGATTTTACCGATGGCCTCGATTGAAGCGGATCTGACTTTGTCCGAAGTATCCTTTACAAGTTGCGATAAAGTGCGGATGGCGCGCGGATCTTTCGTTTCTCCAAGTACCGTGGCGATAGCCGTTCGCACCGGTTCGCTCGGATGCGAAGCAGATAGAACGAGCTTTTCCACCAGTTTTCGGCTTTTGTTGCCGATCAATTGTTTTGACAGCATCTCAAGCGGAATCTGGTATTCGCTGCGTTTGAGAATTTCGATCAGAGCGTCCAGAGCACTTTCGGTTTGAATTCCGCCTACGGCTTCAACGCACCATTGCCTTTGCTGCAAATCGCACTGCGAGAAGTATTCCATGATCATCGGAATCGCCTTGTCATTGCCGACTTTGGAAAAGAGACCGGCGACGTTTAATCTTATAAGTTGAAGAATTTGCCCGCTGCATTCGATAATTCTTTTATCCGGGATGCCGGCGAGTTTCTTCATATCTTTGTCCGTCAAAGTCTCTTTGGCGATTTTAATCAAGAGAGAAAAAGCCCGATCATCTTCCAGTTGGCTTAAGGCCTGCGCGATTGAAAATTGAGCCCAGGCGTATCCCTCCTTGAGGATGACGGATATCGGATTTTCTTCGGTTAGATGACGGTCGATTTCAAGAAGACCGTCCGCTACTTCTTTCTTAAGTCTGGCGTCGGCGGTCTCCAACACTTTAAGCAGTGGGAAAATAGCTCTGATGCTCCCGATCTTCCCGAGAACTCGAACCAGCGAGGGAATCACTTCGGAAGGCTCCGTAAAGAGCGCTTTTGTCAAGGAATCGACGCCCATTTCCTGAAGCTCGCAAAGAGCCCATTCGGCTTTAGAAATGATCTGCTCGTCCTGCTCGCGTAAAGAGTGAATAATGGGGGAAATAGCCTTGGTTCCCTTAATATATCCGAGAGCTTCGATGGCTTGAAGTCTGACGTCTCTTTCAGAATCGGTTAATTTCGCAACCAACGGATCGATTGCAACCGGGTTGCCGATTTTTCCCAATGCGCGGGCCGCGTTGATTTTTAAAGTCGACTCCGGTGAATCAAGAAAGGGAAGGAGGTTGCCTGCCGTCGATTTTTCCGCGATTTCGCCCAGGGCTTCGACGGCTTTCAATCTGAGAGTCAGGTCGTTTTTATCAAGCACAGAAAGAACGAAACGACTGGCTTTGGAAGATTTGATTTTTGCGAAAGCTTCAAGCGCCAAGGTTGTAAGTTTGGAATTGAATGCTTGGGATAGGTTTAAAAGCGGGTCTACCGCGCGTTCATTTCCAATTTCACCCAGAGCCCAAATGATTTTTTCCTTGATTTGAGGATTGCTTACTTGAAAGATATCGATCAACGGATCTACGGCGTTCGCATTTTTAATTTGTCCGAGAGCTTGAATAGTTGCCAGGCGCATTCGCTCATTTTCTTCGCCTAATACAACCAGGAGTTGATCACATGCGGCGGTTGATCCGATTTTTCCCAGGGCTTCTATTGCCTTCAAGCGGACTTCAAAATCAGGATCTTTTACCATTGGAAGAATCACGCCGATCGACTGCTGATCTTTCAAGTTGCCGATAGCTTCACAGGCTACGAATCGCAGATCGTGGTTTCTGCTTTTGAGAAAGGCGGATACCGGTTTCACGGCCGCGGTTGCGCCGATTTTCCCTAATGCTTCCAATGCTACATATCTCAGATCATCGTTATCTTCCTCAAGCAATTTTACCAAAGGTGCTACTGCTTCTTCAGTTTTGATATTTCCCAAGGAGCGAGCGGCGATGAATTTAATCGACGGATCGCCGGCCGTAATGCATTTGATGAGCGGTGCTACGGCTTCTTTACAGCCTACAAGTCCTAGATACTCCGCGGCGACTTCCTTGATGTCTTTCAATTCGTCGTTCAAAAGTATTATAAAATCCGAGTTTGCTTCTGGAATGTTGAGATTTTTCATTTCAAGTACCAGAGAATATCGCTGGTCGGGATCTTTACTTTCATTCAAGGATTTTTTCAGTTCCTGAAGTTTTTCCATTGGAGTAAGAATTCTTTTCGTTTCGTCAACAGTATCGGCTTCTTCCGATGAAAGCATCGTTTCATTGGAAAGGCCGCTTTCTTCTTTCAGCAACTCGGCTACCGCGACTTCCGGAGCTGATGGTTCCAATGCCTGGGGTTCAAAACCCTCAAGCTGAATTTCAGGTTCAGCCTCCTCTATTTCAGCGATCCGCGGCTTGGGAGCCGGAGGAGCTTTTACGATCGGGGTTTTTCCCTCAATTCCCATCAGCAATCCGGCAAGATCTTCGTCGACTTCCGATTGCGTTGCATCTTCGGTTGGAGAAGGGGTTTGGGGGCTTGCGGGTTTCTCCAATATGAATTGGTTGAGAATCGATTCGTCTTGAGTTCCATCTTCGGAGATTTCTAGAGCGGCCGGCTCCAATGGAGCATCGGTATTCGGAGAGGTTTTTTCTCCTCCTCCGCCGTCGATTAAAGTTTCGGAAAATGATGCATCCAAGTCGCCGAATTCAAAAGTGGATGACTCGACTTTTATTGAATCCGAATCGAAAACAATTTCCTCGGTTGTACCGGACTCGATTCCGAATTCCTGGTTTTCCTGAGGAGGTTCCGGGGCGGGTTTTTGCATTTGAGAAGCTGCGGCCGCCGACTTCGCCGAACCGGGCTCTTTTTTCGAAGGCGGCTGCGTGAAATCCATTGTAATGTCGTCCATGGACGGCATGGATATCCGAGATGCGCTTGGCTTATGCGCTTTTTCGGGTATATCAACCGAAGGATTGATAATCAGCTCTTCCGGATTAGCTGCTTCGGGTTGATTTTGCGCTTGAATGCCGCTTGTTTCTTGTCTGGAGTCATCCGATGGGGATTTATCCAAATCTATTCCTAAGTCAAAAGGCGGGTTTGGCTCGGCGGCATCGAGTTGAAGTCCATCCGGTGAGGCGTTGATGTCAAAGGCAAGATCAAATCCTTCTTTCGGCGGATTCGTGTCGAGATCGAGGTTCAAGTCGAATTCCCCGGCTTTTTCCGCATCATTGGACGATCCCAAATCGAGCAATAAACTTCCGTTGTCGGACGGATTGAGATCGAAACCGGAAAGGTTCAATTCGGAAGAAGCATCCGGTTTTGGGGCGGGTTTTGAGCCGGGAGCTTTTTGCGGGCCGGCTTTTGCTTTTGAACTGCTGTTTGTCGCAGGGGCGGGAGGTTCTTCCACGTCGAGCAGGAGGTCGAGATTAATGGGTGTGCGTTCAATAGGAGCTTGCATTGATGCACCTTGTGGAGATAAAACCGCTCTACACATATTGCAAAAATTGTTGTCGTTTTCATTTTCATATCCGCACTCTGGACACCGCATATTGACCTCCGATCACCCGTTGTAAAAAAAATCAAATTTTTCGAAATACCAGCTTGTCGTTTTTTCCTCAGTCGATAAACCGAAATAAACGACAATACCACACCCTCTCTATCGGATTTGAAAGCTTGTTTTTCATTCCAGCCATTTTCAAACCTAATAGGCGAAGCAAAATACAAACCTACAGATTACCAAAAGTACACATTTTTGTCTTGAAAAATCGAGAAAATTTTGCAATCATTTTATATATGTGTGGCATTTCCCTTCCGATACATATGGAATTTTCTTATTACATGATCTTTTTCCACCATTAATTGACGGCAAAATATTTTGATCCGTTTACCTAATATCGGTGAGTAGCCGTAAAATTCTTTGCCTTATTCCTGACGGAAAAGATTAGAATAATCTGCAATCTTAATTTTATAACGACTAACGCTGCATTACAAATTCAACTGAGAAATGATGCAAGTTTGGGGAAGGCTTGAGCCATCCTTTCCTTGATATCGATGGTACCGCCTTCAGCCAGAATTTCTTGTGTGAAAATTCTTATCTCGCTTTGAGACATTTTAGGTATCATCTGTTTAATGGCCGAAAAAGCGGCTGGTCGCATACTGAATTCATCGAAGCCGATTCCAACCAATGCCAGAAAACCGGTTGGGTCCGAGGCCATTTCTCCGCATATGCCTACGCGTATTCCTTCGCTTTTCGCCGTAGCCACACAGTAAAACAGCAGTCGCAGAAAGGGGATGCACAAATGACCTGCCAGTGATGCCAGCTTTTCATTGGTGCGGTCGATACCGTAGAAAAATTGCAGTAAATCGTTGGTTCCAAGGCTTATGTAATCCGTGTATTTTCTGATCTGTTCCAGCATGAAGATTGCCGAAGGAACTTCCACCATGATTCCCCAAGACGGAGGCTTGGCGGGGGCCGCTTGCTCAAGTGCGGTTCTGAAGATTTTATCAATCTGTTCAAGCTCGTCTGGTGTTGATACCATGGGAAAAATGATCCGGGTATTCCCTTCTTCCGAGGCTCGAATCATTGCCCGCAATTGAGGGAGAAGGATATCGGGCCTTGATAGGGAGAATCTGATCGATCGGTAACCCATTGCCGGATTAACTTCCTTGGGAAATGGAAGATATTTGACGGGCTTATCGGAACCCACATCGATTGTTCTCAAAACGGCATTTTCCGGAGCGGCTTTTACGACTTGTCGGTAAACGGATTCTTGGAAAGATTCGGAAGGGAGATCCATGCTTTCCATGAAAAGAAATTCACTGCGGAACAGCCCGATTCTCGTGATTTGTAATTTTTCCAGAATTGCCAACTCTTCGATTCGAGCGACGTTTGCACCCAATATTATCGCTACCCTGTCCGTCGTAATATTGGAAAGAGGTTGGTTGTCAGGTTGTTTGGTGGAATCGATAAGTATTTCCGCGATGGCGGTTTCATCGGGGCAGAGAATTACAAGCCCGTCTCTTTGAGTATCGACAAGGATGGGATCACCCGTTCGAGTAACTCTCGAAAGATCCACGATGCCGAAAATCGATGGAATACTCAACGCTCCGGCAAGAATTGCCACATGGGAGGTGGAGCCGCCTGATTCCAGACAGATTCCTTTCAAGCGCCCTTTGGCGAAATCCAGTAATTCAGAGGGCGTGATTTCATTGGCGATAAGAACGAACGGCTCGTTGCCGATTTCCTTCGCGGGACCTTCAAGCCCCATAAGATGACGAAGAATGGAATCCCCGACGTCTTTTATATCAATCGCGCGTTCGCGGAGATATTTGTCCTCGATGGCCGAAAAAGCGGTATGGAGGCAATCGACGGTTTCCTGGACAATGCTTTCGATATTGACTTTTTCGGCGCGTAATCGCCTTATCATCTGCGGCTTGAACTGCGGGTCGGTGAGCATGAGAAGATGCGAATCAAAAATCGCCGCGTATTTGGCGCCGTGCTTGTCCAGGGCTTCTTTTTGGGCGGCAATTATGTTTTTTCGGGTGAGCTCTATGGCAACTTCGAGCCTTTCCAATTCTTTGTCTAATAATGACGGATCAACGAGATACTTTTCGACGTCGATCCGTCTGCGAAAAACATAAGCTTTGGCCGCGCATGAACCGCTTGATCCGACGATGCCATGCAGAATGACCGGGCCTGTGTTGTTTCGAGATTCCATTTGTTTTCTTTCCTATTTAAATAAAGATTAATAAACAATGATTCGTATCAAAGCTAGCCAACGAAAAAATCAAAGGGAATTTTTCACCGCGGAGGCGCAGAGACGCGAAGAAAACACATCTAATAGCCGTTCTCTGCGCCTCGGCGTCTCCGCGTTTTTTCCTTGCCCCAAATTGGTTAGCTTTTATGCGTTTCATTGTTAATAAACCACAAAGAGCACCGGCGTCAGTAAGCGTAGCTCCGAGAACGCAAAGTTTTGAGAATCATCGACTCGTTTCTCCGTGTCATGGTTCACATCGCTATTCCTCGCCGAATTTGTTCGCGACCAGTGCCGTAATGGCATCAACGGCGGGTTCTTCATCTTTTCCGTTGGCGACAATCGTAATTACATTGCCCGGACCGGCTGCCAGCATCATGACGCCAAGTATGCTCTTGGCATTGACTTCCGTATCTTCACGGATCAATTGAACTTCGCATTCAAAAGTGCTGGCGAGCTTTACGAGAAGAGAAGCCGGCCGGGCATGCAAGCCGAGCTTGTTTGTGATCTCAACCTGTTTACGTTTCATTAAAAATCCTTATATTAATATTCCCCAATGGTATAAAACCAAAGCGCAAACCATCAGCAGAAAAGAAATCATCAATACATCGATTTTAGACCGGTAGGCAAGAGCGGCCAAGGCGACTAGAGCTGTCGCGCTGATTCCCTGGACCACTTTTTCACCAAAATAATAATACTCCAGCGGAAGGTTTGTCAGTAAAAAAGGCGTGTGAAGATTAACGTGATTGGGAATAAGATAACACAATAGGGTAAGGGTCGCATATCTCAAAGCCAATCTTATTCTCTGGATTTGAAAACGACGCAAGAGCCTGATTACATCGGTTCCCAAGCGATAACCCCAAAAAATACCTTGAAAGCGAAAATAAAGGTGCGGGATATTATAAAATGCAAGAAATAAAAGAGGTGTAAAAAGATAATTGCCGAATGCCAATACAAGAGCCGCCGCAGCGACGAAGGGGCGCCAGGAGTCCCAGAATAAGCCGTCGCCGACGGCTGCGCAAGCCGTCATCAGTCCTTCCTTCGTATCGCGAATGATGTCTTCGGTGATTTCTCCTTTTTTCAGGCGCTCTTCCAAGGAAAGGATTACACCCATAACGATGGAGGACATATAGGGATTGGTGTTGAAATAATCGAGGTGGCGCTTGTAAGCGGCCTGGCGTTCGGGACTATCGGGATAAATCATATCCAAAGCGGGTTTGAGGGAATACAAAAAACCCATATTCATCATTCCGCGAAAATTCCAGGAAGCTTGCAGAAAAAAACTTCTGAAGGCCACCTGCAACAAAGTTCCACGACTAAGTTGAGACATCTGTGGACCGTGAAAACCACCAACCAATAGTGCAGGCCGCGGGAAAAATCAGCCAGATTGAGGCCGGGAGTATGGTAAAAATGACGATTCCGGCTATAACGGCTTTGAGTTCAGGTTTGCTTTGAATGCACATGCTTGCGAGGACCGCGAATCCGATGGCCGGAAGCAACCCTTGTATGACGATGAATCCGGAGCTGTAAACAAAATTCAACGATTTGGTGAAAAACCTTAAAGGTTCTACTCCCAACCAAGCAATTAGAAAGCAGAAGAGAAATGCTTTGGTAAAAGATAAAACGCCGCCCAGTGAATGTCCGATTGATATCGTATCGGTTTTGCCCGCAACCATTCCTTTCGATACCCAGCGGTCGATTGCGCTGTTCCATCGGCGATTCAATATATCCAACGATCTTCCGAATAACCCCAGTGCTACCGAAAATAATAATGCAACGGTGTTGCAAACTTCCCTTTCAACGTAGGTCTCATATTGATGACCCGCTAAAAATCCCAGCGCAACCGATAAAACTGAAGCTAATGCCGCATCCGGCGGAACGTTCATTCCTAGGGGTAGTTTTTCAATCCATACGAGTTGAAGTATCGTTCCGACCATCAACCCGAGTTTAAGGCCGGCTCTCGCATCGCCCAGCGACATACCGAGAAAAAGACCGGTTAAAGGGGCGGCGACAATGGGTTGAGAAATCATGAATTGCCATGTGGCCGTTGAGTCCAGGTCTACAATTCCTCCGATTATTGCTACCGTTAAGGCGGAGGAAAGATGATCAGCCATTGTGTTCCTCCTTGGCATTTCCGAAGCGAAATGTCAAACCGGAAGAGGTTCCCGGCTCCAAGCGGAGCTGAAGAATAAATGCTAAAACGACGCCTTGGAAAATATTCGTAGGCTTGCCTTCAATAAGGATTTCCGGTGCGAGGGGAAAATACCATACGGTGCTTGGTCTGCCTATATAAATATTCAGGCTTTGCCCTTTGCTTTGAGCCCATCTTACTTCTTGGATGCCGCACACTTCGCCGACGCTTTTTCCGTCAAGTTCCAGCAAGCCGACTTCGGGGAAACCCAAGGTGAAAGGAGCCGGCGTTTCGGGCGAAAAAGCGGAAAGCGGAACGCGCATGCCGTATGCGAACTCCAACGGATGTTCACCCGGGTTAGTCAAGCGGGCCTCGACAAAAAGGCTTTTCCCTGAAACCGGAAGCGAATATTTCTTGGAAATTTCCAGCTTTTCTTCTCCGGATGAATATGAAAAAGCGGGATTCAACTTAAGTTCAACTTCGAGAGCTTTTCCCGTATTTTCACAAGAGTATTCATAACTGGAAGTTCGCAAATTGCATAATGTCGGCCAAGTTCCTTGAATCATTGCTTCAATCGAAGGTCCGATGGGTAATATCAAATCTTCAAAAGGTAGAAGAGGTGAAATCGGTTGTTGATCGGGACAACCTTCTTCCGACCATGCATTCATGCAGCCGACGTGGTCGAATCCTGATCTTCGGTCTTCCCAGGCGATTATTCCGCCTCCTTGGGGTTTGATCAGTAGCCATTGATCGTGTGTTGATAGAATAATTTCATCATGACCGCACAGATCGAAATCGGTGCGGTCAAGATAAATCAAATCTTTACGTGCCCTTCTTAATGCCGTAGTTTCGGCTTTGCATGCCATTGACCGGGCATGTAGGCGTAGATTGGGAAGATAAGCTCCGCCGAACCACCCGTGCCAGTAAGCGCAGGAACTTTGAGATTGCCACAACAGATCCGATAGATCACGCGATGGAGAGGGAAGATGATGCACCGCTTTACTGGCGGAAATCATGCGTTTATGTAAGATATTGATTTCGGGATATCTTACAAGAAAGTTTCGGACATGACCTGTTCGCGAGTTGTCGGATCTCAAATGTGGGGGCAACGACCATCTCATCATTTCGGGGTAGGATGAAGCCGGGCAATATGCCAAACCCTTCGAAGGTATTATTTCTAAAGCCTTGCTGAGCTTCACTGGATTGATCCAATCAAGGTTGGATGACAGCATGTCGAGAAGGTCCTTGAACCATTTTTTTTCGTGAACTTTTTCCCAGGTTCCGGGCCAGGCTCCGAATTTTTCAAGATCATCGGCGAAAGTCCAAAGCGAACCGGGTTTTAACGCTCCACGACCTTGAAAAGCTGTTTGAATTTGCTCGACTTCGGCGAATGGAAGCAAATAACGCAGTCCCTTCGATATCGGAAAAAGCGCGACATGGTTTCCCTGATCTTCGGTCATGAAATGACTTGTCAGTTGCGACTCATCGAAACCGGCTTGAAGAAAGCCGTGCTCGTCCAACAGGGTGAAGGAGGCTTGCGAATCAACCAAATCGGTGGGGAGAGAAGGCTCCCAAAACCTCTGCGCAAGCCAAATTCCCTTGATATCGGCTCCGAATCTTTTCGAAAGTCGAGTGCGCAACGCCGTTAGTTGGCTCCTGCGATCAATGGAGGGAATAAAGGGCAAAAGCGCTTCATGGTAGGCGCCGCCCAACATTTCCATTTGACCGGTTTCCACCATATCGCACATTATTTCCAGCAGATCGGGGGCGAGATTTTCCAAGCGATCCAGGAGGCTGCCGGAACAATGAAGAGAGAATTTAAACCAAGGTTGTTCTGAAAGCATCTTTAAAACGGGGTAGTAAGCTTTTTTTACAACCTCCTGAACGACGTTGTCGGAATTGGCTATGGGTTGATGAGCATGCAGAACAAAAGCAAAATATACGGATCGGACTTTTGTCATTTTTTCTTGTTCCAGAGGCTGGTCAAATCTTTCAAGGAGTCCTCGGGAGATAAATCGCCGTTTAAAATTTTTACCAGATGATCGGTAATATCGGTATATAATTTGACTCGATCGAATGATGTCTCTAAAATTTTCAGAGTTTGCAACTGATTTATGAATGGTCCGAGATAAGGATCGTTCTTTAATTCCGGGTCTGAAAAAAGCGATTTGCGGGCCGGAATACCGTAATTGTGCTTCGATAACGCCGATTCAACCTCCGCTGAGCAGAGAAATTTCATGAACAGCAAAACTTCTTTTTTATTTTTGACTCCCATTGGAATTACATAGGATTGACAGCCCATCGGTGAAAAGCGTCCGCTTGGGCCGCCGGGAATCGGTGCAATTCCCAAGTTATCCGAGGAATCCTTGAATGCGGGTCCTGATAAAGCATCTCTAATCGCCCATGGACCGTTAAACATCATGCTCACTTGTCCCATTTTAAAACTTTGCATCATTAAGGAATATGCATTTGTTCTTAAATTTACGGGCGGCAACGAGTGCTCCGTGTCTTTAAGTTCCAATAGAAAATGAAGCGATTTCAAGGTTTCGTCCGAATTCAATATCAGGTTTCCGGTTTTATCGAAATACTGACCGCCGAAGCCCAAGAGAAAAGGTTCAAACCACCAAGCGTCGGGATTCATGAAAAATCCGTATCGACCTCTCCCCGAATTCGTCAGATCTTTGGCGATTTTTTTAAAATTGTCTAGGTTGGATGGGGGCGAGAGTCCCGCTTCCTTGAAGTGGCTTTTATTATAATATAGCGAAAGACAGTCTACGGCATGAGGCAGCGCCCAGATTTTAGAATCCGAGGTAACAACTTCGCGAGCCACCGGCAACAAATCTTCTATTTCATCGTGGAGGATTTCATAATCAAGAGGTTCGATCAAGCCCGCTTTTACAAAACCATTAAGCCAGAATCGATCGGCTCTGAAGATGTCGGGTGAAACGCCCGCTTTTATTCCCTGTTCAAATTTGGATCGCGCAAAGTTGAAAGGTATCGGTTCCATTGAGATCGTATAGGCGGGATTTTTAGCGGTGAAATCGGATATCAATGGACGTAAAATATCCAATTCGTTTTGATTCATCGTGTTCCAAAACACTATTTTCACCGATTTGGAACGTGATTCACTCGTAGGTGTGGAACCGCAACCAGTGATGAAAATGAAGATGAAAATACACCAAAATACTTTTCTGATTCCGACTATCATCGAATCTGAAAATAAAATGTGCATTCCTGATTCTGACTCATTTACTAAACTTCAATTTTATCCGGAGATTTGATGAACTAGTCCAACTTGTTTCCTTGGGGGCGTATCGGCAAACAGGTGCTAACCTTTCAGATTGTTTTCCTACGCGGCATTATGACCTTGTACGATAATAAATATGGGTATCTTCCGACAAAGCCTCAATTCCCGGTTTTTCTGGAAATTCTTGATGTGTCCTTTTCTTGGAATAAATGAAATTTGGCGTAAGGAATATGCGCCGTTACCGTTTGTCCCACATCCACCTTAACGGTCGGATCAACTCTGGCTATTAGACTATGCCCGTTTGCGATGAGGTATAGGTAAGTCTCAGCTCCCATCGGTTCGACCAAATCGACTTTGCAGGGTAAGGACAATGCCGGAATTGAGGTGTTGTTCTGGTTGATTAAAATATGTTCCGGTCTGATGCCAAGGATTAGATTCGCGTCCATGCCGGCTGCACTGAAAATGTCGTTCAAGGGAATATTCCATGAAACGGCGTTTCCGGTTTGATTGGGCGGCAATTCAAGACCATTAGAGGTTCGGGCGACCTTTAATAGATTCATCGGCGGTGAGCCGATAAAAGTCGCCACAAACGAGTTGGTCGGTTGATCGTAAATGACGCCGGGAACGTCATATTGTTGAATGATCCCGTTATGCAGGATGCAAATTCTGTCGGCCATAGTCATGGCTTCAACCTGATCGTGCGTTACATAAACGAATGTCGTTCGAAGTCTTTGATGAAGTTTTTTTATTTCCGCTCGCATCTGTACGCGCAGTTTGGCGTCAAGATTGGAAAGCGGCTCATCCATTAAGAATACTTTCGGTTCTCTGACGATTGCTCGCCCCAGTGCCACACGTTGGCGTTGGCCGCCTGAAAGAGCTTTTGGAAGTCTGTCCAGATAAGTGTCGAGCCCGAGAATGCGCGCAGCCTCATTTACGCGTTTATCAATTTCTTCCTGTGGAAACTTCCGCAATTTTAAACCGAAAGAAAGATTTTCCCTCACGTTCATATGAGGATAGAGAGCATAATTCTGGAAAACCATGGCAATATCACGATCTTTCGGTGGGAGATCGTTGACGACGATGTCGCCGATTTGGATTTGCCCCGAAGTAATCTCTTCCAGACCGGCAATCATTCGCAGGCTTGTTGATTTTCCGCAACCGGACGGACCTACGAGAACCACGAACTCCTTGTCTTGGATGAAAAGATCGATTCCCTTCACGGTGGGCGCTGTCGCACCCTCGTAGGTTTTTACAATTTTCTGGAAAGTGATTGAAGCCATAGGTTCCCTCTCTTAAAGAATTTCGGTCAAAGGCATGGGGTCGTTTTGGGGGGTGGGCTGAAACACCGGAATTATCCCGAATTTAATTATCATTTCAAGATATTCGTTGTCTTCTTCATCAATATGGAGGGCTTCCTGAATTTCTCGTTTTCCCGGCTTGGCGTGCATTCCTCCGATGTTGAGAGTTTCCGGGAGAAGTCCTCCTTGAAGGCAAAGCCAAGCATCTTTGGGTGAGGATACCAAGACCAATGTGTCTTTAGGAATAACGTTAATTCTGGCGATCTCGGACGGAGGCTTGAAAACCAGTGAAACGCCCTGAGGAATGCTTATATTCATCATCTCCTGTCTCAACGGATCGCCGGCGACTTTATCGTTGGCAACCAAAACCTGCTTTGATTTTAAAATAGGAAGCCAGCCGACAAGTACTTGCCCGTGGATGAGACGATCATCAATTCTAAGAAAATTTATCGCTATCGACATATTTCATTTTTTATAATATTCGTTGATTGTTCAATACTCACTTTTTTTTCTTGGCTCTTTCTTCGTAAAAATCCTTCAAATCGATAATACCGCGCGCCGCAGCATCGCGGACTTTTCGCGAAAGAGATGTCAAATCAAGATTTTGTCGATGATTGAGCGCTTCCATTACCATCGGGAGATTGACGCCGGTTAGAATACGTACCCAATCGGTTTTTAATAAATCGACGCATATATTTGTGGCGCTGCCTCCTAAAACATCGGTGAGGACCAGACAACCGCATTCTTTGTACGGGTCTACCGCTGTAAACGCTTTTTCTTTAAGGGTTTCCATTGATTCGCGCGCGGCAAATGTTACCGCTGACAAATCTTTCTGGTCACCCATAATCAATTTTATGATTTCGACAAGGACTTGGGATAATTGCCCATGGGTTATAATTACAACTCCGATCATGGTTAACCCTCCAAATAATGGTTAAGAGTGCGGGCTACTGAAATCTCATAGTCCACATCCATGCCGGGAATTCCAAGGTTGCCGTATACGCCGATCGCGAGATCAGTGCCGCCGACAACCATGCCTATTTTCAAGCCCCCGCCGGCGACATCAAGAATAGGGCTGTCGATCGCCCGCATGATGTCTTCGATCAACCGCGTGATTCCGTATCGGTTACGGGGAGAAACACCCAACAAACCGCTCTTTTCCGCGGCGCCGAAAGCATTTCGCAGAAGCTTGCTTTTTAGGTTGTCGCCGCTTCCTCCGGCTCTTGTGATGACAGCACGGAGGCGTTTCTCGGAAAGATACGCAACCAAGGCATCATCGAGCTCATTGCTGATCATGCAGCAAAGCATGGCAGCTTTTCCCAAAGATATTTTTCCGTCTTGAAACAAGAGATTGTCAAATAAAAGCTGTGTCACGCCTCCCCCGATGTGTAAAAATTGAGCCGCTAAGCTTATCATTATAGGTTTGCATTACACCCTTGTCAAGAAATGTCGGACTTCTTGTTCATTATGTGGGTATTTAGCGGGGGTACTTTCGATGATCAGCAAGTGTTGGCAGCTTGAAATATTAATAAGATGGAAATTTAAAATATCAAAGTCGGATGATAAAGTGATTATCGAATCA
>Ga0074199_1001477_pt1 | contig 20225 bp, 15 predicted proteins | sample EPASupsiteSAE347_FD_64528 | JGI IMG/M metagenome (GOLD analysis project Ga0074199, IMG submission 64528) | Bioremediated contaminated groundwater from EPA Superfund site, New Mexico - Sample SAE3-47 | ecosystem: Environmental > Aquatic > Deep subsurface > Groundwater > Contaminated ...
ATGATAAATGAGATCATCTCGGGCCACTCTCCTTGTCGTGATATTGAGCTCGCCCTATATGATCATAAATTTGGGTTGTCCAGCACCCCCTCCCCGCTTTTTTGGGGAACCGCGAGGGGGGGGACGAATTTACGGCGCGATGATCTAGGTGGTCTTGAACACCTCTTCCTTGAGCAACTTATGGCGAGCATGTTGGGCGCGCTGATCAGCCGTGGTCAGATCCAAGGCCTTCTTGGGGCACCATTTGACACATTGGGGCCCATCGGGCTGATCTTCGCATTGATCGCAGATCTCGGCCAGTTTGCTTTGAGGGTTGATGGAAACAGCGCCGAAATCACAAGCCTCGATACACCAGGCGCATCCGTCACAGCGTTTGGGATCGACTCGAATGATGCCGGTTTGGGAGTCCTGTGAAAGAGCATTGCGCGGGCAGGCTATCACGCAGGGTGCATCCTCGCAGGTGCGGCAGGCCACGGCGGTGATGAGTACCTCCCTGGCGCGTACCGTACGGATTCGACTGCGATAAGTATTGAACTCACCCACCTTGGTCTGGGAGCAGATGTATTCACAAAGCTGGCATCCCACGCAATCTTCGGGCTTGCAGCTTACATATCTATATTTCGAGCTCGTCGTCGGCACGGTTTTTCCTCCTAAACACCAATCGCTTCGGCCACATCATCCATACCAAGATCCCTCAGCTTTTCTTTGGGAATGAGCCCCTCGGGGGTCCATCCCTTGGCCTTGTAGTAAAGATCCTTGAGGTATTCCAGCTCTTCCACGGTCACCACGCTGTCCTTGGATGCGCCTTCCTTCATGGGCTCATGATGCCAGCGGTACGGCAGGTGGTCGTCGGCCCGCGTCCAGCCTTCACGAATATTGAAGGCCTTCTTGATGGTGTGGGCTCTTTCTCCGATCAGGTCGATATCCTTTTCGGTAAAATCCCAGCCCGTGGTGGCGTTGATAAGCTGAGTAATGGCCGGCCACGATCCGGAGCGATCCGCCTTGCCGGTAAAACAGCGCCGGATGAACTTGCAGAGCGGCAAGGTATCGTAGACCGCCGCGTATTCTTCCGCGTCCTTGGCAAGCTCGCCTCGGGTTTCATCGATGGTGAAGCGGTTTACTTCACCGCTGATATCCGGATCGTAGGCCGCGGACCGGTTGTGGCAGGCACCGCGCGTTCCCACCGCCAGCCCCACGGAAAAAGTCTTCAGACCGCGGGCGTCGTATCCGGGCAGCTCCAGGCCCTTGATGTTCATGGCCCACTTGTATGTTTCGCTACCCCGGTCGGCATCGATCTTCCCGCTGGCTTTCCTGGTGCCCAGAGCCAGAAGGTCGCCGATACCCTCGCGGTCGCGAATCATTTCGAGCAGTTTGACCGTTTCCTCGGCTTTGTCGAAGCCAAGCTCGAATCCTTCCGGATAGCGCGAGCATTTGAGATCATCCCTGGTCAGAACGCCCCGTTCAAAGGATTCGATGGCCCAGGAGAGCGTAACGCCCGCGCTCATGGTATCCATGCCGCTGCGGTCGCAAATGTGCATCAGTTTGATAGCTGTCTGTATATCACCAATTCCGCAATTGGAGCCCAAGGCATAGAGCGACTCGTATTCCACGCCCGCCATGGTCCCGGCATAAGGCCCGTCCTTGGCTTCCGCCATCTGCTCGCAGGCGATGGGACATTGGGCGCAGGCAATGGTTTTGACCTTGTGGTGCTGGTGCAGGTATTCACCGCTGATCTTTTCCGCGTGCTCGAACACCCCTTGCTGATAGTTCCGGGTGGGCAGCAATCCGAGTCGATTCATGTTGAGTATGTTGGAAACCGTGCCGAGGATGCGGTACTTTTGCGTATAGGGACCCTGCGCGGCTTCGGTTATTTTGAAGGACCACTGGAGCAGCGTCTCCGGATCGGCCACCTTGACCCCGTTAGTTCCTCGAACCGACAAGGCCTTGAGCTTCTTCGATCCCCATACGGCGCCGTGTCCGGTTCGCCCGGCCTGGCGCCCGTCGTTGGTTACATTGGCAAAGAGCACCATCTTCTCACCGGCCGGACCGATGGTGGCCGAGCGAGCCTGGTCATCTCCCAGCTCTTCGCGAATCGCCTCTTCGGTCTGGAAGGTATCGAGCCCCAGCAGGTGAGCGGCGGGACGGAAGGTTACACGATCATCGTCGATAAAGACATTCACCCACTCCTTACTTGTTCCGTGGACCACCACGGCGTCCCAGCGGGCACGCTTGAGGGCGATGGTGAGCCAACTGCCGGAGAGGCTATCGCCGATAAATCCGGTGAGCGGTGATTTGGAGGCAATACCGTACTTGCCTCCGACGGGTATCGGTGTTCCGGAAAAAATCCCGTTTGCAATGCAAATGGGGTTGCCGGGAGAGAGCGGATCACAGCCCGTCTCGATATTTTCCCAGCAAAGACGCGTGGCCATCGAGACCCCGCCGATATACATCCGGTACCATTCTTCGGGCTTGGACTCCACCCAGGTCTTTTGGTCAGTCAAATCAATGTGAAGGATCTTGCCGCTGTAACCGAGCATATGTATTATCCCCCCGCGGATAGGGACATCAAAGCAATGCGATCTCCGTCGCAAAGGCTGCTGTCCATTTGATCCTGTTTGAGAAATTGGCTTCCTTTGATGAAAAATCTGTTGGGCGTTTGCAAATCGTCGAGCGCAGGCTGGATTACATCACCGATGAGGGCCGGACAAGTGCCGCCCAAACATCGCACTAAATGTCGGAAGCTGGCCCCTTCCTGCAAATCGAAGCTTCTCTCGGTCATTCCGGTGACCAGTCGCGAGACCCCCAGGAACTCCACATGCACCCGCACAAGCCCCCTCCCCTTCTGCCATCATGCCGACTATTTCAAGGGATTAAATTCAATTATTCACAAAATGACCCGTTTATTACCACATCGTTGCACAGCTCTCAACTTATTTCATTTTCGGCCAATTTCTCACGCCACGATACTGATTCGGCTGCGGCCACCGGGCTGTTTTTCCACTCGTATCTGGGTAGGAATTTCATCAGCCAGTCGCTTCACGTGAGAGATAATGCCCACCGTCTTGCCGTTTGCCTGCAGCTCCTTCAAGGTTGCCATAACCTTATAGAGCATCTCTTCATCGAGGGCGCCAAATCCCTCATCCAGGAACAACGACTCGATTTTCCGGTCCTTGCAGGCCATTTCCGCCAGACCAAGGGCCAGACACAGGCTGACCACAAAGGACTCACCACCGGAGAGGCTCCTGGTTGGCCGGCAGGCATCTCCCTGAAGAGAGTCCTCGACATGCAGCCCGAACCCTTCCTCGGAAATCGGGCGGAGGTGGTACCTGCCGTTCAGCGTCTCCAGATGTTCGTTGGCCCGATCAAGCAAGCGCTCCAGCATCAAACGCTGCAGCCGGCTCTTGATCATGACCGGGTCCTGTGATTTGAGCGCCTTCTCCTCCGTCATCAAACGAGCCCAAAGCTTTTCCTGAACGGCAACGGCCCGCAGTACCTCGTTGGACTCCCGCTCTATGTTGCGATACTGCTGCAACATGTCATCCGCGGTCTTCACCTCTTCCCGCAGGGCCTCGCGCTGTTTTGCGGCTTCGGCTATTCTCTCTCGAAGTGCTTCCAGCGGTCCATCCACTGTCTGTCCCGAGCGGGTTGTCTCCAAGGCGGTGCATACTTCTTCGTAGCGAGACTTTGCTTCAGCCAGGGCCTTTTGGGCAGCGCTCAACTGCTCGGGGATCGTTTCCCGTTGGTCGAAAAGGCGAAGTGAGCCTTCCAGCGTATCAAGTGAGTCGAAACCCGCGGGAATCGCACGCTCCAGGACTTCTTCCTGCACCGCATCGAGCACCTCTTGCGCTTCCCGCGCCGAGACTTCGACCAGGGGAAGATCGTTCCGCATTTCCGAAAGTGCACGACGCAGAGACTCGGCTTCCTGGCTCAACAACAGCTCCTCTTTACGCCCACGCTCGATCTGCTCTTCAACGTCACGACTTTCAATAACTGGATCACCGGCACTGGAAAGCTCCTCACGCTCGCGCTTCAATGCGGAGAGCCTGAGCTGACCTGCCTCGATTTCCGCTGAAAGCGCATCTTTCGCTTCCTTGTGCTGCTCGATCTCTTGGGGCAACGTCTTCTGCTGCGCTTCGAGCAACAGCAACCGGTGGGCCAGAGTATCCTGCTCTCGTAACCGGCTGCGATAGACCGACAGGCGCTGATTGAGCCGTTCAAACATCTCCGACTCGGCGCCGGGCTCCGGTGAAGACGCGCCGTATTCCTTGAGGCGATAATCCAGATCCTCCCGCGTCGCCCGTTCGTCCTGTCCGAGGCGCTTCAGACCGTTTTCGAGATCGGTCAGAGCCTTCAGCTCCAGGTCATACGCCTCCTGGAGTCGGTTTTTCTTTTCTTCTTTTCTGGAAAGCTTCCCCGACTTCCATCGCAGGGAGCGCGCCGTCCAGCCCGCTCGCCATTGCCGCCAGCGAATGCCGCGGATTCGTGACCTGAGGTCCTTGACCTCAAGCTCCAGGGATCGAATCTCGTCTCGCATAGCTTCGGCGTTCGCGATGTCCCAGGTGCCGCCGGTCAAGGCACAGGCCTCGGCCCACTGCTTATTGATTGCTTCCAGTGCCACGGCCCCGGATTGCAGGGCTTCCGCTTCGACGTTGAGAGCTTCCATCTTGCTTTGCAGCTCTTTGACCTTGTCTCTTTGGCCCCGCAGCTCGCCGTCGGGCACTTCAAAGTCAGGCAGTCCCTGCTCTGCAAACGGGTGATGCAGGGCACCACAGAGCGGGCAGGGATCTCCGGGATTGAGCAAAGAGCGGTCGCCTGCGTATTTGTTCAAAGCATCCAGCCATCCGGCCTTTTTCTCAAGCTGAGCCAGGTGGCTCTCCTCCACGGACAGGGACCGGGTCAGAGTGTCCTGTTCGGATTTGATCCGGGCCAGGGCGTTGGAGACATCTTCGCCGTTTTGCAGCTCCCGATACTTCAACGCTATCACCGCAAGCTTTTCGGTGGCTGCCAGCATATTCTTTCTGTCCCGGTAGCGAGCGAACAAAGACTCGGATGTGTCCGTTCCGAGAAGGCTTTGAAGGCGCTGGTCGCGCTCCGCCTTGAGCGCGGTAAGCCTTTCCACCTTGCCATGAACTTTATTCGCCCTCCCCTCGGCACTCTTCAGCAGCTTCGCGGCGCGGCTCTCGGCTTTCCGTACATCCACCAGCCGCTCCAGGTATTCACCTACTTGCCGGCGCGTCTCTTTCAAACCTGTAAGCGTCTCTTCGAGGACGGAAATCTCGCTCACGAGCCGTCCGTCCGCGGGATTCATCCGGAACCAGAGCTCCAGCTCCTTCTGGCGGCTCATGCTCTCCGAGACTTCTCGCTCGACGTCCGAAGCCTGCTGTAGCTTCTCCTTCAGCTCACGCTCCATAGCTTCGTATCGAGAAATCAATTCCATGAACCTGGCGTTTTCTTCAGCAGTCTCACGGTCCAGTTGCAGGGCTCTTTGGACGTCCTCGGTGCCCTCTTCCTGTCGTTTTCGGGCCAGATCCAGAGCTTCGCGACCCTTCAGGAGCTGTTCCTCCAGGTCTCCCAGCCGCTCCTGATAGGATTTGATATCTCCTTTTAGAGCATCGAGGAGCGTCCGGGCTCTGTCGGCCTCCCTCCGCATTTCATCGAGGCGCGCCATGTCCGCTTGAAAAGGCATCGCCCGGGGGGACAGCTCCGCCAGTTCGAGATCGGCCTGCAATCGGACGGCGTTGGCTTCGCTGACGGCCAGAGCCTCCGCGGTACTGCTCTTTTGCGATTCCAGAAGATCGACCCGGTTGTACCACTCCTCCTGAACCTTGAGCTCGTCGAGGAGACGGTCAGTTTCTCTAAGATTTTCTTCTGCTTGCTCCAGGTCTTCCCGAGCCGCCTCGATTCGGTCCCCGGCCGGCGGCGGGATGCTCCCGGCGGCTTCTTTGAGCTGAAGAAGCTTCTCATGCTCGGCCTCAGCCCGGGTATGGATCGATTCTTCCAGCTCCCGCACCAGTTCCGGGCCGATGATCTTCTCCAGGATCTCCGAGCGCTCGTTCTCCAAAGCATCCAGGAAAGCTGTAAATTCCCCCTGCGCGAGAAGAATCGAGCGGCAGAAGCGCTTGAAATCAAGCCCGGTCAGCTCGGCGACCCGGCTGCGGACTTTGGTCACTCTGTCATCGAGAACCGTTTCCCGCCCGTTGAGACTTGCGATCATCATTTCCGGAGCTTCCAGATTGTCGCCATTCCTGCTCACGGACCACCGGCTGCGGTACAAGCTCCCTGTTACCGAAAAGGTGACCTCCGCGTAAGAGTCGGCAGCCTGACGGTTCACGACTCCCGGCTCGGAATCTTTCATGCGAGACGTCTCGCCGTAGAGAGCCAGAGTCAGTGCATCGAGGATGCTGGTCTTGCCGGACCCGTTCGGACCAACGATAGCAAAGAGCCCCGTGTCGCACAGTGGAGGCCTGTCAAACCGAATTTCCCATTCACCTTGCAAGGCATTGATGTTCTTAAATTTGAGAGCAACTATCTTCATATTCTCCCCTCCGCCGGAATAATACAGAGTGAATTCCTCGATCTCTCAATTCCTGAATTCCTCGTTACTTGCCTGAAGCAGCATGCGAGCCTACATTAGCATACATGATGTCGATCACACTACCTCTAACCCACTCGAGATCCGGAATAACACTTGACAATTTGGCGAAACGACGGAAAGCTGAAACAGGATTATAGAGGTATCCAAATGATTATCTTAAGAGCGAGCTTGCACAAAACCTGAGGATGGAGGTCCCGAATGACAGAGCATAACCACACTCTCGAACTGAGGAAATATGAGCGATTCCCTCCAGGACAGGGGGGCATTGCGATGTTTTCACCACCAGATTCCCCCATCCCTGTCATCGTGGGGGAAATCATGGATATCAGCGAAGGCGGTATCGCTTTTGTGTACAAGGCTAAGGAGCTCGAGATGGCAAAAGAGGCTCAAGTGTCCGATTTGCAGATGTTCGTGTACAAAGACCCATTCCTGCATATCGACCACGTACACTGTAAGATCGTCTATGATGAAGAAATAGATGACGAATCCGGAGACGCTCCCAGATCGCGCCGGTGTGGGATCGAATTCGAGCAGCTCTCGGAAGAACAGTTGGAGCAGCTTCGCGATTTCATCGAGAGGTTTTCCATGAAGCCCTCGTAGCCCGAAGCTTACGCTCCAACATTTTGTGTGGAACGGATGCCTGGATTTTCGAAAACGAAGGCGGGAGCTACATTCTTCTGAAAAAGCAAAACCCTGAGTGAGATCTGGATTTCACTCAGGGTTTTTTTCATGGAAAAAATTTGAACAAGTGGAGTGAGCAGGCGACCAACGTTATTCCCGTTTAATTCTGGTCTTGCTTTGCATTTTGTATTCCTCGGCTCATCCTTCAAGCATGCGTCTCCGGACTCCCATGAAGGAACGAATTATGCGGTGCGCATCAATCTGCGCTCTCGCCGCTGGATTCGTTTGATAGCCTTCTTCTTTTTGATCCGACGGCGCTCCCCCTTGGAGAGATAGTAATTGTGGCGGCGCAAGACAGGTTGGACGTTCTTTTGAAAATCTTTGCGGAGCTTACGAATTTTTTTCTCTATGTTTTCTTTTGTTTCGGCCTCCGGCATTCAGCATTCACCTACCTTTCAGAAAATAAGCCCCGAGCGGGCTGCCTCCGTCTCGTTCAAACAAGGTGCCGATTTGCTCTGCCGAAGCTTTCATAGCAATGCGGCTTTTCCTGGGGTGCTTCGTTGGTTGCCTGCAGTAACCCCATAACCTGAGCAGCATAAAACATGTTGAAGCACATGGCAAGAAAATTGAAGCTACCCGCATAAAACGGGATATTCTCACACGGGGTTTGTGTGTTCACCGCAGAGACGCAGAGAAAACGCAGAGGAGCTTTGAGATTTCCCAAAGCTTTTCTCTGCGTTTTCTCTGCTTCTCTGCGTCTCTGCGGTGAAGAAAACGCTACTCGGACGAAACATCGTAGTGAGAAAAATGCATGGTAAACGTCGCTCGTCCCTGTGTGGAAGACCTGAGAGCCGTGGAATACCCGAACATCTTCGACAAGGGAACCACCGCCCTCACCACCTGGATGGCCTTGCGGGCCGCTATGTCCTCGATTCGTCCCTTGCGCGTGTTGACGTCTCCCAGAGCCTCACCCAGGAACTCATCCGGCACCAGGATTTCTACTGCCATATATGGCTCGAGCAGCATCGGAGCCGCCTGCTCGCAGGCCTTCTTGAAAGCCATCGCCGCCGCCACCCGAAAGGCGAGCTCGCTCGAGAGATTTTCCTGAAAGCCTCCGCCGAAAATAACCGCTTCTACATCCACGACCGGATAGCCGAGAAGAGGCCCGCTGCTGAAAGCGTCCTGAAGCCCCTGCTCCATGGCGGGAAAGAAGATCTCCGGAATGGAAGCATCCCTGATTTTGTTTAAGATCGTATTGCCCATACCCCTCGGGTTGGGAGCGAGATGGATCTCGGTCATGCCATAGTGGCGAGCCCCCGCGATCTCGCGGTCGAAGACGGCCTGCGCCCGGGCTGCCTGCCTGATGGTTTCCCGGTAGACGACCTGCGGTCTGCCGGCATTGACCGCCGCGTGATAGTCGCGATCCAGGCGAGAGAGAATGATTTCGAGGTGCAGCTCTCCCATGCCGCTGATGATAGTCTGGCCGGTATCGGGGTTTTCGGTGTACTTGAAGGTTGGGTCCTCTTCGGAAAGCTTGGCGAGACTGTCGAAGAGCTTTTCCTGATCCGAGCGGGTCTTTGCTTCGACGGCAATGGAAATAACCGGCTCATAGGTATCGATGGGCTCCAGGAGAACCGGTTTGCCGGGATCGCAAAGGGAATCGCCCGTCGTGGCCGACTTTACGCCCAGCAGGGCCACGATGTTTCCCGCCCCGGTCTTCTCGAGACGATCCCGCTTGTTGGCGTGCATTTGAAAGATACGGGAAACTTTTTCCTTTGTACCTTTGGATACGTTCAGGACTTCGGCGCCCACCTGCAGCTTGCCGGAATAGATGCGCGCGTAGGTCAGCTTCCGCCCCTGGTCCATGGTAATCTTGAAGGCCAGGGCCGCCAGCGGCTCCTGCTCGCTGCAAAGCCTCTTTTCCGTTTCCTTCGTCTGTGGATTCACGCCTTCCATGGGGGGAACGTCCAAGGGAGAAGGCAGGTAGTCCACAATGGCATCGAGAAGTGGCTGGACGCCCTTGTTCTTCAGCGCCGACCCGCACAGGACGGGAACGATCTTCAGTGCAAGCGTCAGTTTGCGGATGACGGGAATGAGGTCCGAGGCACTGATTTCCTGGCCTTCAAGGTAACGCTCCATGAGAGCGTCGTCGGCTTCGGCCACCTGGCCCAACAGCCGGTCTCTGGCTTCCAGGGCCTCGGGCAGGATCTCCGGCTCGATGTCCAGGTAATCGTAGGCAGAGCCCAGGGTTTCATCACGCCATACGATTTGCCTCATATGGACGAGATCCACCACGCCCCGAAAGCTGGATTCAAAGCCCACCGGGATTTGCAGCGGAAGCGGAGTGGTTTTGAATTTCTCCTCGATCTGGCGCGTCACGCCGGCGAAGTCAGCGCCGATCCTGTCCATTTTGTTGATAAAAGCGATCTTTGGAACATGATATCTATCCGCCTGGTGCCAGACGGTTTCCGACTGGGGCTCGACGCCGCCTACGGCGCAAAAGACCGCGATGGCCCCGTCCAGGACGCGCAGGGAGCGTTCCACTTCAATGGTAAAATCCACGTGGCCCGGAGTATCGATAATGTGGATTTCGTGATCCTTCCACAGGCAGGTGGTAACCGCAGAGGTAATGGTGATTCCCCGTTCCTGCTCCTGCTCCATCCAGTCCATGACGGCCGTTCCGTCGTGGACCTCGCCCATTTTATGAGAACGTCCCGTATAGTAAAGGATTCGTTCAGTCACCGTGGTCTTGCCGGCATCGATATGAGCGATGATGCCGAGATTGCGAAATGTTTTGAGCCGCCTTGTGTCAGACATGCCTTTATCCCCACATGGGGCGCTTTGGAGCGCCCGATCCAATGCATTCGGTTCGAAATTTGCTTAAGTTAATAAAAATACGAAATTCCACCAAAAATGTCAAGAAATGGAAAGACCGGAGGTCAAGGCCTGAAGGGGGCGTGAAGCAAGGTCCGAGCCGTGCTCCGCCAGAGTCTGAACGGACCCCGGGCCAGGTCCGGACAAGGCCTGCCAAAGCGACAAAACACGAAAAACGATGTATTGCTTTGTTTTGAAATATAAGAAAGAGATTGAGGAAAATCGGAATCGAAAAATCGCCTGGAGCCGTCCTATGTAGAATAGCATGATCTCTTTTCGGCTGAATATCCACATATCGGTTTGGATGCCTCCCTGAGCGGGGGGATTTCCCCTCATTTTGGGGATAATCGTCCCTAATGGAGGGAAAAGCCGGTTTATGGCGTTTGCCATCCCCCGAGGTTACTGCTAGAAAGGAGTCAATCCGAAACTCTTACGGGTTGAACCGCGAGGGCGATGTGACTTTCTTTGAAACTAGAAGGAGAAACCAGTATGGCGCCTGATTCCAGATTCTGGAGGCACCAACTGGGGGAAGCAACGACCGACCTTCAGCGTAGCATGCTGAAGCCCACCCTTTCGCTTTGTCTTTTTTTCACTCTATGTTCAACCAACCTCGAGGCAAGGACGGAACCGGTACGAGACACCCGCAGTGAGATCTCTATCCCCGCAGGGGCCATGGAGAGACCCGCCCACGGTGAATCGGTCATGTTAGCGTCTTTGCCCCCCACCTCGGTACTATTTAACACTTCCCCAGATGGTCGATGGAGTAACCGGATTCAGATCCATATTCCGAATCAGCCTGCAGTTCAAAGATACATCCGCTTCTACAATGGAGAAGGCCGACGGACGCTTACTGAAGCGTTGGAGCGTTCGTGGCCGTTTGTACCCGTGATGTCGGAAATCCTTGAGTCCTATGGTGTGCCTGCCGAGATGATTTCCGTTGTTCTGGTAGAGAGTTGCTTCAAGAGGCAGGCATCCTATAGAGGAGCGGGTGGCTATTGGCAAATGTTGGCGGCTACGGCCCGAAAGAATGGGCTTAGAGTCGATAGATGGGTGGACGAGCGTCGTGACCCCGTCAAGTCGACTCAAGCGGCCGCCAGGTACCTGCGCTCGTTTTATGAGGAGTTCAATTCATGGACACTGGCTCTGGCGGCATACAATGCCGGAAGCAGTCCCGTGGAAAGAGCGGTGCGCAGGTGGCGGGCCAAAGACTATTGGGAGCTCTCTGGGAGGAGATGCTTGCCCAGCAAAACACGGGCATATGTTCCCAAGGTGTTGGCCGCCATGCAAATTATGCGTAATCTGGAAACTCATGGGTTCTATCGTCCCCGGTACCCGGAAGTCTACAGCTTCGATTCCACTCCGGTCCGGTCTCCGTTGAGACTTGATCAGGTGGCTCGATGGCTCAGTGTACCGTTAACGGATTTAAGGGACTTGAACCCCTCTCTGCGCCAGGACTGCCTGCCGCCGGATATCGCCTACGATCTGCGGCTGCCGTCGGGAGCCAGAGAGAAGTTTGACATGGCCTACGCAGAATATCTCCGGAGATAAAAAACGCGCGCATCGGAAAGCCGCCCCGCGGATGGGAAATTTAGACCCGAAAGAATGAGAGTTGCCAAATGAGTATTCGGATGACGGCCATTGAGCTCTATCGAGTCATGAAAGAAATCGGAGAACTTGAAAAGAAGCTCAACAGCCTTGACTTGGAAGCCCCGGAGAGGAAAGACCTTGAACGACAGCTCAGGCAAGCGCAAGCCGGGCGTGATCGCATCAAGGCCATGTTGGAAGGGGCGAAGGCGGGATGAAGATTTTTTCTCATTCCAGGAACCTCCCCAAAGACCGGCGGTGCCGGAGGACGGCAATTTTGCCGCCCGCCGGAAGCTCCGCCGTTTCGCGGGAAGGCGAATACCGCCGCGAGCCATCGCCCTGAAAGCCAGATTTACTTTGATCACCCGTAGCAGGTGAAACGCCTGCTCGAAGGAGGGTTAAAGACGGCAAGTCAGTAGATGTTGTGTATGTTGGTTAAACCGGTCCCCCTGTTCTCTTCGAGTGAGAGAGCAGGGGGATTTTTTCTAATGATACCTATAATGTGATTCCGCAAGAAGGCCGCCTGCCCGCCAATCGAGGATCTTGTAGTCCCCCTCGGTTGTATATTCCTGGGTGGTTACTCCGGCCACGAGAACATCCTGGTCCCCTGAATCATACAAAACAATCGCCGGTCTCTTCGATACGCCTCGAAGATCGGTATGGGGAAATCCCACAAGAACGATGTCGCCAAATCTATAGGCTGTCATAAATGGAATCTTTTTCAGAGTAGCCTCTCATGAACTGAGAAATCGTGAGCTTATCCCACTCAGCTTCCTCGTCTTACAGAAACAGCATGACTCTGACCCTCGAATCCGCTTTCACTTTTTCTCTGAGATTATCGGGAATGGACTTGAGCTTACGGAAGCCATTTTCATAGCAAAATAGCCCCAATAAGCTTGGACTTAGGGGGGCGGCGATTCTTTGTAGCGCTGAAGCATGGCAGCGGAGATTTCCGTGCTGGTCGGCCAATGACCACGACGCCTTCCGGCGTGGGTAACATAGTCTTTCAGATGATCGGGATCTGGCTGCACCACTTTGCCGTCTTTGAGAAACAACAACCCGATCTCTTCCGTTGGCATGCGTAAGACGAAAGCCTCGGCTTCGTCCAGCGCCGCTCGAAGGCGGCTGTGGAAGATTTTTGGATCATACAACTCATTCGAGGGTACGGACCGTAAATCCTCTTCTCTGTACCGCATCGCGCTCCGTCGGATCTCGGCAATCAATCCTTCAGGCGTGTAGCCGGGTGCCTTCTCGACGGCGGCCCAAATGACCGCCCCCAAAGGCAGCACATGGGTATGAATGGTGAGGAGATCGACGGCATCCGCTGCTTTCTGCCGGCCGGCGGCGGCCATGACCTTGTTTGTTGCAAGATCGATGGGGTGGAGCATATAGCCGAAAAGCTCATCTTTGACCGTTGGGAAAAAGCGAAAATCGCTATCGGCAACCCATTCCAGATGAGTGCGTTCATTGCCGCTACGGATTTCGGCTGAATAAGTCGCGGGTTGACGACGGAGCCACGTCACGTCGAAACCCTCGGTCTGCAAAGCCGCTGCGTCTTCCTCGGCAGCTTGGGCAACACGTTCTTCGCGATCGTGGAAAATGTCGATGTCTTCGGAAATGCGTGGCTGGTCACGGTTGAGCGGCGTGCTCCCCGCAACGTAGCTTTCCGGGTTACGGTGTACGGCCAGAAGGCGAAGAATGCGAGACTGAACTTTAGTGAGAGGCATGACACACTCTCTCGATCCGTTCAGCCAAACGCCGCGCCACCAGATTACCTTCGACGCGCAAATAGCGAGCAATCACCAAGGCATCTTGGGTACTCGGCTCTTCGAGCTCTCGCACATTCCATAGCGCCCGGCTGCCGAAGTCCCTGAAGGCACTCCGGTAGAGGCTCACGAAATCCTCGATTATTATCTCAGCTTCTTCGCTCATTTCCTGAATTTCCCATTTTACAGGAAAGACGTTTCATATCGCTTCACCAATTCACCGACAACCCATTAGCGTCCGCCAAAAATATTTTCATACTCTTTCATGAGCAGATTGTATTCCGCTGTGAGCTTGGCGACTTTTCGCTGTTCTCTTTCAAGCTCGACACAGGCTCGATCGTATTTGGAGCTTATCTCGGCACGCTCCTTCTTCAGGAGCTTGCGCTGGTATTCGCTTTTATTGAAGGCTTCTATCAGGTTTCTGCCGGCTTCCAGTTTTCTTTTGAGCTGCTGGTTCTCGCTTACGAGGGCGTTCCTTTCGCGAAGCTGAGCCATGAGGATTTGCTTTTCACTCACTTCTTCCTGGTATAGTCTTTCCCGGTTCTCGATTTCTTTAAGAACTTCCCTGTGCTCCCTTTGGAGCTCTATATGAGCCTTCAGCAGCTTTCTGACCGAAGGATCACCGGCCAGGGTCTTTATCCGCTCATCTTTGGCATCCAAGGCGGCTTGCATATTTTCGTTCTCGGCATTGAGAGCTTCGATGACTTGATCGGGAGATCCCTTTCCTTCTTGATAGCTCCCAAGAAAGCCGTCGATGGCGGATCGCGTCTCGACCATTTTCTTGAGCTCAAAATTTCTTTCATTCAGTCTTTCGACATAGCCGAGCAAATCGGCTTCGGAATCGGGAGTGAGGCCATCGAGCTGGGTCTCCCGGTCTTCCGAGGCACGCTGTAAATCGCGATTCCTGGTGACCAGTCCCTCTACCGTAGCGTAGGCATCGGCGGGAATATGATTCCTGAGCCGGCCTAGCAATTCAGACTGCCTGTCGAGATCTACTTTCAATTGCCTGTTTTCGTCGCTCAGCTTCCGGACCGTGGACGCTAGATCCTTATGCTTGGGGTTGCTTGCGGTCATGGAGCGCAGGATTCGTGCCTGGGACTCGGTCTTGGAAGTGAGCAAACTGTTTCTGGCTCGAAGGGATTTTATCATCTCCTGGCTTGAAGCCAGAACTTCCAGTCTTTTTCGGGCGATTTTCAGTTGGACACCACGCTCTCTCGCCTTGCTCTCCAGGTATTTGATCTCCTTTCTCAGCGAGACCTCGGTTTCCGTAATGACTCCCTCCTTCACGTACCTGGCGTGCAGGGACTGTATCTCCTTCTTCAACTCGGCATTTTCTTTTTGGAGCTCCCCGGCATTCAACGAAGTATCCGCAGCTCCCGCGGCTTCTGCGGCTTCTGCGGTATTTTGCCCGGACAGTACACGTGTCAGTTTGTCGTCGAAAAAATCCAGCGTTTGGGAGGATTGGGAAGTGATGAGACCTATATCGCGAAGCCTGGCGAATCTATGCAGGAATACTTCATGGACACAGAGAAGGAGCTCATGGCCCGTGGTCACTCCTTCCAGTCGGGCTTTGACATCCTGATCGAAATCGAGTGTCTTCTTCAAGACGGCCAATTTTTCCGAAATACTGTAAGCCGCAGGGGACAGCTCGGCCTCGGGCAAGGGCTCGCTCAATGCCGGCTCGGGTTGATCCGCAAGCTCTGAAATCTCTTCCTGCTGTACGATGGGTTTTTCAGTCCGTCGACTTGATCCGAACAACCGGGCCAGTATGCCTTTGATCGAAGATGTCTTGTCGCCTTGAGCCATTTCGGGCCCTTTCCTTCTCCATCTGTAAATGCTTCTGGCTACTCTTCCGCAATTTCCTTGAACCGGTCGATACTTCTCTTCAAGAGCTCACCCGCCTTCGAAAGCTTGGCCGTTCGCTCCGCAACCAGCTTCTCGAGTTCATCCTGAGCCTTCCGAAGCCCTTCTTCAGCCCGTTTACGCTCGGCGATCTCCACCTGAAGCTGCTCATTGGTAGTCTGAAGCTGGGTCATGGCCTTCTTGATCGAGCTCACATCCGTGGCGAGTCCCACGCTGCCGACTATGTTTCCGCGCTTGTCCTTCAATACACTTATAGAAATCCGAAAGGGCACGATGCTGCCGTCCTTCCTTCTGATATTGATCTCGTAACCCCAGACGAATCCGTCACGGCGCAATTGCGCCAGCATGTCCTCCAACTCGTCAGGGTAGGCATAGAGCTCTGAAAAAGGCTTTCCTTTCAACTCTTCGCTGCCAAAGCCGAAAAGCTTCACCGCAGCCCGATTCCACAGTTTTATCCGTCCCTGCTGATCAACGATGCCGATGGCTTCGGCTGCGTTTTCAAAAACATTTTCGAGGTAATCATTCGCTTCCCTGAGATCCTCTTCCGTCCGCTTGAGTGCTTGATTGGCTTCATGCAATTCATGGAGCAGCCGCTTCTCCCGTTCAATTCGCTCCAGTTTTGATTTTAGCTTTGTCATCTCGAAAGGCTTATTTATGAAATCGGTAGCACCAGCGGCTATGATAGCGCTATAACTATGATCGGAGGCATGACCGGTCATAATGATAAACGCAAGAGCAGTATAAGCAGCCATAGCTTCCTGCATCAGTTCAATTCCATTTTTTCCAGGCATCTTTATGTCAGAAATAACTACATCATATGTATTTATGGAGATCCTCTCCAAAGCCTCCGAGGCATTACCGACTGCATCACATACATATCCGCATCCAGCCAAATATTTTTCGATCATGGTCCGGTACTCTACATCGTCATCAACTACCAGTATATATTTCAAATGAAAATCTCTCATCTGCTTCCTCCACTCTACCGCCTCTTCAGAGTCCTTCACGATGACTTGCCCGATACGTTTCGATAGTAGCTAAATGATTAACATGTCATGGACTTCGGCGCAATGGCCAATTTGATACGATGGCAGGGAAGCCGGGCAATATGCAGGGCTCACGGGCTGATAAGGTGATGAGTCAAGAGGGAGGAGCAGGAAGCGACACTTCACTCCCCACCATTCAAGGCTTGCAAAGTTCGCCCAGCTTTGATATTTGGACCGTGGAGCGGAGGCAGGCAACGAGAAATCCGCGAGATCAGTTGAAAAAATGGTTGGGAATTTGGAGTAGGGCAAATGATCGCCGGTCCTCTCCCTTTAGGGGGTTGGGGACGGGAGGAAAGTCCGGGCTCCGCAGGGCAGGGTGCTGGGTAACGCCCAGTCTTGGAGACGAGGAGGATAGCGCCACAGAAAGCAAACCGCCTCGCCGCCGGCGAGGTAAGGGTGAAACGGTGAGGTAAGAGCTCACCAGTCCCGGTGGTGACATCGGGAGCTAGGCAAACCCCACCCGGAGCAAGGCCAAATAGGAGAGTGTTCGAGGGCTGCCCGTCCGAGCTCTCGGGTCGGCTGCTTGAGCCTGTTGGTAACAGCAGGCCTAGAGGAATGATCATTGCCTTTCCTTCGCCCAGTGCGAACGGAAAGGAACAGAACCCGGCTTATGACCTGCTCCAAATTCCCTCTTTCTTTTTTTTTCATTTTGGATTGTGCCCCATGCCGAAAACCTGTGCTATCGTCCCGGCCGCGGGACGCGGATTGAGGATGGGAAAGGACAGACCCAAGCAGTTCCTGGAGCTGTCGGGTAAGCCCATCCTCTCGTATACTCTGGATACGCTCTCCCGAGCGTCCTTTATTTCCCATATCTTCCTCGTAGTTCCGGAAGACTTCTTCGCCCAGACCGAAGAACTGGTGAAGAGCCTGGAAAGATCCGGTGCCGAGCCTCTCATCACCGTGGTTGTGGGTGGAGCACAGCGTCAGGACAGCGTCTTCAACGGCCTTGAACATCTGCCTCCCGACTGCGAATGGGTGCTGATCCACGATGGAGTACGTCCCTTTGCATCTTTGAAGCTGGTTGAGGATACCTGGCAGGCAGCCCTCAAGACCGGGGCTTCCATCGCGGCGGTTTCCGCCACCGATACCATCAAACGGGTCGAGGGCGAGCTCGTGCTGGAGACGCTTCCAAGAGAAGAGATTTGGCTCGTTCAAACGCCTCAGGTGTTTCGCAAAGACCTTATCCTCGAAGCTTACCGGGAAGCGCAAAGTCACGGCTGGCTGGGAACGGACGACGCCTCGCTCGTGGAGCGTACAGGCGCTCCCGTGTCCGTCGTTCAAGGAGAGCGGACGAACGTCAAGGTCACTACTCCCGAAGACCTGGTCTGGGCGGCATGGTTCTTGAGCGGAAAGGGAGATCGGGGGCTTGTGTGTTCACCGCAGAGACGCAGAGGGCGCAAAGAAAACGCAGAGGATATTTGAGATTTTAAAAAGCTTTTCTCTGCGCTTTCTCTGCGCCCTCTGCGCCTCTGCGGTGAAGAAAGCTCAGCCCGTACTCGTTCAGAGTATACTTACAGGACGCGGCTTACCTGTTGGAGCTGAAGAAGTACAATTCTATCGGAAGCCGGAAGGTCGATTACGAGGAGCACGCAGATGCGTATAGGATTCGGTTACGACGTCCATGCCTTTGTCACGGGTCGCCCCCTGATTCTCGGGGGAGTCGAAATTCCACACACTCACGGACTGCTGGGGCATTCGGACGCCGACGTACTGTTGCACGCCATCTGCGATGCTCTCCTGGGCGCGGCCGCCCTGGGGGACATCGGACGCCATTTTCCGGACAGCGACCCGGCCTACAAGGGCATATCGAGTCTCATTCTCCTCGAAAAAACGGTGAATGTGGTTCAATCACAGGGCTTTCGCGTCCACAATATCGACACCACCCTGGTCCTTCAGCAGCCCAGGCTTTCGCCTTACATTTCCCGGATGGCTCGGGAGATTTCACTGGTCACCGGCCTTCCCGTCACCTCCATCAACGTCAAGGCCACCACCACGGAAAGGCTGGGCTTCACGGGGCGCGAAGAAGGCGTGGCAGCCTATGCGGTAGCGCTTCTGGAGGAAAACACTCCACAGTGAACAGATCCACGGAATATAGCTATATATAGACGATCAATCGATCGAGATCCGGCGATCGAGATCCGGCGATCGGCATCAGGGGAGAGTATCGCTCATGGCACTGCAGGTTTACAACACGCTCACAAAGAACAAAGAGGAATTGATCCCTCTCGAGCCCGGCAAGATCAAATTCTACGTCTGCGGCGTGACGGTCTACGACCACTGCCACATCGGGCACGCCCGTTCGTCCATCGTCTTCGACGTCATATACCGCTACCTGATGCACCGGGGCTATGAAGTGACCTACGTGCGAAACTTTACCGATGTGGATGACAAAATCATCCGCCGCGCCAATGAAGAAGGAACAGACTACAGCACCATTGCCAACCGCTACATCGCCGCCTTCCATGAAGACATGGATGCCCTGGATGTGCTGCGCCCCACGGTGGAGCCTCTGGCGACGGAAAACATCGAAGAGATGATCGAGATCATCAAGATCCTGGAGGAAAAAGGGGTCGCCTACCAGGCGGGCACCGACGTCTACTTCGGAGTGGAGCGCTTTTCCGGATACGGAAAGCTCTCCGGGCGGGTGCTGGAAGACATGGTGGCCGGCGCCCGCGTGGAAGTGGACGCGAACAAGCGCAACCCCTTGGATTTCGTCCTATGGAAGGGCAGCAAGCCCGGTGAGCCGGCCTGGGACAGCCCCTGGGGATCAGGACGGCCGGGCTGGCATATCGAATGCTCCGCCATGGGCAATCGCTATCTCGGGACAACTTTCGACATCCACGGCGGAGGAAAAGACCTGATCTTTCCTCATCACGAAAACGAGAGAGCCCAAAGCGAAGCCGCCTTCGAAGCTCCTTTCGTCCGCTACTGGCTGCACAACGGCTTCGTCAATATCAATAACGAGAAAATGTCCAAGTCTCTCGGGAATTTCTTTACGATCCGGGACGTTCTGAAGAAGGTACACCCGGAAGCACTGCGCCTCTTCGTCTTGAGCAAACACTACCGCAGTCCGGTGGATTTTTCCGACGACACCGTAGCCGAGGCCGAGCGTGGACTCGAGCGCTTCTACACGACTCTTGCCGCCGTAAGAGAACGAGCGCCGGAGTCCATCGACACCCAGGTCGCCGAAAAGGCTCTCAAGAGCCAGGACGCGGAGCTCTTCGAGGAGCTGATTTCATTACCCAAAGCCTTCGAAGAAGCCATGGAGAGCGATTTCAATACCGCTCAGGCCATCGGCTACTTCTTCGGGCTGCACCGCAATCTCCAGCGCTTTCTGGACAAATTCGGCCAGAAGAAGCTCAAGGGCCCGGCTGCCGTGCTGGCTCAAAAAGCCGCGGCCATTCTACAGGAATATTCCAGGATACTCGGGCTTCTGACCAGAGATCCCACCATTTTCCTGGAAGAGCAGAGGAAATTGAAGCTGCAATCCACGGGCTTGACGGAAGAAGAAGTGGAGCGATGGATCGAGCTGCGCCACAAAGCGCGGCAGGCCAAGGATTTCGCTGAATCGGACCGGATTCGAGGCGAGCTCGAAGAGAAAAAGATTCAGCTTGAAGACACACCCTCGGGTACACGGTGGAGGGTTACGATCTGAGCATCTGAATCTGAGCCCACGGGAAGAAGGATGGATTGTCGCGCCTCAGGCACATTTGAGTTAACTTAAGGACATAAAGGACCTAAAGGACATAAGGGTAGGGCGTCCAAAAACGACCTCTGAGGCCAAATTTTGTTGCCCGGAATTTGGACCTCATTTCGATCCGACATCGAGCGTTGCATACCCCCCTCTCGACATGGGTCCGATGGCTGCCGACCCCG
>Ga0074199_1001478_pt1 | contig 20215 bp, 13 predicted proteins | sample EPASupsiteSAE347_FD_64528 | JGI IMG/M metagenome (GOLD analysis project Ga0074199, IMG submission 64528) | Bioremediated contaminated groundwater from EPA Superfund site, New Mexico - Sample SAE3-47 | ecosystem: Environmental > Aquatic > Deep subsurface > Groundwater > Contaminated ...
AGAGGGTTTCCCGCGGTGGTTGCCGGTCTTGCTGCTGCTAGCGGGCCCAAGACCCTGGCCCGGGACCGATATAACCGCTCCGGCCACTTAAAAAATCCCTCAAAACTGAGCGGATTTTTTTTGCCTAAAAAAGTTTGCCCCGGTCCCATATTTGGTTGCGGCCGGGGCTGATGATGGCGGTATTCAATCGGGAAGCCATCTTGTCACAGATAGGCGCGTTACAAAAACGGTGTCATCACGAGAGCCGGCGGATTTTACCGGTGTGGGCAGCAGCATCGAGCATTTATTTAGCAGATGTCAGCGTTTGGGGGAGCGGATACATGATAGGGGCATTTTTGTTTCTAAAAACGACGAATTTCACCCCAGAAAGTTTTGTAATATTTGGGATTGGGCGTATAATTAACTTAGTATGTTTAAATTAACAAAAAATTGAACAAATAAGCACGAGCCGCCGTCAGTTGAAAACCAAAACCCTTGGGAGTGAACCAGAGGATTGCCCGAAAGATCGACAGAAGAGGCCAACATAAAATATTTACTGAAGATATTCATTATAAAAAAGACGAGATTCTCTATATTATTTATAGAGAACTTTTTTTATGCAAAATGACATAAAGAATTTCACCACCAAATTATTCACAAATTGTGAATAATTTGGTGGTGAAGAAGTAATTATGATAAATTGTAAAAAAGATGACATGCAGGTGATTAAAATGACCAATAAAAAACTAGGTGACAGAATTCGTGACCTCCGGGAAACAAATAATATTAAGCAAAAAGACCTTGCCGCAAATTTTGGGGTCGAAAATTCTACATGGTCGCAATATGAAACAAACAAGCGAATACCAGATTTGGATACAATCAGAAAACTATCTGAGTATTTCAATGTATCAGTTGATTATTTGTTTTCAATCACTGATATAAAATACAGTCCATACGATCCCGATTTTAAGAAATTAATGGTCTATTATAGCGGTCTAAATGAAAAATCAAAAGCAGACTTATTTAGTACACTAAAAATTCCAGTTAAATGAGGCCTAATATGACGCGTAATTTCAAATACAACAAGCGCAAGAAGCAGCCAAAATGGGAAAGAGAAGAAGTCGTGCTTTTAGTTTCGGAATATTTTAGAACAAAAAGTCTTTCAACTAGCGCACAAGAAAATAGTGTTGAAATGCTTAGTACCCTTCTAAGAAAACGCGGGGAAATACTGAATATGCTAATTGATGAACGTTTCAGAAATCGCGTCGGGATTCGAATGAAATTTGGAAATATAAAATCGTTAGATCCGGAAATGTTGGAACTGGGTTACGTCGGTTTGCCGAATACCAGCAAATTAGAAAGAGAAATTGTCAACGAATATTTAGCCTATCCAGATAAAATTATAAATGATGCAAACATAATGTTTAGGAAGTATGGAGGTTGCAGGATTGGAGAATGAAATGATTCAAAACAATAAACCATGTGGATTTATTTCAGAACTAAAAAAACTTAAAGAATCTTCGAAAGAAGCAATCGAAGGAATTGAAGAGTTTAGTGCTTTCAAAGAATACATTCATATTACTAGAAACGTTGAAGAAGAATTTCTGGATCAAATCACAAGCACAGAAAATTTGGGTGAAGTTAAGAAAGTATTTTTAGTGTGTGGTAGTGTGGGAGATGGCAAGTCACATATCATTTCACAGCTAAAGCATAAGCATGCTAATTTGCTCGAAGACTATAAAATCCATAATGATGCAACTGAAAGCGATAACCCAATCAAAAATTACAAAGAGGTTCTTGATAACCTGCTTCAACCATTTTCAGATGAATATATAGATGAAAACCAGCCCTATAAATTAATCATCGCAATAAACCTGGGGACATTAAATAATTTTATCGAAGATGAGCTTTATAAGAATAAATATGGACAATTAAGAAGATTTGTAAATACTAATAAAATTATCGAAGATGAAATTGTCAATGAATATAAGCATGATAAAATGAATTATGTCAATTTCAGCGACTATTCCTTATTTCATCTACGGCCTGAAGGTGCCGCCAGCACGTTTATGGAAGACCTTTTCGAAAAGATCACATCTGAAAGCGATCAAAATCCATTCTACAGTTGCTATAAACAAACCTGTTTACAAAATTGCGTCGATCAACAATTCTGTCCATTAAAGAATAACTATAATCTCTTATCGATCAAAACAATTCAAAATTCAATTATTCAATTGCTAATTGAAGCCATGATTAAGTATAAAATAATCATCTCTGTCAGATCACTGATGGATTTTATTTATAACATTCTAGTGCCAATTGAATTTGAAAACCTCGCTGATCAAAAAAAACTAAGCGAAATACAAAGCCTACTTTTTAATGAAGACGACTACTGGCGGTTATTGCTTCCCAATATTATTTTTGAACATAAAAACAGAAATGTGATTTTTAATGCACTCCATTATTTAGATCCGTTAAATGATCGGGTTGAAGCAATTGATGAATTTCTTGTTGACTTCAACACAATCGAGGATAAGAATTCCATCTTCCATTCAAAATTTAATGATCGAGAATTCGAAATGATCAATCAGATTATAAAAGATCTTTATACCGATAAGATCCGGGACAACAATATAAATTATTTAGTGAAAACGTATATTCGAAGTGCTCGCCTGTTAAATGATCCATTGATTCCAGAACGTACAATATTTCATCGATTTATTAATGAACTTTACAATTATAATATCGGCGATATCAGTCAAATGAAAAACTTGTACGAGATGGTCATTGATTCAATTTACAAATGGAATGGCAGGGCTGAAAAAAATTGGATAAACATTGATGATCAGGCAATTAGCAATGAATTTACTGTTAGTCAGGAATTAAAAATTGAGCCGGATGTTGATCTGATTAAAAGTGAAAGAAAACAGCGTCACATTTATAAATTTGAAAACAATATCAAGATCAGGTTAAAACATACCTCGGCTTCACGTGGTGTTGATTTTATAATTGATTATGATCTTTTTGAATTATTGGTTAAAGTCAATCGTGGCTATAAATTAAACAGTAAAGATAAGGAAAACTACATTGCTTTTATCGATAGTTTCAACGCCCTGTTGACGCAAGGTGAGAAAAATAAAAACGTCAAAATTCTTCACAAATCCGGCAAACAAAAAAGTGCGTACTATTTAAAGAAAGAGACTTTGGGAGGTTATACATTTGAATCCTCAAATTAATTTCAAGCTAGATGTCGATGTAATTATTAAAAAATTGACACTTGACCAGAATTCACTCAAACTCAATCAATTAAGAATGATTAATGACCTGCCATTTGTAACCTCTACAGCAAAAACAGATGCAACAGAAATAAGTTCAATTGAAGCCGCCGTATTTAGAGACGTTTTAGGGATCAGTAAATCGAAAATGACAGACACCAATGAAATTCTAAAGGGAATGCTGAAACAGGTAAAAACGGAAAATCCGTCATTGCTGGAATATATGCTTACGATGGTATACATTGAAAATGGCAGCTTTAAGAAATTTCATCCCAGAATGTATACATTTGGCGGAAGTGAAAGCTCGGGTATAAAAAACCTGGCTAAATATATTGTTGCAGTATTAATGACACCAGAATTAGTTGATGCACTCGACGTAATGATGAAGAGCAACCCAAACTCGGTTATTGAGGAATTAATTTTGTCAGTGATCCCCTACGAAAAAGACAGTCAAAAAAAGGTAATTGTTGACAGAACAACGCTATTACCAGAAGTTCAAAAAAACTTCAGCAAAGACTTTTTATTCTTATGTTCAAATGAAAATTTGTTTATCAACAACATTGATAAATTACTCAGTTACTATTTGTTTTTTTATATCAGCCAAGTCATTTTAAAATTGCGACAAGGATTCGATGGTGATGAAACAACGGTTCCAGTGTATTATTTTTTAGATTGGGAAAAAATATCCCGTTCAAGAATAAGCTATGAACAAGGTTGGAGAATGATCCAGAAGAAGTCTGAAAATATTTTTGCCTATACAAATTTACTTCAAATTCTTAACTGTACGATCGATGGTGCGGGAATTGGTTCTTTCCAGGATATTTATGGACTGTTAGAGTCACTTTCAAACGAAGAGATCGATTTATTTGAGAATGATATTAACATTATTAATGGTCGAATCATGAGTGCCTTAAATCTTGATCACCATATGAGTAGTCACAAAAATATATTTGGAAAGTATGATTATCTGGATACACTCTTACAAACTATAATTGAATCTAAAGAAACAAGAAAGGCAGCTTTTGATCGCTATGAAAAAAGAATCAAAGATATTGCCGATGTCGGGTTCTTGAAGCCAAGAGGTCAACTTGGTTCAACCCTAAACCTGAAACAGGATTGGATTATTTTTCTCACGCGAATTTGCATTGGTCATGAAGAAAAAATAAGATTGAATGATTTATGGTCAAAATTAAAAAAGCGCGGTATTAATTTTGATCAGTTTTCCAAAGAAATAATTGTTGAGTATTTTGAAAAAATAAATATTTTGGAAAAGAAAAGTGATAGCGGAGATGCACAATATGTCAGAGTTTTATAATTATATTTCTCGGATCGTAATCAAGTACCTTGATGATATTCATATTGTTAAAGGTGAGCGGTTTAGTATTCAGTTGGAGCGTCAAGTTGACGTTAACAACATCTATGAAAGTTTGCGTAGAATTGGAGACGAACAGTCGTATTTGGTCGAAGATTTTGATTATGATCGGGTATATCATACATATTCTATTAAGATTAATAATACGCGCTTGATTATAGCAAAATCGGATCAAGACATTTCTTCAGATTTCTTAACGTTTTTGAGAAACCACGTTGATAAAAACGGAACAGTTTTCCAAGGAACTGCGCTACTTTTTTTACATAATACGAACCTCGACAGTATCCTGGGGGGATCGAAAAGACTGGAGATGGAAGGAATGCCGCTTCATGTCCGTTCGATTGAAAAGAAACTATTTCAAGACATCAACGATTCAACGTTAAGTGCAGTAGACAAAACGATTCTCGAGATTTATTTAGAGCAGAACAGAAATAATGTATACGAGAGTCATGCTTCCATATTCGATTATACGGAGATTTTCAACATACTGGAAAAGAAATTTATTGATCCCGCAAAATATAAAGATTTTGGAATGTTCGAAGATGCCCACTTAACGACTTATAATATGCTTGGTGTTGATGAAGCTTTGAAAAAACGGATCAAAGATAATATGGAGCTCTTTAAGAGCATTGATCAGATTCATAAATACTCCGATTTGAGTGAACTAGAGCAGTATTTCGATAAAAGTGATTTGCCTAAACTGGAGAATCCGGATTGGGTTTCGAATAATTATGATGAAATTGTTAAATGGATAGAAAAATATAAAAAATCAACAAAGCCAAATTATAGTGAAAATACCTTAAAAAGTGATAATCCCGATTTGATACTTTGGGATAAACCAGAAGGTTTGACCGCTGCAAAAGCTAGAAAACGACACATCCTAGTTTTTAATTCAAATCGTGCGGAAAGTGTAACAATCAACTTTAAATTTGACGCTAAAATTAAAGAAGATAGCTTGAAGGCGACAAATAATATTATACCTACCTATAATAATAAGACAATATCATTAGCTATGGTATGTGATAAGGCGGAACCCGCTCATGTAAGAATGGATTATTTTAATTATACTTTTTATGTTATGGTGCTAAATTGTGAGCCGGAGTTATTAAGTGAAATTGAAGATAAATTTTACATCGATCTCAACCAAAAAAAGAAAATTCGAAGAATTATGGTCATAGATGATTCAAAAAAACTAACACTTAATCCTGGAAAAGCAATTGTTGAAGAGCAAGTCTTAAACATGGAAAAAAATTTCATCACAATCGATATCAACACGACCATCAATTTATTAAAAGAATATCAAGATCTGGACGAAGCTGAGATCATCGATCTGGAAATAGATTATAACGGAAGTATGATTCCATTAGCGTTTAAGAATGAACTGATTCATAGTATTCGAATTTCACCTTATGATGTATGGAAAGATAAAAAAATATTAGAACGAGACTTCACGTATGAAAAAGATATCGATCCACAATCCCGAAAAGAGCGCGTTCAATTAACCCAGGGTACCCGTTCATACTATCCCACCGGTGAATTCAGACGTTTATTGGATTTCGAAGCACAGATTATCAAATCAGAGGCTATCCATTTTGAGTTGAATAATAATGTGCTTATTGAAAAAGAAATTGCATTGCCAGAAGACTTATTAGCTGCTTATCAGGAATTAATTAACTATTATAAACATCGGGATATACTACCAAGTCTGGCAACCTACAGCCTTGATTTAGTTAAAATCGCAAACCATTATATTGAGATATATTTTTCTTATTTAAAAGAACTTGAGATTGATTCAGATCAAAGAAAAGATCAATATAAAGAAATCAACAAACTTGGTGTGATCTACGAGAATGACGGGGAGCGAAAAATTCATTTTACACCCTTGCACCCGATCAACTTGATGTACCAGATTAAAGCCTCCGCAGCGATCGCAAATGAAGATGTTGAAAAAGGGATCATGCAATATATCGGCGCTACAAATCTGGTGCCTTACATACAAGATATAACTGAGAATTTTTTTAAACCAATCGATAATGGTCTTGTCGAATGGTCAACTTATGTTGAATATGACAATTCCAAATATAATGCATCGAATCGCTATGTTTCACGGATCGTTTCAAATAAAATTAACGATTTTGTTGTTCATTTTGATTATTTATTTATCAGCGATTATGCGCCAATAAAAATTGGCTTAGTCAACCTGGGTGATTGTCGGGAAATCTTACAAGGGGTTTTTGAATATTATATTAACGAATTAAAAACGCAAAAAATCGAAGATTTAAAACCCATAGAGATTCATATCTATGACGATGAACAAACCATTAGTGCATTTGAAGAACTAACTGGTTACGTGGATCTTAAAAAAATCCAAGAAGTTTTTGAGCTTAAACTAAAAACGAAAGAGTATGATGAGTACGATGTTTTATCGATGTACCGTAGCAATGTTCATTTTTATAAATACCCGCTAAATAAAATTGAGTACAACCATTTAACATTTTATAAAATGAATGACAAAGTCGTTATGGGCAGTAAAAACATGGCAGACATCGTTTCAGGTATCTGCCTGGACGGGCTTGTCAGCGATGTGGCTTCCGTTTTTGTTGGCAAAGAATACGTAACAGGTTTTGGCTCGAGGAACTTAGTAAAAGACAATGATCCATTTATTGAAAATATCATTTTATATAATAGCTTTGTAGAATACATCAATCATCTGGTAACTTATGATAAAAAAACGGTCTTAGCGACGGCCATTAGTGCCGCCGAGAACGAAGTGTTGCAGAGAATTTATGAAAAGTCACATTGGGTTACATTTATTGATCCGAAGGTAGATCTGAACTATTTTGCTACCGATGAAGATTGCACTGAATTAATGATTATTCATTATAGCGACCAATACACATCCAGTAGCGGCTATGATGCGATAACGGTAACACAAAGAGCTAGTGTTTATATGAAGATCATCGACGATTTTCTGGCAAGAGAGGCAAAACTGCCGGTAAACAAGAACCGCAACATTCGGGAGATCATTAATTCATTTAATGTCTTCAACGGGGAGTGGTTGTTACGACTGGTGTCAAGACAATTGGCGAATAAGAGGGATCAGTTTGCCAGAGAAAAACTAAGCATCTTTTCTGCAGTCAAACTATTTGAAGCTTATAATCTAAACACCGACGTGTTTTGGATACCCATCTCGCTGGAAGAGTTAGTGAGGGTGTCCGGTTCAACCGGTTTAACCCAAAAGGATTCTATTTTCAGCCCCAAAAAAGTTGGGATTACCGGTTCCTTTTCCGATGATATCCTGATGATTGGGATCTCGGTTCAAAATAACGAGGTCGTTGTGAGTTATTATCCCATTGAAGTCAAGATTGGAAATAATGGAAACAACGTTCTCACTAAAGCAAAAGACCAGGTATCAAAGGCTTCAGTGTATTTAAATTCTGAATTGTTCAAAGAAGACACATTTTATGCAAAATTATTGCGAAATCAATTAATGCAAATGGCTGTGGTTCAGATTAAGAAAATCATCATGTATGGTTTGTGGAAGAGCAAAGACTGGTCTTATTTGTTAAATGAAGAGATCATAAAAAAATTGGCAAACGATAACTATATTATTCAGGATCGAGTTTCAGATAAGATCAATGACTGCGGGATTATCACCTCTACAACAAATGCAATTACTAGAAGAATACAAAAAATTCAACACAATGGTATTACCATAGACTATTTTGATTATCCATTACAAGATGCCCATAGCTATTTAGCTATGGATCTGGTTGGTGTCTGCATTACTAATAAATGGGATCACAGTTTGGACAATAATCCGGTTCTTCCGGTAGAACCAGGTGAAAATAATGTATCTGCAGTTCAACCGGTTTCCGGCACCAAACCTATAGATGGTCCAGTTGTTCCTATTGCTCTTGGTGGGCCCAATCAAGCAGGAGGTGCAAATATCCCAGTAAAAGCCCCAGTACAGCCATTTGTGATATCTCAAACTGAAATGAGAATTCTTTTCGGCAAAGATCAGATCACGCAAGATGAGGTCTACTGGTTTCCAAATTCAACCGATAAAGTGATGCACACAAACACTGGTATCATTGGTACTATGGGAACCGGTAAAACACAGTTTACCAAGTCACTGATTACCCAAATTAAACAGCAGCAAAAATATAATGTTGATGGCAAAGAAATCGGCATTTTGATATTTGACTACAAAGGTGATTATGTAAAAGATGATTTTGTTGAGGCGACAGGGGCTACGGTTTATCAACTCTATAACTTACCGTTTAATCCGCTTAGTATTTTTCAAGGCAAAACCTTTAAACCGATGTTGCCATTACATACGGCCAACGAATTAAGAGATACGATTGCCAATTCGTATTCATTGGGAAATGTCCAGAAAAATACGCTAAGTGATATTTTAGAAGAAGCCTATAATAGTGTGGGAATTCTAGCCCATGTACCTGAAACCTGGTCAAAAGACGCACCAACAATTGATACCGTTTTTAGAACTTATATGGCAGGTGAAAACTCAACTGGCGATTCGCTTTATGCAGCACTTAATGAATTAACTAAATTTCAAATTTTTGAGGCGGATTCAAGTAAAACTAAACCGCTGTTTGAGCTTGTAAAAGGTGTCACCGTTATTAATCTCGCTGGTTATTCGGAGAGCATCCAAAACTTAGTGGTGGCGATTACGCTCGACACATTTTACGCCCAGATGCAGTCACAAGGACATAGTGTGATTAAAGGCGATTATCGTCAATTAACAAGAATGATCCTTGTCGATGAAGCTGACAATTTTCTTGGCAAAGATTTCAATTCAATCAAAAAAATCCTCAAAGAAGGTAGAGAATTTGGAGTAGGAACAATCTTATCCACGCAATTTTTAAAACATTTTGCAACCAGCGATAATAATTTTTCCGAGTATATTCTTACCTGGATCATCCATAAGGTTAATGAAATTACGGCAAAAGAGGTGGGCAATATCTTTAGCATGACTAATAAGAATGAACAGGATTATGTTGTCACAGAGATTAAAAATCTGCGGAAACATCATAGTATTATTAATTTAGGCGGAGATAACGTGCCGAAACATATTAGGGATTTAGCGTTTTGGGAATTATGCTAACTGGTTTATTTATTGTAAAATAAAGATGTAGAATCTATTTAAAATAGCTTGAAGGTATTGCTTTTTATGCTCAATGCTTAATAAGTATACGGCCAGTTTGGATAGGAGATGTGATATGGTTAATATAATATCTGATTTAATTAAAAATGAATCAAGAAAATCGATAAACTATATTGAGAAATTAATTACTAGAGCGTTAAAAGATAGCTTGGAATTAAAAAAAAGCAAATTTAAAGTTCTTTCATATAATAACAAGGAACAAATATTAATAGAAGAAGGATTTAAAGAATATAAGGGATTTACCCTAATTGAAGTTAAGCTTTACCAACATCTTAATGGTATGTATAAGTTTACGGAAAAAGAACTCGAAGATGATGGTACTAATAGAATAGATACATTAATTAGAGCAACAGATGATCTAAAGAATATAATATATGTAGTAAATTCTGATGACTTTCTTGAAAACAAGAAGATCAAATCACGAATTGAAAAGCTGAAAGCAAAGTATAATAGAATAAATGTTGATTTTATAGCTCTTGATGAAATTATTGAATTTACAAGGGATGTTAATGACAATTTGCGAGTTGATTTATTGAATTTATCAAATGATATTTTTAAGGATGAAATAAAAAAAGCAGTAATTTCAAAATCTAATTGGAAATCAAAACGAGAAAAACTTATTGAACAAGTCAGTCGGAAGTATAGTGACGATGGTGTTGTATTATTTCTTGGTTCAGGGGTATCTATAGAAGCCGGTATACCTGAATGGAATAAGTTAATTACAGATATGTTTGTAAACCTACTGGAATCATCGTTAGTAGATTCGGAAATATCATTATCAGATCAAGAGAAAGCTAAAATCGTTGAGTATTTTCTTAAAACAAATGATGGTGCACCAACATTACAGGCTATGTATGTAAAAACAATGGGAAAGAAAAATGTACATGAAGCAGATACTAGTATTGATAATAAAAGATATAAAGAAGTTTTGCATAGCATACTGTATAAACACTGTGTTGGTCATTCAGTTCTTTTAAATGAAATTGTGGAATTTGCACGTGCTATAAGAGGTGATGATAAGGGATTGTACGCAATAGTAACATATAATTTTGATGATTTATTAGAACGAAATCTTAAGGTAAAAAGAGTGAGATACAGGTCGATTTATAAAGACTTTGATATACCAAAGAAAAATGAATTACCAATCTATCATGTGCACGGATTTTTGCCACAACAAGTTGCAGAGATGATTGGCGATATAAGTAATGGTCACTTTGTATTTACTCAAGATGAATATCATAAAATGTATTATGATTATTATCATTGGGCTAATTTAAGGCAGTTAAATTTTTTGAAGGAAAAAACATGCGTTTTTGTTGGCCTTTCGATGTCCGATCCAAATCTCCGTAGAATGCTAGATTTGGCAAAACCTATTGATGAGGAAAATATTGACTGTAAGCATTATGCTATTCTTAAGCGTGATAGCTTCAATATTACGGGGGGGTATGGTATTAATATGGAACATTTGAAAGCGTTTGAAGTATCAAATCAAAGAGTAAAGGAATTGTACTTCGAAGGAGTAGGTGTAAATGTTATCTGGATTGAAAACTATGAAGAAATACCTGAAATATTGAAAAATATTAGTAGTAGTTGATATAAAAAGAGGGAGAAGTGAAATGGAAGAGAAAATGATTGCAGAAGGAGAGCCCACAAAAGGGTTTTTTATTGATATGCTCACAAGAGATATATTACTATCGGATGCGATATTCGATTTAGTTGATAATTCTATCGATGGTGCGAGAAAATTAAGAGGGAATGGTGATCTAAATGGATTAAAAATTGAGATTAATCTAACAAAGGATAAATTTAGTATTGCTGATAATTGTGGTGGATTTAGTATTGAAACAGCCAGAAAATATGCGTTTAGATTTGGAAGACCAGAAGAATTTAAGAAAGAAAATAATTACTCTATTGGTCGATTTGGAATTGGTATGAAAAGAGCGTTATTTAAAATTGGTTCGTCTTTTTCAGTTCAGAGCAAATGTGAAAATGATCTATTTGAAGTTCAAGCTGATCTAAAAAAATGGATAACAACTTCGAAGTGGGGATTTGATATTAATGAAGAAATTGAAGGTAATTTTGAAGAAGATGGTACAAAAATTACTATATCTTGCTTACATCCTTCGGTAGCTCAGGATTTATCTAGTGAGATTACTATTAATAAGCTAAAAGATACATTAGAAAAAACTTATTATGCTATCATTGAAAAAAATATGCTGATTAAATTAAATGGAAGGCCATTGGAACCAGAATTCATTGAACTGTTTGATAACGAGGTAATAACACCTGTTGTTGAAATATTTAAAGAAGATAATTTTTCTGGTAAGATTGTTGCAGGTCTATCATATGGAAACCCAACGAAAGCAGGCTGGTATATTTTTTGCAATGATAGATTGGTTGTGGACGCTGATAAATCATCTTTAACTGGATGGGGTGGAAAAGATGATAGCACAGGACATGGTCTAGTATTTCATAATACTTTTGCCATGTTTAGAGGTCTTGTGTATCTTGAAGCTGACGATCCGTTTGATTTACCCCTCACAACAACTAAAAGCGGATTAGACTGGGATTCAGATACCTATAAATATATTAAGTTGAAGATGGTAAATACAATTAAGAGTGTGACACCAATTATAAATAAAATTAAAGATTTAGGTATTGAAGATGAACTTCTTGAAGATCCAAAATTCAACTTAACACGAAATATCCAAAGTGAAAACTACATAGAAAAGAAAACATTTGAAATTAGAAAAAAAATAACTAAAACAACAGCACGAATACAGTATGAGATTAAGTTGAAAGAGTTAGAGGAAGCTAAAGAAATATTGAAGGTTAGAACTAATAAAGATGTTGGTGTAGCTACTTTTAAATATTTTATGGATATGGAGAGTTAGATGGCTAATAGTGGTGATTTAATTAATTATGCGATAAGGACTAAAAAGTCAATTGAAAGAAAAATATTCCTTGAAATTTGCAGAAAATTGATAAATTTTGATAGTTTAAATAATTATCAATATATAGGTATGGGTTCAAAATATTTTGTCGATTTCAAATTATTCCATAGGGAACTTGGTATAGAAAATATGGTAAGTATTGAAGGTGATTCAGTTAGAGAAGAAAGATATCGATTTAATATTCCTTTTAAGTGTATTAAATTTAAACCTGGGTACACATCCGAAATATTACCAAAGCTCGATTATTCAAAAAGGTCAATAATTTGGCTTGATTATGATGGTGGATTTTGTTTATCAGTCATTGGGGATATTGAAACAATTTGTACAAATGTGATAAGTGGGAGTTTCTTTGCTTTTTCTGTAAATTCTAATTTTAGTAAGATTGGAAATCCAACCGAAATGTGCCAATATGATAGTGATTGTAACAAATTAAATTTAAAATATTCACGATTGGAATGGTGCAAGAAAGAATTTGGTGATCGTTTTCCAGAATACGATTATGAAACAAATGAAAGTACAGAAGAAAAGCATTTAACACCAAAAAACGCAACTAAGATTATTCGAAAAATGGTGAATAACGAAATTGAAAGAGTTCTAGCGGATAGAAATGCGTTGACTGAGGATGAAGACGAAAAGTATTCGTTTAAGCAAACTGTAAGCATTATATATAAGGATGGTGCACCTATGTATACTTATGGAGGGGTTTTTATAAAAGGTAAAGATAGGTCGAAATACGATAATTGTCAATTCCATAGGATCTTACATACTAATAGTGAAGATAAACATATTGAAATCAAGGTGCCTGAATTGACGTTAAAAGAAGTAGATTTTTTAAACAGTTTGATTCACTTGCCAGAAGATGAGATTGATATTGAGCTTGAAAAGTATAATATCACTAAATCAGAGTTTCAGGAATATAAAAATATATATAGGTATTTTCCTTATTTTAGTGAAGTGAATATTGGATAACTGTTTAAAAAATACAAAAGACTTCTAAAAAAGTGTAAAATTTCTTGGTGGGGAGCGATATTAAATTAGTTTACGGTTTATTTTAAATAGAGCTTCGATAGGTGTGTCTTCTGTTAAGCAAAGTCTGAGTGTAGAAGTGTTGTTTATGTAATTTAAAGTCTCTAGCACATAACTCCCTTCACTAATACTACATGCACTCCCAGTACTAATCGCAATTTCATCAGAAACTTGTTTGCAGAAAAGCTCGTTATTAATACCAGGGATGTTAATGCTCAGCAATCCTGGTATTTTACAGTTTTGATCACCATTGAAAGTTATGTCTGGGCGCACTTTTAAAAGCTCTTTTTTAAAATCATTTTCAATTTGAAGAATTTTGGGAATATAGGTAGACATGTCCCGTTTGGCCACTTCGCAAGCCTTGCCAAACCCAACAATATTATGCATAGCATGGGTACCAGCCCGCATTTTATATTCTTGGTCGCCGCCATCTAGTAGGGCAGGGAGCTTGTAGCGCAAACCCAAATCATCCGGGCCAAGATAGGCGATTCCCACACCTTTAGGGCCATAGAGTTTATGGGCAGACATGGACAAAAAATCAACCGGTAGAGATGCAATATTTACGTCGATTTTGCCAACAACCTGGGTGGCATCAGTGTGAAATAGCACCCCTTTTTCACGGCAAAGAGCACTAATTTTTTCAATATCATTCAAGGTGCCAATTTCGTTGTTACCCCACATAATAGTGACTAGAATGGTTTTATCAGTGATTGCCGCTTCAATTTCATCAATGTTCACATGTCCCAGTTCATCATTACCGACATAAGTAACTTCATGGCCGAGTTTTTCCAAATGCTTACAGGTATTCAGGACAGACTTATGTTCAATCTTGCTGGTAATGATATGGTTGCCTTTACGTTTGAACTTTTCAGCCACACCTTTAATGATAAAATTATTACTTTCAGTGGAGCCGCTGGTGAAAAGAAGGTATTCTGAGTCACAACCCAATAATTCAGCAACTTGATTACGGGCGTGTTTAAGTGCTTCCTGGGCTCGAAGTGCCTGGGGGTAATATTTGGAAGATGGATTACCGTATTCATTTTTCATATAGTCAATCATGGTATCCAGAACTTCGGGGTCCATGGGCGTTGTTGCTGCATTATCAAGATAGATCACTAGATGGTGCCTCCATTTCGAATTAATAGATCAATAAAATTATCAAAACTCCCACAGAGTTTGACATTTGCTTCCAGTTGGATCAGGCCGCGTTCAATATGGGCTTTGAGGTATTTGGTCATGTATTCATCGTCGGTTATAAATCGATTATGGTAGTTCTTGATCAGCTCTCTGATCAGTAAGTCTTCATCACCGGTCAACGTTGCACGTTGAAATTCAATTCCATTACTGTCATAATCAAAATCCAATTCTTCATTCAGCTTAAGAGACAAGCCAATGGCATAGCGACAGAGAATATTCGGGGTTAAACCGAATTTGTTTTTTAATCGACGGAGTATTTCTTCAGCCTGTTTTGATGTTCTAAGTCTTGTTTTCATAACGCTAGCTCATTTCTATTAATTGATGATCAAGTTTGCTGTAGTCAATAGTGTAAGTCACATTAATTATGGTATCTAAAAACGCTTGGTCGACGTTTTCCAATTCAGAATCCGTCGCAAGAATGATGACCTGGTCAGTGCTTGAACCGATAAACTCTTTAAAGACATTATTGCGATGCCCCTTGTCTAAACGGCTCAGCAGCGTGTCAAAAATCATCGGTACCTTTCTTTCGGAAGATTGGATGATCGCATAAATAATTGATAAAATAAACAATTGCTTCTCACCAGCGGAGAGATGGGAATGATTGAGCTGATTATTGTTTTGGTCAAGCAAATAGATCAGCTGATTTTTTATTCTGAAATTTTTGATAAAACCTTGCTTGCGGATTAATCGTTCAAACATATTTTTGGTTTCAGCTTCAATCACTTTTATTTTCTCTTCTTTAATTGTCGCAATGTATTTTTCTAAGACTCCATTGAGCTGGTCAAGGACATCATTCACCTTTGTTTTCTTAAGCTCTTTCCAGATTTCTTTATCAAGATCATCCAGATTTTTTTTTCGCTTGTCAATGTTTAGGAGGGTATCGTTTATTTTTGCCAAAGTTTGGTCTAATTCCAATTCGTTTTTTCCCAGCTCACTTTGGAGTGCTAAGAGATCATCCAAATAACCGGCTTTTTCGGCAAGGTTGTAGGTTTCGAGTTCCTGGGTTAAGGTTTGGACAGCTTCCTCCAGCGTATTCAGTTCCTGCATTTTGACCTTTAATTCATGTTGACTGCCGTTAATCAGGCCTGTGATCTTATTCTTTAAATTATAAAAGTCTTCGTTGTTTAACCGATGGATAAATTTTTGATCACCGATTGCATAATAATTTCGAATCGAATCAATCGTACCTGTGATCTTTGGTTCGTTTTCTGCACCGAGTGCATTGATAATATACTTTTCAAGGTCTTTTGTCAGTGCATTTTGGATGGTTTGACTCATTTTGCTTGACTCTTCCAAATCAATAGCAGATGTGATTTTATTAAGCTGTTCTTTTAAAAAGGCGTAAGGTAAATAGCTGGTCAACAGTTCCTGGATTTCATGTTTTTTTTCAGCAATCTTTGTATTTAAGACATTGATAGCGACATTATCGATTTTGAGTGTTGCTAAGTTTAAGTTCTTTTTTAATTGAGATAAGCTGGAACGGGTCGTAACAATTTGGTTTTCAAGAATGGTTTGCTCAACATAGCGGTTTTCTAATTCGATCTGGTACTCTTTCAATTGAACTTGCGAATTTTTTTTATCATGCTCCAGATTTTGCAGATGCTTGCTGTTGGCCCGTCTTATTGCATAGGTGGCAAGATCTGTTTTTAGTGACTTGAAAAGGTCAATGTTGATCGATGATTCAATCATCTCAATCAAATTTGTATTGAGTACACTCAGTTGATCGATTTTCTCGCCATCCAAATAAAAAAGATCGAATAAATCCAAAGGGTAAGCATGAAACATGACATTGAAAAATTCGTCTTGTTCGTGGGTAGTAAGAACCTTAGCATTTCGTTTAATGACTACCGTTTCTTTGAGGCTGCCATGATTAAGGGACCAACTGCGTTTGATATTAAAACAGCCATCAAATTTATGCAAATGTGAAACGAATGTGATTTCAACTGAAAAGTTGGATTCTTCATTTTTTAGGGCGTTAATATTCAATTTATTAAGGATGAAATCCGCATAACTTTTGGTGCTATTGCGATTTCTGAGAATCATTGAACCAAAAAAACAGGTCTTGACAGCATTTAGAAAGGTCGTTTTACCGGCACCATTTTTTCCAATAATCAATGAAACTTTCTTGTCATGGCTATAGGGGAAAGCATAAGTGTTCATTCCCTGGTAGATGCCAAAGTTTTCAATGCTGATCTGTGTTAGTCTCATTGTTTGTTCTCCTAAATATTTCATGTAATTCTTCATGAACGATATCACGATTAAGAATTTTGTCGATGCGATTGTAGATATCATTTCGTTGCTTTACACCTAAATATTTGTTCTCTAGTGTGATGAGGGATTTAATTACGTCCAAATCAACATTTTCTGCTGCGCAAATATTTTCTAAGACGGTATAGTCTGAATGACTTATAAACGGCTGATTTACATAACCGCTGTAAAAGGGTTTGCCAATAATTTCTTCATAAAGTTTTGGTAGGGTATCTTCCCAGTCACCATTTTCAATCCACTGTGTTCTTATGTATTCAAGTTCTTCCCGGGTAATTAACTCGTAGTAGTGGTCACGGTCGATCGTGAACTGATTTTCATTGGCTTCTCTGAGCAATTCATTAAATTCAACTTCGGCTCTTAAGAGTTCTTCTGTCAGTTTGATTCGACCGTCAAGACTAAAGGGACCAAGCCCACGGCGATCTTTTTCAGCACCAACGTAATAGATTGAACCATCCATCCGATAATTACTGCGATAGCTCAGATCTTCGCGTTTGTCCGCTAAAAAATTACGATACTTGAGGAGCGGTCGGAGTTCCTCATAATCGTTTTGAATAAATCCACTCAGTGATTTATCTTTAGTTACAACGGTGCAGATCCAACACCCAAACCGGCTCTGCCCACAGGAGGGGGCATTGACATCCTGTTGAACCGGACATTCGGATTCATCTGATGCATCACGGTATAAAGACAATAGTAAATTATTATTGAAACCCCAGGGGCTTGTTGTGTTTAAAAGACACGCCCAGACATCATCATTGGAGAGATGTTCAATGGGGGCATAAGTGAATGCACGTGAATTGGTATTGTGCGTCTTTAATATCTTACCATCAACTGTATGTTTGGCGATTGATGTTTCACGAGAATTGCTTTCCGCATTTCGAACACCAAGAACCACAACAACACTGCCGTGCTTGTCGGCCACTTCATCAATATATTGATCAATCGGTTTAATTTTCAAGCGGTGCGTGCACCATCTGAAAGTTTGCCGTGGGGAAGGGTAACCCTTCCCCAGGAGTAGCGACCAGAACGTTTCGGTGACGAGTGGTTTTACCAACTTTGATTCAATCGGTAGATTAGTAGTTTCGGAAAACTGGTTCATCAATTTCATATTCTCTTCAAGATAATGGATTATTAATGGGTTTTCTACCATTGTATCTGATGAGACAATGTGAATATTCTTTGTGCGTTTTTCTACAGGCAAAAGCCGAATCGCTTCAAAAACGACCATCGCCGTTAAGGTACTATCTTTGCCACCAGAATAACCGATAACCCAGGGTCTGGTATCGCTTAAATAGACTTCTTGGATTTCTTTATATATTTTGCTAAGAACACTGTCTTTTCCGTATTTTTGTGTTAAGTCTATTGCCATAAGCTATACATCCTTTTGTAATTTAGCATTTTTAATACTTTCTGCATCGGTGAGCGGAAGACCAATCAGGTCTTTAATTCGATAATAGGATAAATCGATAAATGTGTTTGATTTATGCATATTGCCATTTTCAAGTATGCAACGATTTGCCCAGTCTTCAAGGTTTGTCTTTTGCCAGTTAATTTTATTGAGGGCGTCGACGTATTGTTTCCAATTATCGATCTTCTCAGAATAAAGATAATGGCAAAGCTTACCCAGCGCTTCTAATATAATCCCGTAGACAGCAACAGAAGATTGTCTGGCATGATAAGCACTTACCTCACCATTTAAAACAAAAGACCATTCATTAAAACTAGTTGTTAAGTAATCCCAATATGCAAAAACGAAATTTTGCAACTTCTCATCGGCGGTCGTATTTTTGTTTCCAAAGGAGATCCGGAATGCTTTGTAAAAATTACTAAAGGTGAAAAGTTTATTTGATTTTTGAGCAATCGAATCATTTGATTTATCAAGGAAGTTATAAAATTTCATATTTGTTGTGAGGTATCTCTTCATAGTTAGGATTTCATTGTCGCGATGGTTGTATAAAATTGAGCTAGATTTTGAGACTTTGACCGCATGACGGTTAAGGTCTGAAAACATTTGTTGACTACTCTCCAGGCCTTGATCAATATACAAAACGACAGAAATATGTTCGTTTTTAAGACTAGGATTTTCTTTAAGGGCTTCATCAATGGCTGCTTTTCGGTGTTGACCATCGTTAATTAACAAATTACTGGACATATCAATTTTTAATACGCCAATGTCGGGTTGATTTTCAGAAATTGGCACAAAATCGTAGTTACCGTCGATCGAAGCGGTAATCGATGAAAAGACATAACTATCAGGATTATTGAGCATATAGTTTGCTATTTCAGGAATTCTTTTTTCATTGATTATTCGTTGGGCTCGAAATTCTTCTGGGATGTCATGATTAGAAAAATCAAAAAATTTGCAGAGAACATCAAGGGGGCAAATGAGTGTAAAAAACTCTTTTTGGGCTTGATAACCTCTAATTGCAGGCACTGAAATATTTAAGCTCATTTAAAAATCTCCTTATTACGTACGTAATATCCATAGTATAAACGAAAATATCTACATTGTAAATGATAATGAAAACAAATATTTGCATTTGAATGGGTTAGGAACACGTTAAGTTATGTTGTATAATAAAAGGAACTTTTAAGATTAAGTTACAATATCCAATTATATGTGTTGATTGCTGCTAATTCGTAAAACATAGAACAACGTAATTAATATTTTACGAAAGATCTGTTAAATCGTTCTAATAATTGAATTATCGAACAAAGAAATTAGGGAGAGTTAAAATGATTATAGCTGCGGTAATAAGACGAGAAAATGAGCTGCTTTTACAGAAAAGTATTATTGATAATAAAGAAGAGTGGGAGTTGCCCAATTGTGTAGTATCTGGCACTATTGATCAAATTGATTTTATAATTAAGAAATGTAAAACGCTTAACGTAACCATAGAGGTAGAAGATGTGTATTTTAAGGGAGAATTAAATTGTCAACGAATTGTAGTTTATA
>Ga0074199_1001480_pt1 | contig 20164 bp, 17 predicted proteins | sample EPASupsiteSAE347_FD_64528 | JGI IMG/M metagenome (GOLD analysis project Ga0074199, IMG submission 64528) | Bioremediated contaminated groundwater from EPA Superfund site, New Mexico - Sample SAE3-47 | ecosystem: Environmental > Aquatic > Deep subsurface > Groundwater > Contaminated ...
TGAGGGGCATTGAAGTGTCCTTCTACGGTTGAATATTGTGACACTCTTCATATCGAAAGAGAAGAGTCAACAGGGAATACAAAGCAAACCTAAAGAAGGAAACCATATTATGTCTACTCGACCAATCAAGATTATGCTGGCTGACGATCACAAGATGATTCGGGACGGGTTGCGGGCATTGATCGACAAACAAAGCGACATGGAGGTCGTGGCCGAAGCGGCCGACGGCCAGAACGCCGTTAAGATTGCGCGCAAAATCCAGCCGCATGTCTGTGTCCTCGATATCGGCATGCCCGAGTTGAACGGCATTGACGCGACCCGGCAGATTGTCAAGCTCCCGCACAAGCCCAAGGTGATCGGATTATCCATGCATGCCGATCGGCGTTACGTGGCGCAGATGCTCAAGGCCGGCGCGTCGGGGTATATTCTAAAAAACAGCGCATTTGGCGAACTGGTGCAGGCCATAACCACGGTGATGAAGGGCGAAGTCTACTTGAGCCCTGCCGTGGCCGAAACGGTAGTCAATGACTATCGCCGCGTGGCGAAACATGACGACAACTCTGCGTATACCCTTCTCTCCGAACGGGAGCGCGCGGTGCTCCAGCAGATTGCGGAAGGCTGTTCGACCAAGGATATTGCCGCTGCGCTGAACATCAGCGTAAAAACCATCGAGACCCATCGTCTGCATATCATGGAAAGGCTTAACCTGCACAGCGTAGCGGAACTGACCAAATACGCCGTAAAAGAAGGATTGACGGACCTGGAAACCTGACGGTGATCGCCGATGAAGCCATGAAAGACCTCCGATGCTTATTTGCCGCCACGTTCGGCGAAGAATAGACCAGGGCAGGGATTTCAACGCCCAGGAGATGCGCTATGCAACCGCGCTGGATGGCTGCTGTTCTGTTGGCGGCGGGGCTTATGGAAATCACCTGGGCGCAGGAGGAAGTTAACATGCGGGAGTGGCGAAATTTAACGCCGGCGGAGGAGCGGGTCATCGCGCATAAAGGCACGGAACCGCCCTTCAGTGGACGTTTCAACAACTTCAGTGAAGCCGGCGCTTATGTCTGTCGCCGCTGCGGCGCGGCCTTGTACCGCGCCGCGGACAAGTTTGACGCGGGCTGCGGCTGGCCTAGTTTCGATGCCGAGATTCCGGGCGCGGTGCGGCGCCGGCCGGATGCCGATGGCCGGCGCACCGAAGTCCTGTGCGCCAACTGTGGCGCCCATCTGGGACACGTGTTCACCGGCGAACGAAAGACACCCCGCGATACCCGCCACTGCGTGAATTCCATTTCAATGGATTTTGTGCCGCAGGCCGAGGTCTGCAACCGTTTCGAGCGGACGGTGTTTGCCGGCGGCTGCTTCTGGGGCATCGAGTATTTCATGCAGCAAGCGACGGGGGTGGTTCAGACGACGGTCGGCTATATCGGCGGACACACGCTGCAGCCGTCCTATAAAGACGTCTGCAGTCATACGACCGGTCATGCCGAGGCGGTCGAGGTGATTTACGATCCGCTCCGGACGTCCTTCGAAAACTTGGCGCGGCTATTCTTCGAGATCCATGACCCGACGCAGATGAACAGGCAAGGGCCCGATGTGGGCGATCAGTACCGCTCGGAGATTTTTTACGTCAATGAGGAGCAAAAACGAACAGCCGAAAAACTGGTGGCCGAATTGCGGCGCAAGGGCTGGTCGGTCGTGACGCGCCTCGCGCCGGCTGCCGTTTTCTGGCCGGCGGAGCAGTACCATCGGGACTATTATCGGCATAATGGCCAGCAGCCCTATTGCCACCGTCCCGAACCGCGCTTCAGCCAGGGACCGTAGCTGCCGCCCTTCCATTAGGCGCGGCTACCAGAGATGCGGGTAATTGGGAGGTCCCTCTATAATTTCCCTGAAAACATTGGGAACAACCGATGCTTGTCCCAGATTTCCAGGCACACCGGCCTTGCATTGGTTCCCGCCATCGATTGCGGCCAGCGCCATTCATAATCGGCATTTCCGACTTCCACGGCGGGTAGCCAACTCTGGTCGCCTGTCGCGCCGTTCCACATCAAGCGCGGGCTGACTTCCACGGGAATGCCCGCATGCATGATCCCGATCACACCGCCTTCCGGCGGGTATCGGGACGGCTTGACGTGGAACGCGTGATCCCCACCCATGACCGACACCCGCGGCAAAGCCAGCAGATTCATGGCCTTGCCCGTCAGGGCCACTTGATCTTCGCAGACCATGGCGCTGCGGAACCCGGCGCGTTTAACAGCCGCGATTGTGCGCGCATTGTATTGTCCGTGCGGATAACAGAACGAAAAAGGTTGCCGGATATCGTGCCGCCGTAACTGCAGATAACATTCCCGGATATCCGGATAGGGATCGGCCATAGCGGCCAGGTTCTGGTGTCGGTGGCCGTGTCCGCCAAAGACAAAGGTTCCGCGTTGTTGCATGGCCATGATTTCCGGCCAGGTCAAAACGTCCACACCTTCATATTGGCGGCGCGTATCCGGTGTTTCGGCGACGGTATCGGTAATTAAATAGACTACGGCGCGGAATCCGTATTTCTTCAAGAGCGGTTCGGCTTTTGCCAGGCTGTCGCGGTAGCCGTCATCGAAGGTGATCATCACGCTCTTGGGTGGCAATCGTTTGCCGGTCTTGCGGTGGTTGACGATGTCGCCGGGCAGAACCGTGCTATAGCCCTGGTTGCGCAGGCTGCGCATTTGGCGTTCAAAGACGCCGGTCGGCACCCACCAGGCGTTGTTGGCGACGTCGCCGATCTTGTGATACATCAGGATCGGCACGGCATGTGTTCGGTGCGATTCCCTCAGGCGTTGCACGGTCAATCCCAGGGCGATGACGAGGGTCAGCAGGAAAATGCCGGCCACTACCAGGGTGTATTGACTCTCTCGCTTCATGTGTTGTGACCCCGGGGCTTAGTTACATGAAAAATCGTTACGGTCCAAGCTCCACCCAATAATCTGCTAACACTTCAGCCTGTTTAAGCACGGTATCAACTGCTTTCTGCTGTTTGTCCGGCGGGTACCCGTAACGGACACGCCCTCGGCCAGCATTTTATGAAAAGCTTCGTTAGCGTCAATAAGCTGGGGTGAATAAACGGACAATGCCGTTTTAAGAGCTTCCTGTCGCGCCGTTTCCGGCACTGCGGGATTCAGGCGGCGAATGGCTTGTTCCAGTGTATGCCTTAATACGACATCGCCATAGGTTGCGCGCTTTTCCGGGAGACCATAAGAGGCCGCCGGTTCAGCCACCAAAATCCCCTGGGTGGCTTCAACATCGGGCGCAATGGACGGCCCCGGAATGTAGGAAAAGCCGAGCTGTTTAAGCTCGGAAATAGAGAAGGTTTCAATTTCAGATTCGGTGAAATTGTTAATCGCCATCGTTTTTCCCCGTGATCCGTTTTATCTCTTTATCAAAATCAGAGATGAAGTTTTTATCCTGAATAACGCGAAACTGTTCATACTCCCGTTCGGCTTTTAACTTAGCCTCCAGAGCAGATACCCGGCCTTTATCCTTGAGAATAGGGTAATTGGCTAATTCCAGAAAGCTGTGCAGGAACTTCGCCCATTCTTCCATTTTCGTCACAATCCGTCTATTGGCGCGATTTTCCGCAAGGTCAAGATAGGCCGAAACGATTTGATTGAGTTCTTTTATATGAGCCTCGTTCAGATAATTCTTCGCAATGGCAACGTCGGATTTAAGTATTTTGCCTTCCGGGGCCTGTTTCCAGCTTGTCAGACCCATATAAATCTTTTTTGCGTCCGCCGAATCATAAATAATTTCCGCGGCAGTTTTCCCCGTTATTGCCCAATGAAGCTTGTTCTGAACCGTCGCGAAGAATTCCTTTGTCAGCGGAGCATTTTTATCATAATCGGCGGAAAGCGCGTAAATGTCGGTGATTTTTTGATAAAAGCGTCTTTCGCTGGCCCTGATTTCCCTGATGCGCTCAAGGAGTTCCTCGAAATAATCCTTACCGAAAACCCTGCTTCCCTGTTTCAGCCGCTCATCGTCCAGCACAAAGCCCTTAATAATGTATTCTTTAAGAATTTTTGTCGCCCAGACACGGAATCGCGTCGCCTGATAGGAGTTGACGCGATAGCCGACTGCGATAATAGCGTCGAGATTGTAGAATTCCATATCCCGGCTGACCTGCCGCTGGCCTTCCTTTTGAACTGTTTCCAGAATGGAAAGAGTTGCTTCCTGTTGCAGTTCACCGGTTTCATAGATATTTGCCAGATGCTTACTGATGGCGGGTATCTTAACTCCAAAGAGCTCGGCCATGGCCTTCTGCGTAAGCCAGACCGTTTCGTCTTTAAGGAAAACCTCAACATTCACCTTGCCGTCGCTTCCGGTGTAGAGGAGGAAATCCGACTGTTTGGCGGGTAAATTGTTTTTCAATGCAGGCCGCTTCTTTCAGCGTTAATGGCGGATTCGGCGAAATTGCTCATGTTTAGAACCTGATCACCAGAGCTTGTCCCAGATTTCCGGGCCGGTGTCCGGCATCTGGCGTCTGTCGTCCGTCTTATACCCCCATCACCACTCGTCGCAGGACATCCTTCACAGGGGCGAGCGCGCGGATCAGACGTTCGCCGGCCGGGGAATAATAGATTTTGTAAAACAGCGCCTTGAGCGGCGCGTGTTGCTTGTACACCCGATATGCAAAGTTACGGAAACAGCGTAAAATCTCCCGGCGCGAAAAGGCCGGCATGGTCAAAATGGTGTCCATCCGGCCCATGAACCAGGAATCCGGCTGATCCTTGGGAATAAAGCCCTCTTTCAAACACACCTCCGCCAGCTTCGTGCCGGGGTAGGGTTCGAAGATGCCGATAATGACGCTGTCAGGCTGGATCCGCGCGTTGAGGTCCACGGTTTCCTGGAAGATGGCCGGTGTCTCGTAAGGGAAGCCGACGATATTGAAGGATTTCGTCCTGATTCCCGCGCGCCGGCAAGCGGCGAAGGCTTCGACAATCCGGTCATTGGATTGGCGCCGCCCAAGGACTTCCCGGCGAAAAGATTCACTGCCGCTTTCGATCCCGATGCTGATCCGGTGACAGCCGGCGGCTTTGAGCACACGGCAGATATCGTCGTTCAGCGTCTCCGGGCGGGCGTTAATGGCGAAGGGCAGGTTAAATTCCTGTTTGTAGCGCGCGCAGAAAGCGTCCACAAAATCGCGCCGCGCAGTGAAGCAGTCGTCGTTAAAATAGAGCGAGCGCACGGAATAGTGCCCCAGCACTTCCCGGATTTCCTTGAGGCAACTCTCGACACTGCGGAAGCGGACGTATTTACCTTCCTGCTTGGCGCGCAGGGCGTGATTACTGCAGAACGTGCAGTCGTAGGGGCACCCGCGCGAAAACATGAACAATGCCGTGTGGAAGTCGGAATTAATGATCTGCTGGTAATCGAACAGTTCGCGGTCGGGAAAGGGCAGGGTATCCAGATCTTCCATAAAGGGGCGCGTCTGATTTTTGACAAGACCAAAGTCGCGGGTTTTCACCCATAAATTGCGGATGGCGCGGGGGCCATCGCCTTGTTTCAGCGCCTCGGCCAGCTCCAGGAGCGGATATTCGCCCTCGCCGATGCAGATTGCATCCAGGCCCTCGATGGATTCCAGGCATTCCGGCGCGAGCGTGGCATGGTGTCCGCCGAGAATCGTAAAGGCCGGGAGGGGATGAAGGTCCTTGAAAATCCGTTTCACGAACCGGAACTGGGGCGAGACGGCGGAGAACGCGATCAAATCCGGGTGGTACGCGGCGATGACCTGTTTCAGCGGGGCAGGGTCATAGGCCCCGAACATGTAATGCAGGCGGGTTTTATGGCCATGCGCCTTGAGCACGGCGCTCAGCATGCCGATGCCGAACTGGTAACTACGGGCGCCGCCGCGCACGCCGATATCAGGATAGACGAAAAGTATCTTCATGTTGTGTATCAGTCTCCGATCAAAACTGTAAAAGAAATTGCTAAACCAAGATGAGATTTACCACGGAGGCACGGAGAGCGATCCGTCTCCTCGATCTCCTTCCCGCTCCACACAGAGTGTTGCGCGCATTTGACGCAGAGCGCAACGCCCTGCGTCAAATGCGCGCAACGATTGGTCGGAAGAGAACACGTGAGGAGAAGTCCCTCCGTGCCTTCGTGTCTCCGTGGTGCGGCTTGTTTTATCCGTGTCAAACATTATGAGCGATATGGCAGATTTTAGAATTATTTGGATTGCGGGTTGTTCCGGCTCCGCCGGTGGCAGAGCCGCCAGGCGCGGTAGGCCAGCCCCTCGCGCAGGACGGCCATCATGATCGCAAACCCGTCCCGGAAGGCACGCGACTTCATTTTGCCGCCCGCCCGCTTGTTTTCATGCGTCGTGACCTCCACCAGCGGATAGCCCTGGCGGATGGCGCGCGCCGCTATTTCGATTTCGCAGTCGAACCCCTTGGCCTTGTGCTTGTAGCCGACAGCCACATCGCGGACAAAGGCCTTGTAGCCGTTCAGCACGTCCATGATGGTCGTGCCGAAAAGGATGGAAAACATGAGCGTGAAGACTGCGTTGCCGAAGAGCCGGATCACGTTATGGTCGTCACTGCCGCCCAGCACGCGCGAGCCCACCACCAGGCCGGCGCCGCGCTCAAGCGCCTCCAGAAACAGACCGATGTCGCGCGGATTGTGGGAACCGTCGGAATCGAAAATGACGATGGCGTCGCCGGTGGACTGTCCGAAGCCCGTATCCAGCGCGGCACCCTTGCCGATGGCGCGCGGATTCAGCACGATCCGGGCGCCCTTGGCCTGGGCCACGCCGATGGTCAGGTCCAGCGGGTTGTCCACGACAACCAGGGTTTCGAACCGGTAGCGCGGCAGGCGGGCGATGGCCGCGTTCAGTTCATCGAGGACCGGGCCGATGGTGGCCTCTTCGTTCCGGGCGGGAATGACCACGCTGACTTTTTGAATGGGCATGAGCGCTCCTTCGTGGTCGCGGATAATCCGTCCCCGCGAGCCAATAGCCAGCGCAACACTTGTTACTGGCGAGCGGTAACGTCTTCGTAAACGCCTATTGAATGAGGGTAGAGTGCCGTGCCAAACGAGGGGATTCAAGAAAAATCGGTGAACACCCGGTTTGCGCTTGTCCCGCCCAGACTGCCGTTATATGCTCACGGCACACGGGATGAAACGCTATGCGTTCCCCGCTGAAGACGGCGGCTGCGCCCTGTGCTTGGGCAGGCTGGGAATGCGAAGCGCATTCCCCGTCCATCCTTCGTGAAACCTATGACGGATTTCACGCCTGTGACCACGGCCATTTGATGTGAATGAGATGAAAGTAATATCTTCCATCGGCGTACTCTGCCTCCTCGTTCTCTCCCAGGGGTGCGGCAGTCATCCCAGGATTTCGAAGCTGTCCGAGTCGTCCGTTGTTTGTGCGTTTGGCGACAGCCTGACAGCCGGTACGGGCGCAAGCATAACCGAGAGTTACCCATCTGTTCTTGCGGACATGATCGGCTGCCGTGTTGTCAACGCAGGGGTTCCCGGCGAAGAGAGTTCAGCAGCCCTCCAGCGGCTGCCGACAGTTCTGCAAAAAGAGAGGGCCGATCTCGTCATTCTCTGTGAGGGCGGCAATGACTTGCTCGGCAAGCAGGCGGAAGAAGTTATTCGCAGGAATCTGGATGCCATGGTTTCCATGGCGCGCGATACAGGGGCAAGTGTCATCTTGATCGGCGTTCCGAGACCAGGACTGCGCTTAAAAGTTCCCCCGTTCTATCGACAAATCGCCGACAAGCACGGCATCCCATGTGATTCTAAAACCATCGCGCAGGTCCTTTCGTCCCCGTCGCTCAAGAGTGACTATGCGCACCCAAATGCCGCAGGATACAGGAAACTGGCCGAGGCCATGGCGGCTTTGATTCGAGCGAGCCAGCGAGAATAGGATCATCGAACAAGATGGCTGGACGGTAACGCATACTGCCGGCCGTCAGCCGCGCCGTTCGAGTAAAAACGAGCAATAAAGCAGTTGACGGCAAACACCAAAAAGGTATAGTATTTATACCGTTATGGAATTTGAATTCGACAAACAAAAGCGCCGATCAAACAAAGAAAAACACGGGATAGACTTTGTGGAAGCGCAAATGCTGTGGCACGACATCAGCCGAGTCGAAATCCCTGCTAAAACAAAAGATGAGCCGAGGATATTGGTTGTAGGAACAATAAACAAGAAACATTGGACAGCCGTCGTTACTTGTCGAGGCATTAAAACCAGAGTCATCTCAGTCAGACGGTCCAGACCGGAAGAGGTACAGATGTATGAAAGCTAAAGAATTCGATGAGAAATTTGAAAAGGGCGGGAACATCATCAGCTATCTTGACCTGTCCAAGGCCAGAAGACCCGACCAGGAGCAACGCCGGGTCAACGTTGATTTCCCCAACTGGATGATCCATTCTTTGGACAAAGAGGCCAAAAAATTAGGGGTCACCCGCCAATCCATCATCAAGGTCTGGATTTCCGAACGGCTGAAAGTAAAGACCGCTTGAAGAAATGCAGGCTCGAACCACCGGTTTCAGTCTACCTCGCTACGCTCGGCAACCGAACCGCGCCGAGGTTCATGTGCACGTTGGAAATGGTGCGTTGCAAGCGGAGTGTGAGTCCCCGCGCAAGGTATAAGCGAAGCCGAAGAGAAGAAGAAAGGCAAGGGTATTGCCGTGCTGGCAGGGTCTTGGCCTCAACGGTTTACGGAACCACGCCCCATTTTTCGTCCGGCAGATTCCAGCCGCCGCCCAGCACCTTGTAAAGCTGGATGACGGCCGTCAGGCGGTTAAGCTGGGTTTGCGCCAGGTTGTTTTCGGCCGGGAACAACTGCTGCTGGGCTTCGAGCACCTCGTAATAACTGGCCTTGCCGGCCAGGTAGCGGTCGCGCGATACCGCGACCGCATCCGCATAACAGCGCACACAGCGCACCTGCTGGGTGAAAATATCTTCCAGTTTGACGCGCGTAATCAACGCGTTGGCCACGTCCTGAAACGCCGTGCGCACGGTCTGTTCGTAGGCCAGCGACTGCTCCTCGGTTTGCGCGCGCGCCTGGCGGATCTGGGCCAGCAGCGCGCCGCCCTGGAAAATCGGCCCAGACAAATTACCGCCGATGCTCCAAGCCATGGCGTCGCTGTTGAACGAGTTTAAATCCGGGCTGATGCGCCCGAACACCGAAGTCAGTCCGATTTTCGGAAAACACTGGGCGATGGCAACGCCAATTTGCGCGTTGGCCGCGCGCAGGTTCTGTTCCGCCGCCAGGATATCCGGCCGGCGCCGGAGGAGGTCGGAGGGCAACCCGGCGGGCACTTCCGGCGGCGTATCCTGCCGGATCAGGGTCATATCGCGCGGCACCGGTCCCGGGTTGCGGCCAAGCAAAAGATTGATCTGGTTTTCTTTGATCACAATGCGCCGCTCGATATCCGGAATTGTGGCGGCCGTCTGCGCAACCGAGGCCTCGGCCCGGGACGTTTCAAGGCGCGACGCGGCGCCGCCGACCAGTTTCCGGCTGAAGATATCCAGACTCTCTTGAAACGAGATCCTCGTCCGCTTGGCGATATCGAGTTCAAGGTCAAGTTCCAGTAGTTCAAAATACGATTGGGCCACATTGCAGACGAGGGTCAACATGACCCCGCGCCGGGTGGCGTCGGTGGCCGCCAGCTGGGCGCGCGCGGCTTCGTTCAGGCGGCGGATCCGGCCCCAGACATCGAGCTCCCATGCGGCGGAACCGACAAGCATCAAGGGATTACCCGTTTCGCCGTTGCCCATCACGGGATTGCCGGCAAACGCATTGCGACTGCGTTCCAGATCGCCCTGGTAACCGATCTGCGGGAAAAACTTGGCGCGCGACTGGGCCGCCAGCGCCTGGTATTCCTCGACGCGCTTGACGGCAATGCGCAGGTCATAATTATTGGTGAGCGCAGTCCGAACCAGATCGTGGAGCGTGTCGTCCTCGAACACCACCCACCACGGCAGGTCGGCCAGGGTCATCTGCTGGCTGACCACCCCCTGGCCGAGGAAACCGCCGGGCGCATCCACCATCGGCGCCTTGAACCGGGGGCCCACGGCGCAACCGCCGGCCAGCAGGGAAGCCAGAAGCAACCCGGCCGGCATCGTCGCGCGCGTCATTGTTGTTAACATTAATTTCATAGAATTAAGCCGCCCAAGGCGGCGACACAAAACACTGGATTCCCGATCAAGTCGGGAATGACAGAATATGTGTTAATTTAAAATTCCTGAGCATAGAATTAGGCTTGGTGGTCGTTGGGCAATTTTTCCTTCGGCAAATTAGGCTTGGCCGGCGGTTCCTCGCCGTGAATCAAATGCTGGATAAAGGAAAAGGAGACCGGGATGATGAAAATGGCGATGCAGGTGGCGGCCAGCATGCCGCCGATCACCGCCGTGCCAAGCACCTGGCGCGAGATTGCACCGGAGCCGGTGGCGACCCAGAGCGGCACACAGCCAAGGATGAAGGCAAAGGCGGTCATCAGGATCGGACGCAGTCTGATCTTGGCGCCATGCAGGGCGGCATCCACCGCGGACATGCCGCCTTCATGACTGGTTTTGGCGAACTCGACGATCAGGATGGCGTTTTTCGCCGCCAGCCCGATCAACATGATCAGCCCGATCTGGACATAAACGCTGACGTCCATGTGGCGCAGATAAACCGCCAGAAATGCGCCGAAGACCGCGACCGGCGTGCCCAACAGAACGCTGAACGGCAAGCCCCAGCTTTCGTACTGGGCCGCCAGAATCAGGAACACGAACAACAGCGACAATCCGAAAATGACCCAGACAGGCACCCCCTCCTGAGCTTCCTTTTCCTGGGATGACATGCCAAGGTAATCATAGCCCATTTCGATCGGCATGGTCTGGGCAAAGACCTCTTCCAATGCCTGCATGGCTTGCGCGGAACTATAGGCCGGCGCCGCCGTGACGTTGAACTGGGCGCAGCGATAAAGATTGAACCGCATGGTGAATTCCGGCCCGACGCTGGATTCGATCTTGGTCAGCGCGGAGAGCGGCACCATGTTACCCTGGTCGTTGCGCACATAAAACTGGCCCAAGTTTTCGGCGCGGGTGCGGTAATCACCCTCGGCCTGGACGTAAACCTGCCACTGCCGCCCGAAGCGATTGAAATAATTGATGAAAGTGCCGCCCATGAAGGCCTGCAGGGTTTTATACACCTGGCTGATATCAACCCCCTGCTTCAAGACCTTGTCGCGGTCCACATTGATGAAAATTTGCGGCACGCTTGGCAAAAACGTGGTGTTGATGGATGCAATTTCCGGACGCTTGCGGACGGCCTCCGTAAATGTTTTTACATGCTCAGCCAGAAATGCAATGTCCTTGCCGGCGCGATCCTCGAGCAGGAAAGTCACGCCGCCGGCCGTGCCGATACCCGGGATGGCCGGCGGCGGGAAGGCAAAGGCGATGGCTTGCGGAAGTTTGGCCAGCGCGCGGTTGATGTGCATCACGATGGCGTCATATTGTTCCTCGGGTTTTTTGCGCTCCTCCCAGGGTTTGAGCGAAACGAAAAAGAACGCGCTATAAGTATCCGAGACCCAGCTTAACATGCTGAAACCGCAGACCGTGGTGGCATACTGCACGCCCGGAGTCTTGGCGAGGATCTCCTCGATCTGGCGGCAGACGACGTCCGTGCGTTGGAGCGAGGCCGCATCCGGGAGCTGGACGTTGAGATACATATAGCCCTGGTCTTCCTCGGGGATAAACGCGCCCGGCAGGATCTTGCCGAACAAGCCCACGCCGCCGGCGATCAACACCAGGAAGAGCAGGCTGAACCCGGTTTTGCGGATGCAGGCTCGGCAAACCGCAACGTACCCGTGGGTGGCGCGGTCGAACATCCGGTTAAAGCCGTCGAAAAACATCCCGATCGGGCCGCGTGTTTTGACGCGGGGCTTGAGCAGCAGGGCGGCCAGCGCCGGGCTGAGCGACAGGGCATTAAAGGCCGAAATGATCACGGAAATCGCGATGGTCACGGCGAACTGCTGGTAGAGCCGGCCGGTAATTCCGGGAATGAAAACGGTCGGGATAAATACGGCCGCCAGAATCAGCGCAATGGCAATGACCGGTCCGGACACCTCCTCCATGGCCTTGAGGGCCGCGTCCTTGGGCGTCATGCCCTCCTCGATGTGCCGTTCGACGGCCTCCACCACGACGATGGCGTCATCCACCACCAACCCGATGGCCAAGACCAGGCCGAAAAGCGAAAGCGTGTTGATCGAAAAACCGAAGAGCGGGAACAGGATGAAGGTCCCAATCAGCGAGACCGGTACGGCCAGCAAGGGGATCAGGGTGGCGCGCCAGCTCTGCAGGAAAATAAAAACAACCAGGATCACCAGGAGCAGGGCTTCGAACAGCGTCTTGGTGATTTCCTGCATGCCGGCCCGGACAGCCTCGGTTGTATCGAGTGCGACAACGTAATCCAGGTCCGCCGGGAACCGCTCTTTCAACTCGGCCATGAGCTTCTTGGCGCCATCGGCCGCCTTGATCGCGTTCGAGCCGGGCAGTTGATAGAGGGCGATAATGGCCGAGGGTTTGCCGTTAAGCCGGCTGATGACATTATAGGTCTGGGAGCCCAACTCCACGCGGGCGACATCCTTGAGCCGGATTACGGAGCCATCGGGATCGGCGCGGATAACGATCTGTTCGAACTCCTTCTCATCGACCAGCCGGCTCTGGGCGCGCACGGCATAGGTGAACTCCTGCCCGTCCGGTACCGGCTCGCTGCCGATCTGGCCGGCGGGATTGACCGTATTCTGGCTGTTGATCGCATTGATGATGTCCGGGATCGTGATGCTCAGCTTGGCCAGCTTGTCCGGCCTGACCCAGAAGCGCATGGCATATTGGCCGGAACCGAACACCTGGATGCTGGCGATGCCCGGCACGCGTAACAATTGGTCGTTGATATTGATGTAGGCGTAATTGGCGAGAAAGTTGGCGTCATAAGTCCCGTTGGGCGAACTCAGGGAAAAGAGCATCAGCGGCGCGGACGTGGATTTCTGAACTGTGACCCCGTAATTGCGGACATCGGATGGGAGCTGGGACTCGGCCTGGCTCTCGCGCATCTGCGCCAGGATCTGGTCGGTGTTGGGGTCCGTGGTAATGTCGAAATCGATGCGCATCGACATGGAACCGTTGTTGGCGTTGACGGAATACATGTATTTCATGTTGTCCACACCGCTCATCTGTTGTTCGATGGGCGTGGCGACCGACTGTTCCACGGTTAGCGCGTCGGCGCCGACGTACGTCGCCTGGATCTGGATTTCGGGCGGGACGATATTGGGGAATTGGGCCGTGGGCAGGCTGATCATGATAACCAGGCCGACAATAACCATGATGATGGAAATCACCATGGCCACGATCGGACGGTTAATGAAGAATCTTGTCATGGATTAATGGCGCCTTAGAGAGTCGGTGAGTTCGTTCCGGTTGCCGGGGCCGGGCCGGCTTCCATTATGTAGGGTTTCGGGTTTACAATTGCGCCTTCACGAGCCTTTTGCATGCCCTCGACAACCACCCGTTCGCCGGGATTAAGTCCCTTGGCGATGATCCAGAACGATCCATTGCGGTCGCCCGTCTGCACGGTTCGGATTGACGCCCGATTATTCTTATCCACGACCACCACATGATAATTGCCCTGTGTTTCGGTGACCGCGCGCTGGGGTACCAGGAGCGCGCCGGCAAGCATTTTGACGGGCAACCGGACATGCGCATACTGGCCGGGCCGCAGGATGAAAGACGGATTTGGGAATAAGCCGGCGATACGAATTGTACCCGTTTTAATATTGACCTGGCGGTCGGCGATAATAATGGTTCCCTTGTGCGGATAGGTTTCACCGTTAGCCAGCACAAGCTCCAGGGCATTGGTCGTATGGCCGGAGGTTACATCTTCTTTGCCTTTAGCCACCCGACTTTCCATTGCCAGCATGTATTCCTGCTCGCTGATCGGGAAATAAACCTTGATCGGATCCACCGTGGATACGGCCGTCAGCTCTGAGCTGTTCGGTCCCACCAGGTCGCCAACCTGGGCTTCGGCAATCCCGGCAATGCCGTCAATTGGGGACGTGATTTTAGTGAACTCCAGGTTCAACTCAGCCTGCTGAACGGCCGCTTGGGAGGTTTCCAGCGCGGCTTGGGCGCCCTTGTTGGACTGGATGGCGTCATCCAGCTCCTGCTGGCTGATGGCATTGTCTTTGGCCAGGGGCGTATAGCGTTTGACGTCTATTGCCGTCAGGTCCAGATTTGCGCGGGCCTGATCCAACTCGCCCTTGGCCTTGTCCAGCGCCGCCTGGAAGGGACGCGGGTCAATTTGAAAAAGCAGGTCGCCCTTGTGGACGAGCTCGCCTTCCTTGTAACCCTGGGCCATCAGGTAACCGCTGACCTGGGCATGAATCTTGGCGTTGACCATCCCGTCAAGCGTGCCGATCCAATCCCCGTAGATAGAGACGTCCTTCTGGACCACGTCCATTACCATCACGTCCGGCGGTACCATCTGGGGCGTATGCGCGGCGCGTTTACAGCCGGAGGTGGCCAACGCCAGGATCGCGATGACAGACAGCGTCCAGGCTGCTGCGAGTGTTCGTTTTCTAATCATATTGGGCCTCGTTGGAAGTTCTATTCATGCCATGCTCACACCATGACCACACGGTTTTCGTCGCTCGATGTCCGAATTGCATCCAACACCCGCGAGAGCTCCAGCACGCTGGCGGGTGTCACAGGATAATGGGCTTCGCCGCGCAAGGCGGCGGCGATTTCAATGTAAATCTGGTGCTCGTCTCCATACAGTTTACCGGTCAGCGTTTCTTCCAAAATCCGGCCCGGCTCCGCCTTCATGGCAATGGACTGGGTGGGGTCCGAGGGCCGCGCGGGGGTCGCGGCATTCACCTTTAATTGCGCGCCGTTCACCACGATTGTGCCGCGCGTGCCCTGAAGCAACCAGGTCGGCGGGGATTCGGTTGTAATCGTGTATTCCACCTGCAAGAGGGTGCCGTTGGTGAGCGTCAGAATGCCCATAAACAAATCTTCAACATCGCCGGGGTTGATCGTCTGCTTAAGCCGTCCGTAAACCGACTTTACCGGACTGCCCAGGAGCTGAATGGGCGTGTCCACAATGTGCGGGCCCCAGTTCAGCAGGTAACCGCCGCCGTAGCGCCGTTCGGTCTGCCAGTCGTTCCGCGTGGCGAAACTGCCTTCCACGCGCCGAACCAGAAAAACGGTGCCGATGGCCTGTTCCTCGACCACCAGCTGGCGCAGGCGCCGCAGGTCACTGCCCCAGCGCGCGGGTAGCCAGGGCAGAAGGAGCTTGCCGGATGATTCGGCCGCGCGGATCATGCGCTGGGCTTCGTCAACATTAACCGCCCAAGGCTTGGTCACCAGCACGTTGACGCCCTCCGCCAGACAGTCGCAGGTCATCTGGCAATGCTGGTCGCTGCGGGTAACGATGACCACAAGGTCGAGCGGCTCCTCCTTGAGCATACGGCGATAATCGTCGTAAGGCCGGCACCCGAACCGGGCAACGGCTTTCTGGCGCGCGTTTGCGTCCACATCGCAGACGGCGGTCAGGTGGAACGCCTTGTTTTTTTCGATGGGACCGGCGTGCAAAGTACTTCCACTGCGGCCGTATCCCAAAATGGCGGTACGAATGGCGCTCATGACAGGTTTTTTGAAACGATATTTTGGACGTATTGCGTTATATGATAACGGGTATATGATATACGAATCAAGCGCAATGTAGTACAGTCGGCCAATTTAATGATCTCCATCTTCCAACATATTGCAATTGCCTGGCGGCGGCCCAGCGGCTATCGCGAGGTGTTCAAGATCAGCCTGCCGCTGATCATCAGCATGAGCTCGCATACGGTCATGCTGTTCACCGACCGGCTGCTCCTGGGGCGCTATTCGCTCGATACGCTGGCGGCCTCCGTGCCGGCGGGATTGCTGGCCTTCATGTTCATGTGCTTTTTCATGGGGTTAGTCGAGTTCACCAATACCTTTGTGGCGCAGTATGTTGGCGCGCATATGCCCCAACGGGTGGGGAGCGCGCTCTGGCAGGGGATCTATTTTGCACTGGCCGCCGGCATCCTGCTGGCGGGCCTGTCTTTCATTGGCGGGAGTCTGTTCCGGCTGGCCGGCCACCCGCCGCGGATCCAGGAGCTGGAGACGATCTATTTCCGGATTCTCATGCTGGGCGCCGTGTTTGGGCTTCTGCAGAACGCGCTAAGCTGTTTTTACTCCGGGCGTGGCCTGACCATACCCATCATGGTCGTCAATATAATCGGTGTGACACTCAATGTGCCGTTGAATTACCTGCTTATTAACGGTCTCTGGGGTTTCCCGGAATTGGGTATGTCCGGCTCCGCTTTGGCCACGATAAGCAGCTCGGCGGTCATGCTCCTGCTTTATATCGGCGTGGTATTCCACGAACAGAACGACCGGGTCTATGGCGTGCGCCGGATGTGGGTTTTTGACCGCGTTCTGTTCGGGCGCCTGTTGAAATTCGGGACACCGGCCGGGATCCAGGTGTTTGTGGATATTTTCGGGTTTGCCATATTTCTGCTGATGGCGGGGCGACTGGGCCGCGACGCGCTGGCGGCAACCAATATTGCCTGCTCGATCAACCTGCTGGCCTTTATGCCGATGATCGGTTTTTCGATCGCCGTCAGCACGCTGGTGGGACAGGCCATCGGGCGCGGATACCCGGATGATGGCGTGGTCGCCACGCGCAGCGCCCTGCAGTTGACTTGTGCCTATATGTGGGTGCTGGCGGCGCTGTTTATTCTGGCGCCGGAATGGCTGGTTAATATTTTTCATTCGCCGGGTAAGGATGCCGAAGAATTTGCATCCGTCCGGCGCCTGACGGTGAGCGTCCTGCGCTTTATCGCTTTTTACAGCATTTTTGACGCACTCAATGTCATCTATTCCGGCGCGCTGCGCGGCGCGGGCGATACTAAGTTCATTGGGTGGACGATTACCTGCCTGTCGTTGGGCCTGATTGTTCTGCCGGTCACGGCGGGGGTGGTTTATTTCCATGCGGGGCTTTATACCATCTGGGGCTTCGTGTCGGCCTATGTCTGCGTGTTGGCCCTGGTATTCCGCTGGCGGTATCGCCAGGGCCACTGGAAACGGATGCGGGTCATTGATCCCGTACCCTCGCCGCTGGCGCTGGTCCCGCCCACCATCCCCGGTGTGGATTGATTTTTCCTGTTGCAATATTATGGGTCAGTGTATAAATTTCGGCTCGTTGACCAACGGTAAAAATAAAAAAATTGAAAGGCAGTTTTCATGAAGCACGGCATCTTGATTTCCGCGGTCTGCATCTCTTCCCTGTTGTTGTTTGGATGCGCCGATAAGAAAAAAATCGCCGATCTGGAAGCGACCAACCAATCTTTGCAGGCCGAGGTCCAGAATTTGAACGTTCAGCTCCAGGCGGGCGCCGCGGATAAGGCCAAGATCCAGGAATTGGAACAGGCTAATCAGACGCTCCAGGCGGAAATCCAGAAATTGCATCTTCAGGCCATGAATGTGAAAGAAGCTTCCGGTATGAAGTCCAAAAAGAGCGGGACCGCTAAATCCAAGGGCAAGGCCGCTTCCACATCCGGGTCCACGGTGAGATAAGCCGGTTACTCAGGAGCCAGAATTAAGGAGTCAGAATTCAGAATTCTGTCTTCTGACTACTGACAACTGCGCAGTTAATCCGCGGGCGCCAGCACCACCCGGAAACCGATCATGGGATTGCGCCGCTGGGGATAGGCGTCACTGCGGTTGCTGACGGCAATAATGTCCGGCTCGTCGTTATTCCAACTTGCCCCGCGCAAGGGCCGCGTGATCTGCTGGTCGTCATACCAGTCCTGGCACCATTCCCAGACGTTGCCGCCCACGCCGAACAGACCCCAGGCATTGCCGCCGCTCTGCTTCACCGGGCATGTGATAATAAACTCGTCATCGTGTCCACTGATATAGGGTTCGTGCTGGAACAGCCGGTAGATCAGTCCAAGGCCTTCCGTGCCCCGGTAGTTGAACGTATCCGGCGGCGGCCAGCTATTGCCCCAGGGATACCGGCGGCGGTCGCCGCAGGAGGCAAAGATCTGCCATTCCTTTTCCGTCGGCAGACGGAAAATATAGCCGCTTGGGATCTGGCGGCTGAAGGTTCGGGTCAGCCATTCGCAATAGTTGTTGGCGTCTTCCCAGGAAACCCAGACCACGGGCTGGTCGAGCGCATTGAACAAGTGGCCGTAATAGGCCTTGCTCTCATGGCCCATGTCGAACCGTTTGTACTGGCCGTTGGTGACCTCGAATTTGCCAACCCACATCTTCAAGGGCCCGATCCAGACGAACGGCATAACTTCCTCGCGGCCCAGGTTGATGGCCAACGCCCATCCGGGCTTCGGCGCCGTGAATGTCTGCGGTTCGGCCGCTTTCCTTGCGGCCGGCAATGGAAACACGTTGGTTTGCGCCGGTAGGGGAACGGCGCAAACCATCAGCAAAATCAGGGCAGCTATCCAGGATAATAACATTTTCATCTTCCGCCTTTCGCCTGCAACATTTAAATCATATACAACCATGGTTGTTTTTGATAGAAAAATCGCAATGGCCGCGAACCCGTCAGTTATTGGGGAAGGTGGCTTATCGCGTTCCCGTGACCTTGCGTCACGGGACGCGTAAATTTTACGGCTCCTGCCGGACAAGCCGGCAGGAAGCCCCCCCCCATAACTATTATGGAGCAAACTGACATGTTTCAATTTCATGACGCCAGAGACTGGTTTTTCAAGGCGCGATTCGGCCTGTTTGTTCACTGGGGTATTTACTCCCTTAACGGCTGGCATGAGCAGGAACAATACCGTCGCGGGGTGGGGCGCTCCGAATACAGCCGGCTGGCTTCCCATTTTAATCCGCAAGCATTTAATCCCAATCAATGGCTCGACTTGGCCGAGCAAAACGGGATGCATTATATTGTGCTGACCGCCAAACATATTGACGGCTTCTGTATGTTCGACAGCGCCGTATCGGATTTCAAAATCACCAACACGCCGTTCAAGAAGGATATCGTCGGCATGCTGGCCGATGCCTGTCATCGCCGTAATTTCCATTTTGGCCTTTACTTCTCGGCGATGGACGGCTTCCAGAAAAATTATCCGCGCACCGGTAAAACCTACGAATCGATGGCCGAACCGGGCGATGAACCGGACTATGACAAATACATCCGGTTTGTCCGCGCCCAGGTCCGGGAACTTTGCGGCAATTATGGCAAACTTGACATGTTCTGGTGGGATGCCAATCGGACCGGTGTGGTTGACCCCTCAATTAACGATTTGATTCGCGGTCTTCAGCCGTCCTGCGTGATTAATAATCGCGGATGGGACGAGGGGGATTTCGGAACCCCGGAACGCAATTACGACAAGTCGGCTGATGCGTTCGAATCGTTCGCCAGACCGACAGAAGCCTGCGAATCGGTCGGGTCCCAGAGTTGGGGATTCCGCAAGGACGAAGATTATTTTGCGCCCCTTTATCTGATGCGCCGCATGGATATAATGCTGTCCAAAGGAGCTAATTTTCTGCTTAATGTCGGCCCCGATGCGGATGGTCTTATTCCACCGGAACAAACGCGTATATTGCAGGCGATCGGCCGATGGCACAACCGGGTTGGCGAAGCATGGCAGGACACCGTATTTTCCTGCGGATTAACCGCCAACAGGGATGTAATCCTGACAGGCAAAGCTAATGTCTTGTATGTTCATCTTGTTGAAGAGCCGAAGACGGCGGCCGTGATTCTGAATCCGATAAATATTCTGCCGGCGAGGGCAACGCTCCTTAACACCGGCGCGCCGGTGCGCTTCGATCTCAACCGTCTGCCCGTTCTTTACAAGGAACCGGTTAAAACCGCTTTGCGTCTTCACAGTTTGCCGGTTGAGCGCCTGGCAAACGAATTGCCGGTGATTAAACTCGAGTTTGACCGGCCGGTGAAAAATTTGCCGGTTGTGGCGGGTATAGCCAAAGAGACCGAAACAGCCATGCAAAATTAAGGTATTAATGAGTTTTGATTATGTAATAGATGCTGACAATTTAGGTAGGGCGCGCTCGCCGAGCGCGCCGCGGCGGTTTCGGCGAAACCGCCCTACCAAATATGGTGTATCCATT
>Ga0074199_1001481_pt1 | contig 20126 bp, 22 predicted proteins | sample EPASupsiteSAE347_FD_64528 | JGI IMG/M metagenome (GOLD analysis project Ga0074199, IMG submission 64528) | Bioremediated contaminated groundwater from EPA Superfund site, New Mexico - Sample SAE3-47 | ecosystem: Environmental > Aquatic > Deep subsurface > Groundwater > Contaminated ...
GAGAATAATGTATATAGTTTTGTATTCCAGATCCAATATTCCCGATGTAACAATTAAAGATTTTGCGAAAAGGTATACAAATAGCAACAAAATATTAAACTTGTTAAATAAAATAATTTCTTTTACTATCAGCACGGATATTGAAGATGCTTCCGCAAATGATGTTGTCATAGCGTTAAGAAAACAAAATAGAAGTTTTGAGGGTGTAATCAGGGGAGGGTGTAAGGCACTAATAACTGAACTTGTTCGTTATATTGAAAAAAATGGAGGAACTCTTTTAAATAATACACAAGTCAATGAAATCATAGTGAAAGATCAAAGAGCAATAGGAGTAATAACTGAGAAAAACTCATTTTTTAGTGATCTTATCATTAGTAATGCTGGACCAAAAAATACTGCTATCATTTTAGGGAATAACTGTCCAAAGTGGTTGATAGAAAAAACGAATAATTCAATCCCTGCATTTGGCATAGCTTATAGTATTATAAGCGATAAACCACTTATAAATCATAAGAGCGTATATATTCCTTTAGATGCTGAAAAAATCAACGGGTGTTTACAAGTATCTAACTTCGATAAGAATTTATCTTGCAGGGATAAACATTTTTTATTAGCATACCAGTTAGTTAATGGTAATGAAAATATTAATGATGCAATTAAATTAGGCAAAAGAGATTTATTTAAAGTATTTCCTAACCTATCCGAGAAAAAAATTTTAAATATTAGCACATATAAAAATGAATGGCCTGCTACATTTACTCAACAAAGATTAGGACAGGCAGGATGTCAAAGATATCCAATTCAAATAAAAGGTATACAAAATCTACATATGATCAGTCATGATTCCGAAGGATATGGATTGGCAGCTGAAATTATTGGAGATGCGGTATTAAAATTCAATGAAATGATAGAGGCGAGAGAACTCGGATGACACGGATGCCCACGGATACGGCTAATTCGTGAAAATCCGTCCAATCCGTGTCATCCGTGTTCTTTTCTATAAATCTCTTCTAAGGCTTTCGGCAAAATACTATAATCATAGCCCAGCGGATCGTAGATACTGTATTTCTCAGGCGCCAGCAGATATACCATAACCCGGCTGCGGCTGTTCACTTTAAGCATTCCCTGTAAATACTGCAATGCCTCCCTGCAATCCCATCCCAGTCAAACTGCCCGGCCAGCCCCAGGTTATACCTGCCCATGCCTGAGAGCGAAGCCTTATCCGTATCCAGCGCCTGCCGCATCGCTTCAAGCAGCCCTCCTTCGGTCTTCGGGTACAGGAAGCTCCCGTTCCCGTCCAGGGTATCTGCTATGCACCCGGACGCCGGGGCTATCACGGGCTTGCCAAAGGATATCGCCGATAGGACGGCGCCTGAGGTCAGGATATCCCTGTACGGCAGTACAACGACATCAGCCGCGTTCATATAGAGCTGGATCTCGCTATCGGGGATGAACCTGAGAACTGCCGTGATGCGCCCGCTGCACCGCTCAAGTATCTCCGCAGCCGCTTTGCCGTTCAGGGGTTTCCCTGCTATCAAAAGCCTGGCATTACTGTGGTTTAGCTTCTCGAACGCGCTTATCAATTCAAGTACGCCTTTGTACGGTCTTATCTGCCCGAAGTACAGGAACAACGTATCGTCACTCCGGATATCCAGTCTCTCTCTGGCAGCAGACCTGGGTATTGAGTTCTCGTACGAGCCGATATAATTCCCGTGGGGTATAACTGAGACCGCTGCGCTGCTTACACCGTAGATCCCCATGACCTCTCTCTTCGCCGAAGGGCAGTGGACGATCAGCCTGTCGCACATTCTGGCTAACAGCTTATTAAAAAACAGCTCCAGGGAGCGGAACTTGCTCTCATGGTCAACGATATTGTGTACGGTCCAGACTATCCTGATACCTGATAGTCTCAGCAACAGCAGCTCGATGATGAAATCGCACGACCTTATAGCTGCCATGGTCATGCTGCGCCCTGTGGTGAACGGATTTGTCCAGTGCACATGCAGGATGTCCGGCTTCCAGTACTTCCGCGCTGTTCTCAGGACTGCTGACATGCCGAAAAAGGAGCTAAAATGGACGGCAGCGCCGTGTTTTGAAAGGGAGCCCGCAAGAGCCTCCTGGTACTGGTTCACATGCCTGTAGTCGGGAATGAATATTATTTTCAGGTCAACCACTCCGCCTGCCTGAGATGGTGAATGGATACGTGCCAGAGGAGTGGGTGAGCGTCACTGGACCCATTACCCTTGATTCGTACATGGGCTGCCTCCACTTAGTAATGATATCCTTATACGCGGGCTTCTGCCTGAACGAATACGCCAGTTCGTATAGTGCGGCATTATCCCCTGCATAGGCTGTTATCTGGTTGTACTTCCATGCCTGCGGGTCTGCGGCGTAAGGCGCATAGAAATCAAGAGCTTTCTCAAGGCTCCGACCGTCTGGCAGCCTGTAGTTATAGAGGTCAACTCCAAAATGCCGCGCTATCTCCGCAGTCTGCATCATCGCATTGACCGCATAGAGGGAGTAGGTGAGCGAGTTCGTCCTTCCCGTCTCTTTTACCATGCTGCCGTTTCCTGCCATCTGATCCCGGATGATGCTCTTCCAGCGCTCAAAGGCGTACTTTCTGCTCCCGGGGTCTTCAGCCACTACAGATGCAGAGCTTATGAACACAAGCCTCCAGTTCTCATAGTTGTTTTCGCTCTGCCATGCCTTTGCGCTCTCAATCATTTTCCAGGTCCATGATCTGAACGCCTCCCTGTCCGCTGGATCCCAGCCCTTATAATCCCATATCAGGTCAGCGCCGTAGAACATGCCAGGAAGCGTGATACTGATCTCGATATTGGACTGCCAGTCCGTGAACTTCGGGTTCATCCCTGTCACAGGGTCAAGAGTCCAAGCACGGATGAACTGCAGCGCCTTATCTGCATACTTTGTTTCCCCGGTGAAGGCGTACGCCAGGCCCAGGTCGCGTACCCCTTTCCCCATCCTGATAGCGGATTCGTAGTCGCTTCTGTCGGCTTTGGGATCGAAGATGCCGTCGCTGGTATAGGGTGGATCGGAAAAATAATCATGCTTGTCCCCAGAAGGCGGCTCCCTTCCGCCGTAAGTGATGCTTGCAGGCTCATCAACAAGCGCTAAATTCCCCGCCGAGATCATCCTGTCGTACGCGGTTTTCAAGGGCTCTTCGTTCGCATTTACCTTTGCCTTTATAGCTTCTATCTCTTCCTGGCTCAGGTACATGCCCGGATGGGTAAAATTCACCTGCTGCGGTGGCACGGATGCGGGGTTAATCCCCAAATAATCGGCTATGATCTTTATCGTGTCTATTCCGAAGTTCTCTGCATCCTCGATCGATGTTCCCACGGCTGTCTCTTCAGTATCGAAATAAGTTATGTCAGGGTAGAGTGTCATCAGGAAGTCCGGGAAGCGTCCGCCCCTGGAGGCGCTTTCCATCATGGCATCGGGCAGGTACTTTTTAGCTGAGTTCTTAAGCCTCTCGTTGCTTACCCCGAATACGTTCTCTATTGACTGGAACCCCCAGGAATGGTACCTTCCTGCAAGGTCTATCCTTTTGCCTGAGCTTTTCCAGTCCCGTACCTGCTGCTTGATATTCTCAATCTCTTTTGGCGATGGCTCATTCATCCATGTACTCGTTAAGTAGATGCTGTGGTCCGGGTTCGCGTCATAGCCAACGCCCAGAAGGGAATCTTCTACGACGCCGTCAACGCTCACTATCGGGACAAGCTTGAATATTACGTTCTTCCGCAGGCTCACGGCCAGGGAATCGTTTGAGAGCAGGTATTTTATCGTACCTGCTGCGTTGTACGTACCCAGCGTCTCCCAGGCATCTTCCCTGAATATAAGGAGAACGACCTTCTTGTTCGCATCAGGTACGCCCGCATCTGTAATGGTTACCATTACCTGTTTTCTCCCCATGGGCGTGTTCCCGATGACTTCAGTCCTTATATGCGGACTGGTTGAGTAATTCCTGAGGAACTCATCAAGCTGGCGGTCGGTGAACGGGTAAAAATAAGCGATCCACTCCTCATCGTGAGCCGGGGTGTAATTAAAGGTGAAAGTCCTTGATCTTTTATCAAGGCTGCCCGTCTTTATTATTTCCCAGGTCCTCCTGTCATGGCTTGCGACGGGAGTATTTCTCCTCTCCCCATCGTACCAGTGTGCGCTGTTGTTGTCCAGATCGCGCGTCATTTTGAGTATGAAATTCATATTCCTGTCCCTGCAATCTGAGAGCTTTATATGGAACCAGAGCCCGCCTGAGCCAGGCGCGAATTCCATGGTGAACGTATCGGAAGGGCTCTCCACCACACTGCCTATGCCTCCTCCGGAATTGCCGGAGACAGTGCAGTTCCCGGATGCAGGTGTAATGCTCCGGGTTTGATTTATGCTGTCCACTCTACCTGGTTCAATCCATACATAATATATCGCAAGGATACCCAGGATCAATAATCCCACTACCAGGAATAACCCCGAAGATATCCGCAGGCTGGCTTCTTCTCCCACGGATTATAATTAGTCCAGATAGTAGATAATCTTTTATCAGCTTTTGATCCATCCAGGTGCAGGCTTAAATAAAAAAGGATAGTACATGGAATAGTATATAGAATATAAGACCAGGGAAAATGACCGAAAAAGATGTTATCATTATTGGAGCAGGCGCATCAGGCATGATATGCGCCATCGAATCGGGAAAAAGAGGTCGCTCGGTTCTTGTTCTCGACCACACTGATAAAACCGGGAAAAAAATACGCATCTCCGGGGGCGGAAGATGTAATTTTACGAATATCAACATATCCCCCTCGAATTATTTATCGAACAATCCTCACTTCTGCAAATCCGCGCTTTCCCGTTTTACACCCGATGATATTACTGCCCTGCTTGAAAAGCACGGCGTAGAATATGAAGAGAGGGAACGGGGTCAATTATTCTGCGCTAAAAGTTCGGAGGAAATAATAAGAATGCTCCAGAAGGAAATTAATGGTGCCGGTGTAAATATGATCTTAAATTGCCAGATTCTTGGCGTGGAAAAAGCAGGTACTTATACTGTATCGACCGATCAGGGAATTTTTGAGTCGGAGTCGCTTGTTATTGCTACTGGCGGATTGTCTTATCCGCAATCAGGAGCTTCAGGCACAGGGTACATGTTAGCAGAGCAGTTCGGGCTTAAGATCACGGGGCTAAGACCGGCGCTTGTTCCTTTGATTTTTTCCCCGCAAGACATGGAAATATTTGGCGAATTAAGCGGTATCTCGATTGATGCTGCCGTCAAATGCAAAAATATGACGTTTCGGGGAAACATCCTCTTCACTCACAGGGGGCTTAGCGGTCCTGCAATACTCCAGATATCCTCCTACTGGAAGGAGGGCGATACCGTTGTCATTGATCTGTTGCCTGGAACCGATATATACGGCATTCTCGTTGCAAGACAGCAGAGCAAAAGTAAGATCGAGATGCATAACCTGCTTTCTGAGTACTTGCCGTCGCGTTTTGTAAAGATATGGAGCTTTTTGAACCTCCAGTCAAAACCGGTCAACCAGTATAATGAGAAAGAGCTCAGGAGCATCGCCCACAAGATCCATAACTGGGAGGTTAAACCCGAATCTACTGAAGGCTTTAAAACGGCTGAGGTTACCCTCGGGGGAGTTGATACGGACGAACTCTCATCCAGAACAATGGAATCAAGAAGGATCAAAGGTCTTTATTTTACAGGTGAGGTTATCGATGTGACAGGATGGCTTGGGGGATACAATTTACACTGGGCATGGGCCTCAGGTTTTGTGGCTGGTCAGTATGCGTGAGACAAGAACAATAATACTGGCATCGGCATCCCCAAGAAGGAAAGAACTGCTTGAGCTGGCGGAATGTTTGAGGAAATTCGGGATCAGGATACTAAGATAGCTGCCCTGTCCTATCGCTCATACATGCATGGGATACCTTTCGCCGCAACGCCATTTTGGAAACGGATATGTGGGTAGGTGAGCGAACATGCGAAAACATTCCGGTTATTAATTACGGAACATTACAGGGGTCCATCCATTAATTCCTTTTACAGTAGCTTATGGCCAGGTTTTTATAATCAAGTTCCGAAGTGATCATAAAAACGAGCCGCAGATGAACGCAGATAGGAGGACGATCGGATACTTAGAAAGAGGTTGCTACGGGCTCAATGGACATCAATGAACAATCTCAGAATTATGCAACCGTAGATGCGTGCAGATTTATTGAACAGCATAGAATTATGGATATAATTGAAGATTATCGCCTAAAAAAAATTAATTACAGATTAATCCCCGGACAGCCGTCAATGTGCAAATATGTATTGAATTAATGGACGGTCTTCCAAGATTCGTAAACTATAAATATGGTGTTCGTACATATACGAATTAATTAGTTTTGGAAAATACATCTAAAATAACCGGGTGGATAAATGCACATAATAAAATTAGTCGGCTTAATAATGGTATCAGTATTTCTATTGAATATCAATGGAGCCAGTGCAAGCGTAACCAATAGAACTATCAATTGCGGTGATGAAGGTAACGACATCTGTATTACATACACTGATTGGGACTGGATATACGCACAATTAAATCCTTCATGGGCGCTTGAGCAGAATATAGCAGCAATAAAATATTATTATCCAATTGACTATGAGCAAAGAATCTCTGCAATCCATGAAAATGGAATCGGGCATGATCTTGATTGGATTGGCCGCATATGGTGGGAAGTGACAGCTCACACAGACCCCACAAGACCTGATCCCGATATGCACTACAGTATTTATTATTTAAGCAAGCCCTGCCAATTAAACAATAATTGTGGCATCGTTTAAATTTTGTGACTTCTTTGAGACCATCCAGTAATTAAACGGGGTAACAGTATTAACAGGATGAAAAGTAGGAATTAATGGATGGGTTCATATTGCAGGAAAACTATTAATACCTTGGAGGGTTTGAAAGAAACTGTTTTATGCCCTTCCACGTGATGCTGATCCCTACTTTAGGCTGTCCTTCCAAATGCAGTTATTGCTGGAGTTCAGAGGAAGGGTCCCCGGTAATGAGCATTGAAACCATTAAAGAAGTGGTTAAATGGCTCAAGACTTTCCGGAAAGATCCGGTCACTTTTACCTTCCACGGAGGAGAGCCGCTCCTGGCTGGCGCGGATTTTTACAGGCAGGCGCTGCCTCTGCTGGCTCAGGGTTTAAGCCATATGAAGCCGGCTTTTGCTCTCCAGACCAACCTCTGGAAGATGACCCCGGAAATAGCCAAGATACTGGCTGAGTATAATATTCCCATCGGTTCAAGTCTAGATGGTCCCGAGGAGCTTACTGACCTGCAAAGAGGAAAAGGGTACTATAAGAAGACCATGCAGGGTTATGAGATCGCCCGGGCGGCGGGTCTTAAGGTGAGCTTCATCTGCACCTTCACCTCTCATTCCATAAAGTTCAAGGAGGAAATTTTCAATTTTTTCCTGGATAACGGCTTGAATCTTAAACTACATCCCGCACTGCCATCGATACGTTCCGAAAACCCCGGAAAATGGGCGCTTTCTCCGGAAGAGTATGGAGAGCTGCTGATATATCTTCTGGATAAATACCTGGAAAACATGGGTAAGATCGAGATCATGAATATCGACCACCTGTGCAAATGCGTGTTCACCAGCAGGGGCACTGTCTGTACTTTTGTGGACTGCATGGGGGATACATTTGCTGTGGGACCAGACGGGAGCATATATCCCTGCTATCGCTTTGTAGGCATACCGAAATATGTCATGGGCAATGTTCGCGACCATCCGGGCAGGGAAGACCTGGCGCAGTCCCATGCATGGAAGCTCATGTTCCAGTTCAAGGAATACGTGGACCAGAATTGCAAGGAATGTAAATACATCAAATTCTGCCGGGGCGGATGCCCCTATAATGCCATGGCGCCCACGGATTGTGAGATAAAGGGCGTCGATCCCCACTGTACTGCTTACAAGAGGGCGTTCAAAGAGATAACCGAAAGGTGGGAGAAGGAGTTTTTAGGGGGTTCGGATATGGGGATGCCTTTCATGCTGCCGGGGATGAGGAGGGAGGGGGCTAAGCCGGGGGTTATGGCGATAATGACGAAGAGGCTCTGATTCGGGAAGCTGAATGCTCAAGGGTTTGTATTCTTGAACTATTGATGGCCTCTTTTTTCGCGGCGCGCCGGACAGTGTTAGAAAGTGTGCTATGTTGAGGCGCGACAGATCGTATCGCCCAGATTCCGCATATCTTTCATTTCGAAAGTTCAATTTTAGAAATATTATAAAGGCAATTGATTGTGATTTCGTATAACAAAATAAAACAGCGATAAATATACAATCAATTATATGCTTAATTATTTAATACAGTCGAAATTTGACAATCATATAACCTGTAAAAATCGCCATACAGAGAAATTGTCAAAAAAGATAAAAAAGATGGAGAGATGTGCGGAAAGTGGGGTATCGGCGCCTGAATCTCTTTCTCTTTAATTTTCATAACCCGTCAGGTCATTGCTGCGCGGGTTATAATGCAGATACTGTTCCCTGTATCCTACATCTTTTCCATCATTTCCAGTGCATCTTCAAGCGGCAAAGCAGGAGCTATATGCGGCACTCCTATTTCTCTGAACGGGTAGGTTATCTTCAGGATAGATTCTTCGCTCGGAGCATCAAATATTGCCACAGAGATATGTCTGCCTATCAGCAGGTATCTGCCGATCAATTTAACTTCCTGTGGATATTTGAATTCTTTCCAGAGTTCCAGAAGTTTTGATGTATTCTCGGGATCCCACTTGAACCATAATACGCAAAGCATTCACTCACCTCCAAATATACGTATGCAACGAGGCGATATAAATACCTTGACATGACCCGGAAGGGTACTTACGGTGGTCACCGGCGCCCAATCAAAACCACTGGCCTTTCTTATATGCCGGGCGTAAAACCTGAGAAGGGTTATTTCTGATAAAAAATCAGATAAGGAATTGGAGATATAAATATGGTAAGGATTTCCATTATGGATAAACTTATAAATAAAATTGCAGGGTGGCAGAAGAAAAAATATACCAGGATGCAAAAGATCTTATTTACCGTAATTTATACATTCTTTAATTCTGTCTTATTTGCCGGACCCGCATTCTTATTATCAGAGAAAATGGATGAAATATTCGCCCTGCCTGATATTCTGCCACCACCCTTTAATGTTTATCTGGGAACACTGATTTTTATTCCCGGCATGGCCTTGTTTATCTGGGTCCCATGGATTTTTTTCAAGGTTGGCGAAGGCACACCGGGGCCCTTTATACCTACCCAGAAACTGGTAACTGACGGCCCCTTTGCGTATTGCCGTAACCCCGGGGTGTTAGGAGCCATCATCTGGATTTCTGGATCAGGGGTCATCCTGAATTCTTTTTCTTTTATTGTAATAGGTCTTATTATCCCTGTTCTGTATCTCCCGTTTATCAAGCTTATTGAAGAAAAAGAATTAGAAGCAAGATTCGGTCAAACATATATTGAGTATAAAAGACGGACGCCATTCTTGATACCGGCGTTCCGCAGAAACGCCTATCGTTTGCAGGGGCGTACTCGCAAAGCGGGGATGCGGGCTTCAGCCCGGCTGCATGAAGATAGCTAAAGCCCGTTGTTCTAAATAGTTCCCTTTTTATCTTTTCCTTGCAATCAAGTAGCCAACCGCTGCTCCTCCTGCCAGTGCCCCCATTACGTAGGGTAGAGGATGTTCTTTTATCTTCTCATCGGCTCTTACTTTTCCTTCACTGAGCGATTTCGATAGGTTTTTACAAAGTTCATCCGTTTTATGCAGGAGAACATTCAGAGTATTCATTGTCTTAGCAGTTTCTTCTGTCAAAAGTTCACCTCCTGATCTTTCAATTCTTCATGTATATTCATGTTAATTGTTCATGGTATTAAAGCTTTCCCCTGGTCGAAAAGCAGAAAGCGTTTCCATAAAACACATTTTCGTTTAACCTCCGATTCGCGGGTAAACCTGCAACGAAGTATTTATAAACGTTTCATCAATATCAAAATAGCAAAACGACCCATGTCCCCGATAATCCGCACAGCTCCGCGATACGACATGCTGTTCAGCGAAGGTATATTCAACGGAACGCTTATCATAGGACCTGACCCGCTGGGTCTGGATTTTGATCATAAGGTCTTCCTGGAAGCAAGAAGGAAATTGAGGCTGGTAGGTCTTCGGATGACTGACAGCGAACGGGGTTTTGAGGAATACAAAAAAATGTTCCGCTTTAATGGCAACAGTATAAGGGCACGGATACGGCTTGTCCTGGGCAGAAATTACAGCGGTGACCTGCGGGATTTATGGCGCGAAACCCTTACGAACGAGGATTTCATATACTTGAAAACCCATGCAGGATACGGCAGGCATCTCAGTTTGAGCGACGATGTCAGCTATTTTACCGATGCTATGAAAGAGGGTTCTGACCACCCGCGCAAAAGACCATACCAGTTGTTCTATCTTGACTGCTGTAAGACGTTTTAAAGTCATTCTTGAATTTTTCGTGATGAGTGGAAGGCTCAAAGGATGCGATATAGCGTTAGATCAAAGGCTGACCATACCAAACTATCCTTACATCCAGAGTTGATCAGATTTCTGGCAAAAAAGTGACCTTTTGCAATCCAAAAGGTATATAATATCCGCTAAAAATCTGCTATTATCCTGTAATAATATAAAAGTAGGTAAATATGGGTAAAATCGTAAAACTTCGGAAATCTGGTGATAGTATTATCATGACTGTACCAAAGCAGATCTGTGAAATGTTCGACATGAAAGAAACATCTGAGGTTGAATTCACACCTTACATGGCAGACGCCGTTATACTGAAGAAGGTAAAGTAATATGGGTAGACTGGATGAGTTCTTTGGTCAATCTCATGTGCAATTAGTGAATACTGCTATTGAAATAGCTAAGGCAATGGGCTATACAAAAATAACCAAGGAATATCGTATAGAGGTCCCAGAACAGTTTAGAATTCCATACACTAACGCACATTATATCGTAGATGTTTATGGTGAAAAGGAGAATGGTGAAAACATAGCATTTGAATGCGGAGACCTGAGTACTTCTGATGAAATAGATAAAGTTAGAAGGCTCACGATACTATCATTACTGGTAGACAAATTTATTTGGATGCCATACTTCACAACCAAAATTTCCGTAATACCCGATACTCTTCAGTCGATAGTGGATATAATGAACATGAAAGAACAAAAAGCGCGTCTTAAATCTGATATCAATGATCTAAAACTGGAGCACGATGATTTAAAGGGGAGGATAGATCTCTTCATGAAAGAAATACGGAACGTGTCGAGTATAGTAGATTTAAACAAACCATTGCGTAATCTGGTTGATGCGTGATACCATGCCCAACAACCCATTAACAAAATTTATTGTCGCAATCTTTTTACCGATTGCGATACTTGTTGTTCTTGTCAAGGCGTATGAGTTCATTGTTTTAGACCCTCTTTTTTCAGCGTCGCTTTTACTTCTCGCGGTTTCTTTCATATTATATAGAAATGCAATCAAGGAAGATCATAAAGAGATAATGAAATAGTTACCAATCCCGTTACGCAAAACACTTATATACCCGTGCGTAGTACCGTCCACCGAGCGTAACACAGGTGATTGGAGTAGGGGAGTGGGTGGTTAGTTCCCCGCAACCTTTTTAAATATTAAAGGTGTTATAAAGAGCGGTGATAAAACGATGGTCAAAAACATGGGTGAAGGACAAAGAGATCAAGTGTTCTCTGAACTATCCCGTAAGTTGATTAACTGTCTTGAAGAAATGGGCTACCAGGATATCAACGGAGATCAAACCGAATTCGAAGGGAAATACGGTCAAATGGTTATATTTGATTACGGGCGAGTGGATGAGATACCAACTGAGAGAAGTATTATAATAACTGGTAAATACTTCAATTGGGATGCAAACAGAGTTGAAGATGTTCGTATCACACTCCATGAGGATTATGGTCCTTACCAGGAAAAGAATGAAGAATTTAGAAAAAAACTTTTAACACAGCCGCTACCTGGTTCACAGCGGCTGCGCACTGTAATTGGGAGATTCTGTGAATGTCCAAAATGCGGCAGTGTTGACTTTATTGTCAAAGATGGTAAGCACACATGTGGAAAATGCGGCTATGACCTGAGGTGAAACCATGGCAAAATCAAAAAGAGACATCCCAGCCCCTGTAAAATTAAAACAGAATACATACGGCAAAAAGGAACTCAAACGGATCGATGTATCGCACCTTAAAGTATTGAGAGATGCACTATCCGAAGCTGAGAAAGTGTTAAAAGAGACAACTCGCAAAGAAAATCCAGAGCTTAATAACGACGCACTTATGATCTGGGGTGAATTTGTCAAAGAGGGAGAGAAGGAGTATCTGGTTTTCTATGCACAAATAGCGGTAAATGCGGAGGAGGCGTGAGCATGAGAAAAGAAGTCATAGCACCAGAAGACGAACTCTATGAGCGGTGGCGCGATGAAGAAGAAGAGAAGAAAATGAAATTAAATCAAAAACAACTAAAAATCCTAGAAGCACATAAAATCAACAGCAGTAGTGTCAAAAAAATTCTCGATGATGGTTCATTATTGTTAAAATCTGGGAATATTTTGGTTGATGAAGATTTAGTACTTGACAAAAAAGTTAAAACAGACGAAGAACTGAAAGAATATTTGAATGAACCACCAGCGATCAAATCCAATATGAAAAACAGCGAGGAGGCGTAAACTATGCCAAAACCGAAAACAGACAGCGAGATAAAGTATGAAGCCGCTATGAGAGAGATCATTGAAAATGATTTCCACGGTGATTATGATAAGATGGGACAGCCCAACGGCTTTGTCAGTCCTTATGAAAGCGGGGACGGTATTGTTTCGATAGCATTCGGTAAGACATTCTTAGATTCCGAACATTATTGGTATGAGAACAATGACGGTATTATAACCCTCGTACCTGAGAGAAAATTAGAGGAGTACGTGAAAAATCACCCGTAGCCTTTTTGTTCATTTTTAACTCTTCTTTTTTTACCTATCTCTTTTACCATTCGTTTAAATTGCAATCCAAGCCTTTATAGTTCCGCAAAAGCGGGAGTATTTATAGTACTACAGTATAATGATTTTACTGTGATATAATTTGGGAAAGAATCTTAGACAGGTAAGAGAAGCACGAAAAGCAGGCTTCAGTACTGTAATCTCAGTGACGGGATTCTGTGAAAGCGGAAAGAAGTACAGAATCGAAAGTATGGTAATCGAAGGCAAAGATCGCGTTGTGCTCACGGAGGCATAACATTGGTAACCGTACTAAAGCATTTCCTGGACGTTTTGCATGATTCTTTCAGAGGTAAACGATACACCTATCGAACTGATGAGAAAGCGCCAGTTCCAGCCTCAGTGATAGATTTGTGGCGGGATAGAGGATACGATCCTGGGACTACAGGTCTTGCATACGTTAGATTTGGCGGTGCCGATAAGGAATACGCCTATCCGCTGTATTTCTGGGGTGAAGTATGAGTCAATTTCAGATAGATCTACCAGATGAGATAAGAGTAAAGATGCGAGAATCTCAGGGTACATTGAAGCTGATCAAAGTCCTGACAAAGCAGGAATACGCTGAGGTGCTGTTAAGAGAAGGAAAAATCAGCTACAAACCAAAAAACAAACCCGCCGAAGCGCATAAACAATCAAATTATCCTAAGATGACGCGTGAACAACGCTGGGCGCGCGCTGGTTGTGCATATTCTCTATTCAATAGAAATTGGAAAAAGTTTGCAGGCATTGAACCCTACATGTGCTTAAAGTTCATGATTGAAGGCGTCTCAAGGCGGTTTTGCGCGTGGTGTGAATGTCATGAAAAGAAATCAAGATGGCAAATTCATTTTCATATTTCACCTGTCGATACTGGAAATATAGAGATACTGCTGTGGCATAATGACTATAAAAGTGGTGCAAGATGAACAACAATAACCGCTTCAATGAATCCAAATTTGCCATATTCACTGTATTGGAGCATCCAGGATACCACCTTTCGCCGCGTGATATTGCCAGAAGGAGCGGTCTATCGTTGGCGTGCGTCAAAAGCGAACTAACCAGATTGACGCGGATGCATTATATCTGGCGTTGTAAAAACCGAGGTGCAGGTAGGAACTGGTATATTTACAAAGCCCTGAAACCCAAGGGTTTCAGAATGCTTCTCACATGGAGAAATCTGAAGTCACAAAGGCAATCCTTGAACACAAGACCAGGATCTAAGAAGCGAAAGGAATCAAAAAATAACAGGAAGTGATTCTAATGGATCTGGATGAGTATCAAAGACAAAAAAAGGAACGTGAAGCTATTGAAAGGTGGGAAAACCTGACAAAAGAACTGGAGTCAAGAAGACGCGCAATAGAAAATCTGAATGTCCAGATAAGTCAGCTCAATGGAATAATAAGGAATAGGGATACAGAGATAACAAGGCTCAAGGAATCACACACGGCGGAACTCAACAGGCAAGAGGACAGTTACCGCGCTATCATAAATAATCTCACTGAAGAGAACAAAAGGCTGAATGAACTCTTAGCAGAACGGGAAGGCGATCTGGAAGAGCTGACAGATAGATTTGACGAATTAAGAGAGAATGTCTATGATCGTATCAATGGTATAAAAGCAGATACCTCTGCATTAGTAGCCAAACAAGATGACATGCAGGTGGAAGTATCTAATTTCAAAACATTATTGAATAAAAATGACGCCGCCGTACTAACAGAGGTGGCAAAGCTAATCGAAGCTCAAAGGGTCGGCATACTATCGGAAATTACTAAAATCAACGACGCAATACCCAATCAACAAAATCTTATAAAGGCTCAAGTGGAGGCAATTATAAACTCAGCTATCGAAAAAATCAATCGGCATACAGAGAAGGAAATCGAAATAACATTTGATTATATTAGTGATAAGATAGCAGAGGTAAAACATGCTCTAAAACAAAAAGAGGAAACAGAGAAAATACCAGCGGTTGCAACAACCACAGAACCAGTACAGACCGATAGCAAAGGCACGGATAAGCTAACTGGATTATCCGAAGACGCCGTTAAAGCCTATCAAGCATGGAAAGATCCAAGGACAGTAGCCGAAATTATGACGGCAACTGGTATTGGTAGATCAAAGGCTTATGAAATTAAAGATATTCTTGTTGACCGTGGCTTAATAGAACAGGTCAAAAGGCTACAGGGTGAAAAATCTGACAAGTTCCATGTTGTGGAAACGCAGGAAAGTGAAGGGTAAACGAAATACTTATTTTTGGATGGAAACAGCATGGAAAGTGTTGTGGAAAGTACATAGGAAAGTCAGGAATTGATAGGGTATAAATGAAAATTATGTGGAAAATGCTCACTTTCCATTTTTAGCGTGGAAACTCTGGAAAGCCTACCGATGCATGTTTTATGAAAAATAGGCTTAAAATTCGAAAAAAAGTCGTCGTAATCGCAGCCCTGTACGTTGCAGGTCTCCCATACGCGACAGCAAGCTTAAACAAATACAGTTGAACTTACTCTCTGGAATCTGGAAAGTGTGGAATCGTGGAAAATCGTGGAATGTTCAAATGTTCTCTTGTTCTCATGTTCAAAGGTTCGAACGCTCAAAAGTTCAAAGGTTTAATTGTTCAACTATCGGCGGGTCTCACTCCAAAAAAATCTTCGATACCGATCACGAACTTATTTTGAAGGGAAGAATAAGCGACGGCATCGCTGCATAGCGATTTAGTAGAAATGTTTATATACTATCAAAGACTGTATTACAGATAAAAATCCTTTAGAAAAGGGTGAAATAAAATGAAAGTAATTACAAGAAAACAAGGCGCTGGAAATACTAACGTAATAGCTATTCCAGCCAAGTTATGCCGTGAACTGAACATAACACCTGGCACTGTGTTGGATGTCGAGCAAGAAAATGATAGAATTGTAATGAGTCCAGTAGAGGTAGAAAAAAAGTAAGGGTTGAACCCGCGACCAAAGCGATACCTGCGAACTCAACCGACTTTCGCTAAGTAGTAATTGGGTTCGGGGTTTAAATAATTATCGTTTATGGCTGCTGGTTTCTTCCGATTGGAGGAATACAAAATGGCAGAACAATCAGATACAGTTTTTATTAGACGCCAATGGAACGACTGGAAAATTGGAAAAGTAGAACTTAATAAAATCAAAGGACTGCATTGGGATACTATATCTGGCGGAGTACAAGCACCGTCTCCAAGACCTTTTATCCATGGATATATTCTTTGCACCGATATAATTGAAGGAGAGGTATCGCATTCCTGTATGCATGGCGATAAGCCGCACAGCATTAAGGTTTGCGTGGTTAAAAAAGACAATCACAAGAATATGTTTGAGTTCTTAAAACAAATAGTGGGCGAGCCTCCAAAGCCTGTTAATCTTAATCTGAAGCATAAGAAAAAGCCAGCAGCGATGAGAGAATTGAAAATCAAACCAGCGATCAGAAACGTAGAGGAGGCGTAATCTATGGAGAAAGTAGATGTATTATTCTTCAACTGGGAAGCCGCTGGCGACCACAACGATGAGAGCACAAACACTACTATCGTCAACAGCTTACAGTCATTTAACCTGCCGTGGCTCAATAACGCGTGCGTTGATAAGATAGACGAAGGAAATACTATCATAATATACGAAGGAGATAACGCGTATACAAATAAGAACCATGCTACCTTCAAACTTAATGAAGATAAGACTAAGGCGATTCTGTCCTTAGACGGTAAGACGCCAACAAAAGAGTTCACTGTGAAGGAAGTAAATGGCAAACTGGGTGTCTATATCAAAGGCGATCCTATCAAAATAGAATTTGGAATGCCCGCCGACCATGCAATGAATATGTCAGTGACAATTATTAACTCAAATGGCATTCCCAAAAAAACTATACTGGACGCCGATACCAAACCACTTTCTGAGCAAAAATCCTGGAAAGCACTTGAATCATTCCTTAAAAGCCAGGGTGTCAAATACGACAAGGAAGAACTGGATGATATCAAGTCAACAATGAACAGGGCTAGATCAAGCACCACTACATTATTCCACGAGAAAGAAGACGCGCGCAAAAAGAGAGCAGAAGATTTCCATAAAAAACAGGAAGCAAAACCACATGCGGAAGAAGCCCAGAAATGCCCTAAGTGTGGCTCTGTTTGTGATTCGATCAAGATAGACGGGCAAGTATCATATCAATGTCCAAAGTGCAAGGAAGAGCCGCAAAAACCGCAAATAAAGCGGGAAGATAACTACGACCCTTATACCTTTACGAAAAAGGACAAAGATGGGAATATAGAGCCTATCCCGCTCTGTAACTTCAATGTCTATTTCAATCGTATATTGAAGGTTGGGGACGTAAGGGTAATCAATGGAACTTTCAAATATATCGATTCAAAGACCAGCGGAAAGAAAAATAAACTCTTTGAAGCTGAAGAGAATACATTCCACAGGAGAAATGAATTCGAGCTATTCTTCGGTAAATATAGTGAATTGATGTGGTATGAAAGAAGACATCTTGACGACCTACTTACAGAGATCAACAAAGACAAGACTACTCAAACCCCAGTTATCATTGAAAAAATAGAGGACTTTGGTTGGAATTCTAAATTTACAGCCTATCACACTCCGACTTGCGATATCAGGCTCAGGTATGCACAGGCTGGCGAGTTTGAGGTCCCACTACAGAGTGACAGCGATCCAAGTAGATTTGTGGCTGAAGTGGACACCGGAGATGTCGAGGATGACGAAGGCAATAAAGTACCGGAAGGCAGCGTGAAAATACTTAACCAGAAAATATCTGATGCAATTAAGCTGGGACTGAGACCGAATAGTAGTAAGATACACGAACACCTTTTGCACGTCAAAGAGAAGCTTCTTATTCTGTCCCCTGAGATGCACAGGCTCATACCTTTAGTGACAATAGCACCGCTATCGAGTTTAATTCACAGTATGGGTAAGTCGTATCAGGAATACTTATCAGGCGAAACAGGCTGGGGAAAATCTCAACAGGCATTTTTGTTGATGAAATTCTTCTCAACTATAGGCAGTGATGAAGACCTTGTTAATATATTGCGAGATAAGCCAAATGCTATCGAAGAATGGGGATACTACCACCGGGATTGCTTATTTGTTGTCGATAACTTCAAGGAATCAGCTATTGACAAAAAAGAATTACCTGGAAAGGTGGCACTGCTACAGGGCATAGCGGACAGACAGGGTACGCGTAGGATGAGTAAAAGTGGCATCGAGTCATACCGTGTGCGCGGCACTGTGCTTGTTACAGGTGAAGAAAAGGTATCAGACGCTTCTACGATACGGAAGTACGATAACATTAAATTAAAAAATCCCGTCGAGTCAGCGGGAAAAGATACATTGTTAGATCAGTGCAAAGCCTATAGTGACAACTATTCTTCAATTACGGTTGAGTATATCAGGTGGCTTTTAGAGACATATGGAGAGAATATCAGAGAGAATATCAAAGAAAGAACCTTACGGTATCCATTCAAAGAGACCGTGCTTACATTAAATGCTGTTGGATATGAATTGTTCATAGATTTCATGCGCTGGCACAATATCATAACCGACGAAGAGCGAGCGGAATGGCTGAGAATTCATATTGAAAAATTGAAGGTAGCCGAAGCCGAAAAGGTTGAAGAAGTGAGGGAAAAACTCACATCAGAAGTATTCAAGAACGCGCTCACGAATATGCTCATGGACGGTGTAGCTGAACTCAAAGGAGATCCAGAGTATAATAAAACTGGTGAGAATGAGATAGGTAAGACCGTTAAAGGTGGCACTGAGATTGTATTCTATCCAGAAAGATACCCAGCGGTAAGGGGATATGCTTCATATAAACTTAAGGTAGATTTGCCTTCCGACTTTGATTCTATATTAGAAAAGTTGAAAAAGGAAATCGGGTCTGTAGGCGAACATTCAACACGAACGCCAGATAAGGGTTCACCAGCATACCTTCCGACCTTCTTAAGAGAGAGCATTCTGCCGCATTCTAACTTTGGTAATAACGGGCTTCATATCACAGCTTTAGCAGATTTGATTGCTGGTATGATAGAGTACGATCTAAGCGATCTAAGAATAACTGAGATGTTAGATGCCAAAACGTATGACCAAATTTTGCTGTACGTAACTGGCAAGAGTATTCCAGAAAGCGGAAAGAAGGATGTTAGGAACAAATACACGTATGATACAGTTGAACCGCTCCTGAAAGCATACTTCAAGGGCAAATATGGGGCAACCTGGGTAGTCCCAACTAAGTAAAATGTAGTTGACTTCCCGTTACCTTTTTTTACCTTTTTTAAGCCATTTTTTTCAAAATAGTATATAAAGAAAAACCAGAACTACATGAAAAACTACATAAATTTTAGCATCGGTATATGGAAAACACCTAATTTGTAGTTTGTAGTTGGAGGGGAGAGTGTATGTATATAGGAGAGATTCACACATGTGAGAGATTTACACATGTATGAGAGAGTGTGAGTGCACATGATGAGACATATAATATATAACTACAAACTACATTTTGTTATATATATATATACCGTCTCTCTTTTTTATGTAGTTTTTTTGTAGTTCGTTGTAGTTTTTTATTTTTATTTGAATAGGTTTATGGTTGTACCGTATCCATAAATATGCAAAAACTACATTTTATAAAGTGAGACACAATCACTATCAATAGGCTTGGATTGAAATAATGGCGTTCTGGCAAACTCGGATTGGTGATGGTAATACCTTGAGAACTTACCAATCCTTCAAAATCACGCCACAACCCCTATAGAAACCAATCGGAACATTTTTAAATAGATAGGGAAGTATCTACGGTCAAAAAGTTAATTAATAGCTGATTAAAATATCGGATTCGATTGGAAGGTGTTATTTATTTCGCAAGAAGATAATTTAAAGTTCGAGCATGAACAGCTTTGGGAGAAAATAAAACATAATACAACTTGTTCCTATATTAGTCCCATCATCGGAACTAAACAATATAATATTCACAGATATTAAAATAAATCCTTAAGCATCCCATCTAATCATAGCT
>Ga0074199_1001482_pt1 | contig 20125 bp, 23 predicted proteins | sample EPASupsiteSAE347_FD_64528 | JGI IMG/M metagenome (GOLD analysis project Ga0074199, IMG submission 64528) | Bioremediated contaminated groundwater from EPA Superfund site, New Mexico - Sample SAE3-47 | ecosystem: Environmental > Aquatic > Deep subsurface > Groundwater > Contaminated ...
CGGCGAATCTCGTCTTGCATTGCCAGAATCATGTTTTCGCGATCAGATATAGTTAAGGTTTTCATGACTGTGAGAATATCACAGTCGGTTGTCATGCGCAATTACTTATGACGCTATGTATAAGCAAGACTTTTTCGTTGGAGCAGGAAGGAAGGTTTTTGTCCGTCTCCCCGTATTCCTCCACCTTAAACCATTTTTTTTCATCCCGATTTCTATCGGGATGAAAAAAATCTCCTCTTGGGTTATCTCCGTGGTAAATATTTCTGTTTCTTGTTTTTCCTGGCAGTATCTCACCATTGAGGTAATAAGGATATTGTGATTTTATTTGCCGCTACGCTGGCGGACGGCCTCAAAGAGAAGGATGGTTGTCGCCGCGGCGACATTGAGTGAATCAATTTTGCCGCGCATGGGAATGCGCACTTGGCTGTCGGCGGCCTTCATCCATAATTCGCTCAAGCCCTCCTGTTCCTTGCCGACCACGATGGCCGTGCCGCGCTTCAGATCCGCCTGCGTGTATTCAAGGTCGGCATGGGGTGTGGCCGCCAGTATCCGGATTTTCTTTTCACGAAGCCATGCGATTGTTTCCGGCGAGGTTGCCTCCGCAACCGGAACAATAAAAACTGCGCCGAGACTGGCGCGCACCACATTTGGATTGTTGATGTCCGTGCAGCCGTCGCAGACAATAACCGCATCCGCCCCGGCCGCGTCGGCCGACCGTAAAATTGTTCCGAGATTGCCGGGCTTTTCAACGGCTTCCGCAATAATAATGAGAGGCTTGGGCCCAAGCTTGAGGTCAGCCAGTCCGAGCCTGGCCTGGGGAACAAGGGCCAAAATCCCCGCCGGGTGTTCGCGATAAGCCATTTTGGCGAAAACCGAAGGCGTGCATGATATTATTTCGGCGCCGGACAAAGAACATTTTTCGATCAATTGCGGTTCATTTTTGCCGGAGAAAAAATCGTGGCAATAAAATACGCTTTGCGGAATGCGGTTGCTAGTCAGAGCGCGTTCAAGCTCGCGGAGGTCTTCAACGATCAGCAGTTTCAGGCGGTCCCGCCAGGACCGTTCGCGCAATTTTACGACGTTTTTGACTTTCTCGTTCTGCAGGCTCTCGATATGCAGTTCCTTGCGGAAAGAATGAGCGCCCGCCTTTGGTTGTTTGTTGCCGCACATGGAGACAGAGTATTTTAAATAATTTTACCAGGCAATATGTTTTTATCGCTTATTGGATATTGACAATTCCGCCTATTTTTTCAATATTACTGTCGACGGTAAACGCTCAAATGTAATAACGAAAGGAAATGTTATGCGAAAAATCCTTGTTTCCGCCGGCCTGGCGTTGACCCTGGCTTCGTTTTTGGCGTACGCGGCAGACAGCTCCGGCAACCTGCGCTACACGATCAGCGTTTCTAAATTTCAGAACAAGTCCGGTTGGGCCGGTCAATGGGATGTGGGCGACGGCTTCGGCTCGATCATGACCGATGCTTTGCAGGCCTCCAAAAAATTCGTCGTGCTTGGCGAAAAGGACATGCGCAAGGAGGCGATGGATGAGCAGGACCTTGCCACCAGCGGCCGCACGGCCGGCGGCAAAAAAGCCCCGAAAACCGGCCAGATGACGCCCGCCCAATTGCTGGTAAAGGGCGAAATTACCCACGTCCAAAACAGCACCACGGGCGGCGGCGGGGGCGTCAGTTTGTACGGCTTCAGGATCGGCGGCGCAAAAGACACCGCTGAAATAAATGCCACCATTTACATCATCGATTCCACCACCGGCCAGGTTAAAGCCTCCACAAAAGTGGTCGGAAAATCCGGCCGGAAGGGGCTCAATCTCGGTTACAGCGGGTCCCATTTCGGCGGCGATTTGGGCGGATTCATGAATGACAACGTCGGCAAGGCCTGCGAGGACGCCGTGGCACAGGGGGTTGAATTTCTCGAAAAACAACTCGATAAAATTCCGTGGGAAGGATCGGTCATTAAAACCGGCGACAAGATTCTGATTAATCGCGGCAGCCGCGAAGGGGTAGAGCAGGGCAATGTGTTCATGGTCGGCGCCGTGGAAACGATCACCGACAAGGACACCGGCGAAGTGCTTGATTCCGAAATGAAACAGACCGGCAAAATCAAGGCGGTGACGGTCAAGGAAAAGATCAGTTATTGCGAGGCCCTGGAAGGCGGCAACAAAATCAAGGCCGACATGACCGTGCAGCCGGAAAAATAAATGACCCGGAATGATTGATTTTATCAAACACATTGCAAGGGAAGCCGGTAGAATCGCGGTTTATGAAAGAAAAAATCTTTCCGACGCCGGAATTCATTCGAAAACGACCGACAAGGATCTGGTGACGGTGGTCGACCGGAAACTGGAAGAATTCCTGATTTCGGAAATACACCGCAGATTCCCCGGCCACGGCATTTGCGGCGAAGAAACCGGCGTCAGCCACGCGGAGAGCGAATGCCGATGGATCATTGATCCGATCGACGGTACCACTTCCTATATTCATGACCTTCCATTCTTTTCGATATCCATAGCTTTTCAGCGCGACAGAAAGACCGTTGTCGGCGTTGTCAACGCCCCGCGGCTGGATGAGATCTTCAGCGCTGAAAAAGGCAAAGGCGCCTTTCTGAATGACAAGCCGATAAAGGTTTCCAGGCGCGGAACGTTAAGGAAATCGCTCTTGGCGACCGGCTTTGCCTGCGTTCGGGCCAACCTAGCGGAGAACAATCTGAAATATCTTGCGCGGGTGCTTCCATCGATCCGCGGCATCCGCCGTAACGGCTCCGCCGCCCTTGACTTGTGTTATGTGGCTTGCGGAAGATTTGAAGGCTTCTGGGAGCTTAATCTGAACCTGTATGACATTGCTGCCGGCGTGTTGATTCTGGAAGAAGCAGGCGGCGTTATTTCAGATCTCGATGGCAAGAGTGATTTTCCGAAAAACGGCCTTGTTGCCGCCAACAATCTGATCCAGCAAGAACTTCTAAATAAGCTTCACGAAGCGTAACATTCGTACGGCACACGAATCCTTATACCTGAATTTTGCACGAAGCTCGTGCAAAATTTAGGTTATAGAAATGGCTGCATTTGAGGCAGCATTCATTTTCAACCTGTTGCGTCTCCACACGGTGCGTGATAGGGGCGTCGCGCTGCGCGCGACCGCCGCTCATGGCCGGCAGATCGAGGCTATTGCTGTTTCAATCCACGCGCCCGCGTGGGGCGCGACGCGCCTGGTGTTCTTCCTCGAACAATATTGAGGGTTTCAATCCACGCGCCCGCGTGGGGCGCGACGATCAGTCGGGCAACCGCTTCGGAACAAACAAGCTGTTTCAATCCACGCGCCCGCGTGGGGCGCGACTTTGCGTCTGCAGAACGTTGGTTGCCGCATTCAGGTTTCAATCCACGCGCCCGCGTGGGGCGCGACGCCAGACCGCCCACGCGACGGTTATCAAACCAAGTTTCAATCCACGCGCCCGCGTGGGGCGCGACGCTCAAAGCTCGCTTCGTAAGGCATCCAAGACATGTTTCAATCCACGCGCCCGCGTGGGGCGCGACGTGTCCAAGTACCCCATGGGGCTGCTACTCACTGGTTTCAATCCACGCGCCCGCGTGGGGCGCGACCGCATCGTAAATCAGGACAGCATCACCCGTCATGTTTCAATCCACGCGCCCGCGTGGGGCGCGACGCGCGAATGCAAGGGCTTTGTTGCCGATGTTGTGTTTCAATCCACGCGCCCGCGTGGGGCGCGACGTAGACCCACCGGCCCAGCTCGACCTTGTGCGCGTTTCAATCCACGCGCCCGCGTGGGGCGCGACGTGTCTGCAATCTATATCAAGCAGATCACAAACGTTTCAATCCACGCGCCCGCGTGGGGCGCGACACGAAAACAGAAATTGCGTTGGGGAAATTGAGAGTTTCAATCCACGCGCCCGCGTGGGGCGCGACCTTTCTTTTCGATTGCCGCATAAAATCCAATCGGGTTTCAATCCACGCGCCCGCGTGGGGCGCGACCCGTTCCCTTCGCGGTTAGAGCGCGAGAGATGGCGTTTCAATCCACGCGCCCGCGTGGGGCGCGACCGTAATCTTCGGAAAGATTAAGCACGCGTTTTATGTTTCAATCCACGCGCCCGCGTGGGGCGCGACTGTGCAATTATAACTTATTGGTTATGTAACACCATTGCACTGGTTCACGCGAACATAACCCTAAAGGCCTATCTCCATAGGTGCCGTAACAACTATATATTGAGTTATGTTTGCAATAATCCATGCTATATATTGTGGTTACGGCAGTCAAGGAGATACCCCTTTAACCCTATATTCAAATGTCAAAGAACGCTTATCTTTTGAAACTTTTCTATCTTATTCTACATAAATCACTTAGAATCTACCGCGAACCTGCCAGCCATATCATGATAGCTTGTGGTTCGCGGAACCATTCAGACCAACAACGGACCTTCCAAGTCAACCGCTTTTTTGGTGCCCAAATGTTCAACTTTGTGTTGCCAGTTGGAACCCATAAAATAAAATCGTAGACTATCCTGCTCGGAATCGTATATATCAATCAGCCGTTGACGCAGGGCGGTCCATTGAGCGGGATCAACGATACATTCAAAAACCGAATTCTGTACCCGCTGGCCATAATCAAGGCAGGTTTTGGCCACACGCCGTAACCTCCTTTGTCCGGCACGATTAATTGTGCTCACATCGTAACTGACCAGTACCATCATATTCGATTGCCGATTTCAGGATAAATTAAAAACATAATTATTTCCAGATAAACGGCGGATATCCGTCCAGATCACCGCGCAAGAAACGTGCCATAAGTAAAGCCTGCAAATGAAAAAATATGCCTAATGCGGCGATTTCCTCTACGAATGGATGCATAATTTCCTCGGTTTTCCTTTTTTGATACGCCACTAGTACCGTCTTTCTGGTGTCGTCAGTCATTTCTACCGCCCCGGATTCCGTCTTCTTGAAACCTGCTCCCTGCACCTGTTTAAGATTTACCAGCGAAAGTGCCAGGCGGTCGGCGAAAAAAGGACGGAATTCCTCCATTAAATCCAATGCCAGACTGGGGCGGCCGGGACGGTCGCGGTGCAGAAACCCAACCTGCGGATCGAGCCCGACTGCTTCCAAAGCGCTTACACAGTCATGCGCTAGCAGGGTATAAATGAAGGACAAAAGCGCATTCATGTTATCCATGGGCGGCCGGCGACTGCGCTCTTTGAAGAAGAATGCATCTTTTTGCGTTGTGATCAGGTGGTCAAACACGCTGAAATACGTGTTGGCAGCGTCCCCCTCTTTGCCGCGCAGAGTGTCTATGGACACCGGCTCTTCCAATTCTTTCAGTATATGCCCCAACCGGCGTGCGGCGATTTCGATCTCTGCCTGGCCGGCTTTATCCGCGTGATCGCGCAAGGATCGTTGCAAGACCGTACGGCAATTCGTAACTTTGCCCAACACCACTGCCCGGGCGATCAGTGCGCTCGTTGCCAGATCGTCAGTCAACCGATACTGCTGCCGACGCAACAAGACATTGCCATTGACCGGTCCTTGGACACGCGCCAGAAACCGGCCCTGTTCGCTCAAGAAGCTGATGAGCACATTGTTTTCGGCGCAGTGGTGCATAAGAAACGGGCTGCACAGCACATTTCCGAAACAGACGATTCCGTTCAGTGTATGAATGGGCACGCGCAATTTGACCTCGCGTTCCACGCTGGCAATAACCGCCTCGCCCTCCTTATTCAGGTAGGCGCCTTGCGTGGTTACGAACAGAGTGTTCAAATATTTCTTCATGATTCCAGTTGTGCCTTAAGATAAGCTTCCGCCGATTTTCCGCCGCCCGCTGTCTTTGGCATACATTGCTCCATCAACGAGCATTTTCTGCATTTTTTTTCGTAGCGCGCCGGAGGTGTGACGCCGACATCTACTACCTGATGCAAGCGAACAGCCGCTTCCTCCGTTCCATGTCTCAATTCGTTCGTAAAAAGGATATCTTTCCTTCTCCGTGAGAGACCGTAGAAAAGGGCGCCCGCCGAAATATGGCAATTGAGCATTTCTTCAAGGCATAGAGCTTGGGCACAGAGTTGAACTTCGAAGCTTTCCTCATGCCGGACAATTCCCCGCTTGTACTCCACAGGAAACGGGATCCATCGGCCCGGGACGTTCTGCAGGACAATGCCTTCGGCCCCCTGTTCTGAACGATGAAATTCAAAAACATCCGCCACGCCGGATAGTCCCAAGCGTAGAGAACGCAGCCGGAGTCCACGGACAATACGAATAGCGCCTCGCGATTCGCCTTCACCGGCGTGTACTTTGTCGTGCAAGTGATGCCCCTCCATGGTCGAGACGCTTTCCTGCCAGATTTCCTCCAGCCGGTGCAGGGCCGCCCTCCGTTCGCAAAAGACAATGTCGGCGAGCGCCGAAATGGGCAGAAGTTCGTCTTCGGTGAACATGGTTTTTTTCATCCCTCCAGAAGCGCCGCGTGTTCAATATCCGTGTTATAAAACTCAATGGAACCCACGCGCAGACGGAATTCCTCGTCCAGGGAAGCGGGCGGAAACAGTTGGGCCATAACCAATTTGCCTTCAAATTCCTGGTCCATATTTTTCAATTTAATCCTGACGTACCGGTTCAGGCTTATGCCGAAGCGGTCGCCCAGTTCGCGGAAAAACTCCTCCTGTTCGGCCTGAAATTTTGCGTAGCCTGATCCGTCATTATTCTGCGGCAAATCCGGCTCCGGAGGCTGATTCCGCCTTCGGGAGTTTTGTCTTTTTCCCGGGCTGTTAAGGTGGAGTGGGTTTGGCATTGTGAGACCTGTTCTGTTGCATATCTTTCAATCTTTTTTCCTGTTCTTGCTTAAGTCGTTCCAGAAAAGCCGACGCACGTTTTTTCTGATCGTAACCCATTCGGCTTTGTTCCGTCAGATAGCGTTGCCCCTTGATATCGCTTTCCTGCAATGAAGCGGCCCAGCCAGCGGTCTGGCGGGAAATGGAAGTGGCGAGTGATATCAAATTTGAAATATCAGATTTGAGATGGGCGAAGAACGGCAGACGCGTCAGGACATGGCAAATCGAGCGGACTTCGCCTGCGGAACCCTTGGCATAATACAGGAACATGATCAATTCCGGCGTTGTGCCGCGTTCGAAGCCCTCGGCGATATTATTGGGAACCGAAAGCGCGGCGCGCTGGATTTGATTCGCCAGATCGCCCTTGAAGCGGAAGTTTTTATCCTCGGTAATTCGGAACACTTCCACCGTCAATTCAATCCCCGCCTGCCAGACCGGCACCTCTTCGAAACTCTTGTATTTCATTCAGGCAACCTCCAATCTGAATTCAGTCCGTGACAAAACGTCACGACCTCACTGCCTTCTTCTTTTAACCGTTGCTTCAGTTTCCTCCAGTATGCGCCGGCATCCGGGCTATCGGTGAGCGCGGCAACGATATCCACCACCGAAAATCACCATTCATTCTGATGCAAAGTCCTTCTGATTTGTCTGCCCTTGAACAGGGCTATTTTCGTATTCTTATCCATATTTCTCCATTAATTCTTCATCTCTGGAATCTCCCACACCAGCTTGCGGGCGGTGACGCGGGCATTCTTCTCGCCATTTTTTAGCTCGAAGCCGGGGACGGGTTCGTACGCGTCTAAGCCGCCGGGTGCAGAGCCTCAAGATTTTGGTAGCGTTTGTATCGGTTGTTCGTGGCGCAGATGAAGTCGCACGCCTTTTGGCATTGCCTGCTTGCCCGCCCACAGACAATCCACTGTATAGTCTTCCCATCCCTGCGGGAAGCCGCGCGTCTTGGCTTCATCCGTCAAACCAATCTTTATACCATCGAACAATTTATGAGCATGAAAACACCCGAGTCGAGCTTCGCGTTTATTTTGTTCGGCGTTATTCTCATGCTGGGTGCCGACGTGCTCGAAGTCGTAGATGGCACGAATAATCATCTCGCCGCGTGCGGCGGACTTGTCGTGCGTGAACATTTCCGAAAGAGCCTCAAAGAAGATGTCGAGATCTTTCCGGGTAAATCCTGTCTTCTCGGCAAAGGCGGGCGAAATATAGCATTTTGCCGCGTATAACGCATATGGGACTATATGTTTTTGTCCCATTGTTCGTTCTTTAGCTTCGTCCTCTTTCTTGGTCACGGCGCATCGAGTAACAGTGATCTCCAGCGGTGTGATCGAATGAAACGACTGCGAGAATGTGAACTGAACAGGCCCGCGAACTTGGCCGAAAGCCGAGCCTTTCATTGGTTCATCGCCCTTTGAATCCTTTGCCCCGGTAGACAGAACTGCTCCAAAGGCGCGAACGTCGAAGAATTCCCGACATAGCCATTTCATGGCCTTTTCCGCTTTTTGATCCTTGGATGCATCTTTCCCAATTTCTGCCTCGGCTGCTGTAATACCTTTGGTGATCTCGTCATTGATGACTGCGCCTTGATGCACAAGGATGCTGTAGCCATTGCTTTCAGGCGATTCTCTTGTCGGTTTCGTAATCTCGACATAGTTTCTCACCTTCCGTTTCAGACACACATCCGAGATAATTCCACGATTTGTATTGGGATCTATCCTTGGCATATTACCGGCGTCCGGATCTCCATTGGGATTACCATTGGTTACATCGAAAAGAACTAGAACATCATGTCGGTTTGTGACTATTTCGCTCATAATTATGAACTCCTTTTTTGTTGATTATCCATTGGCTGTACTTGTTTTACTCTTATCGCTTCGCGCATGCGGTCTGTGCTGTCGGCTTTTTCTTGATAGAAGCCGAGCGCGAACCGCCCTTGTTCCACAAGCGTGAATGTGCGCGGAAACTGCGGCGGAAGACTTGGAGATGGTTGACGGAAAAGCCGGGCAATGTCGGTAATACGACTCTCGATAGCCCAAGCGGCCGCCTGTTTCTTTCCGTCCGAACGTTTCAGCTTCCGTAAGTGATGCTGATGAAGCCGCCACAAAATACCGAAGGCGCTATTCGGCGCGGAAGATGCCGTTCCATAGTAGCGTTCTACAACGCCGGCTCCCTCCAACTTGTGGTCATGTGCTTCGGCCTGTAGTTCGTCAAAAATAGCCAGAAGCCTCCCGCAATTGTAGGCAGGATCGGCCGTTTCGCATACAGTCGGTTCCATCATCGGATCACACTCCTTTCGATTACGGTTCAATATCAATTTCAGCAACGCAAAGCGGCTCTCATTATAAGGGTATCGCGGCTTTTCCTTGGAATCGCTTACCATTGCGGAGTAAAATTCCGCAAGTATAGGTTTCAAAAGAGACATTGATGGCGCCGTTCCCTCCAAGGCAGCGTGGTATAGTTGTGCCGCTACGTCAGTCTGGATGTCCTTTTGGTCTCGAACCGTGGCGCAGGTGAGTCGGAAAATCGCCAGCGGCGGCATTCCTTCTTTTTCGTTCTCTTTTTTAGCCTTCTTTTTTTCCATCGCGGATGCACTGGATCGAATCGGCTGAATCTCCAGATCGCAAAACCACTTCTGGAAGTTCTCCCGTGCCGACTCCACGGTTTGTTGCATCCAATGTCGCACGACCACCCGGCCAGCATTTCCGGCCAACGTGACGGAATAGAAAGCGTCTTTTTTAGCCAACTCCCGATCCACACCTGCCCATGGCGATTTCACAAAATCGGCCACGGCTTTCGGATCGGGACGATTGAGCATGCGGGCAAAAAACTCGCCGGCAGCGGATTCCTGCTTTGCCCAGAAGCACAAAACCGCACCGCCCAGAAACACGGAATTGTTCGTACTCTCCAACAACGCATTTAAACCGTGGCAATAAGCATCTGCTACATCGGTTGCAACTGGCGCGTTATGACTTTGCTCAAATCCGTATGAACAGAAAGCTGGTTTGTCGAAAGACACGATGGCCCCGCCAAACGACTGTGTTCCTGGGACCCCCTTGATTTTCGTTGTTTGGGTCGCGGCAATTGGCGCGTTAGGCCGTCCCGTGACCAAACACAAGCCCCGAACTGATACTGTATCCCGATTGGCGGTCTCTTGAGCATACTGTTTCCGCCAATATGGGCGAATTTTCTCCTCGTCAAGCAAAGGCAAACAACCATCCACCTGGAACGTGAACTGTGAGTTTCCAAGTGCGACCTCCTGTCCCGTAGCCGTCTTCACCCACCATTTTGCCTTTATGTCTGAATCCCCTTCTTTCTGACCCCATCGAAGGAAAGTTGGAGATACTTCGTTCCGCCTTGAAAATATCAGCATCGACTCTAACGCTAAATTCGAGGTGGCAATATGAGCATCTCTCAGTTGTTGCCAGAAATGCTCGTATTTCTTCCGATTGTTGGCTTCTCGATCTTCTCGTTGTTTGGGTTTGAGTTTCGCGGTCTTATCGGGGTCGGAATCCAACCCAAAGATGGCCGTGATGCCATCAGCAAGAAACTCGGCAATGCCGCCAACCCCCTTATCAAGACTCGTTCTGGGAGCACTGAATTCCTTGCCACGGTTCTTCTCACCCGGGGTCTCAATCAACCCTGGTCCGACAAAATTCCCTTGGGAATCGAGCGGCACAATCCACCGTATGGGCTTCTTTACAAAAGCCACGCTATCCAGTATCTTGTTCGCCTCGGCGAATTCAGCAAGTGCCTTAAGCAACATGGTGTACTCCTCCTTGCCTAAGCAACTTCACCCGTTCCGGATGACAAACCATCCGCGCATTCTCAATTCTGGCTTTGAAGAAAACGGCCTGCGGTTTGAGTGCCCGGCCTTCGTATCGCTCAGCACCTCTCTTACTTGACTCCAATTCCTGCTCACTCAGCCAACGGAATCCTTCGTTGCGCGCGGTTGGATCGAAGACATCGTAGAGTATAATTCCAAGGTCTTCGTTCGGCCAGTTGGCAAGCGGTATGCCATCGAGATTCTCAACCCAGTCGAAATCGGCGGCAAACTCGCGCATTCCGAGTGCAGGACGATGAAAACACTTTCCGGCCTGTGCCCGGCGAACGATCTCTGCCATGTATTTCTCGATTTTCTGGCCAGATCTTTCGCCGACATTGGACAGCCGCACTTCGGAAGAAATGATATATTCCACGTCCTCCAGCGCCAGCATGTTGCGTTGAGTTCCATCGTCGGCACCGCCACCGGCCAGAATCGGCCGGAATTTCTCGGGCGATTTCATCCATGTCTTTGCGCTATCCATACTCACGACTGAGGTCACTTCATTCCTACGGAATGATACCCAATGCCCCTTTTTTGCCACACGAATCTCATCTATCAGGTAGTACATCTGAGGTTCCCAAAAGACCGCCTCCAAAACCCCACGAGCAGCGGAAGGCGTCATGATTGGATAGCTCACCCGTTCAACCTTCATTTCGGGGCGCGTGAAGCATGCAAAATCGCCCCAAACTCGAATTGTGATTTTGTCAGACACCGCAGAGGTCCTCCGTTGGTAGTTTATTCACGATTATACCCAAACTCGAATGATAGCAAGCCGAATCAAGCACGTATACATCCAAGTTGGGCAACAGGGCAGTAACAGCCTTGCAATGTTCGAGAAGGAGGAAGTCATTTTTTCTTAGATTCACCGTATATCTTTGAAGGCGTCTCATGTCATGTCGGTCAAAACGTGGAGTACCGGACGGTCTGACCCTCTCGCGGATTTCCGCGATGATCCTTTTTCCGTCCCTGTACGGAACCACCACCGGAGTTGTATCGTCCGCAATAACACGCGATTTCCTCGCTACCTCGCGAAATCTCAGGTTCTGTCGGTCTTCCTGAATGCTTGTTTCCAGCGCACGCGAGTAATCCGTATCGCAGGTGTTGAAAAGTCTGCCAAAGTAGTCGGCGAAATGTGAGGATTGCAGCAATTGGTCTTCCAAGTCGAACCCGGCCAGAAACGCCGCTGTCTGGCATGTTGCGGTCTTATAGACTCCTGGCGGGATACCCGCATTGGCTGGCGTGAATACAACCACACGTCCTTTATCCGTGAGCCGGCCTTCCCGGTTGCACCGCCCGGCTGCCTGAACAATAGAGTCCAATGGTCCCATGGCCCTGAAAACAACGGGGAAATCGAAATCCACGCCGGCCTCGACAACTTGAGTTGAAACGACGCAGCAGGGCAGTCCTACGTGCAAACGGTGCCGTATACTCCCTTCACGCGGGAGACTGCTTTCGCCAATGATGTCAAGTCTGTGCTCCGCACACAATGCTGAGGAAATATGAAAGACGTTATCGCGCTGTTCCGTCGGAAGCGCATCCCGCAGGGTTTCCCAAAGATCAAAAGCGTGCTGACGCGTGTTGACAATGCAGAGCACCTGACGCTCTGCAACCATGCGAGCGGCTACATTTTTCCAGTCTAGCGTGCCTGGTCGTTCATATCGCACTCTATTCAGCGCTGTGAATGTATCGTTGACTGCCAACTCATCACCGGCGATCTCAATCGCCTCGCCAAGCGCGAAACCGTCCGGCAGTGTTCCGCTGCGGCGGAAGGCTGGTTGCGTAGCAGTGGAAAAGACGAATGATACGCCATAATTCTGTTGTAGTTCGCGACAGACGCTTAAGAGCGGCGTAAGCAAATGGCTCGGAAGGGTCTGTACCTCGTCTAAAAGGACGACAGAATGAGCTATGTTGTGGAGTTTGCGACAGGCCGAAGGCCGGTTTGTAAAGAGCGACTCGATGAACTGGACAGAAGTGGTGACAATAACCGGTGCATCCCAGTTCTCCGTGGCCAACACATTGGTCAGTTCAATAGCTGATCGATCCATGTTTTCGTCTGTATGCACGGCGGTTGCTGAATGATGCTCAACAAGAATGCCTTGGTTCTCATGGTCGAGAATCCGCCGATATTCTGTGGCATTCTGTTCGATAATGGAAAGATACGGAATGACAACAACCACTCGCTTAAGATTGTTGACATGGGCATGCGCCAAGGCAAAGGCCATACCTGATAGCGTCTTCCCACCCCCTGTCGGAACCGTAAGCGTGAAGAAGCCGGGCTTCCGTTGCGCCTCACGCATGCACCGATCAAACAATGCGTGACGGAGTTTGTTCACTCTGCCGTCCCTTGATTTTGATTTCCGCTCCGCAATTATTCTTTCGATCAACACCTTGTTTAAATCGCCAGACAATGCAGTTGATAGTCGAGACTGCCCCGTACAGGCCGATTCGGTATCCAGATAGTCTGCATCCACAAGACAGGAAAACAATATCCTGATGTAGTATTCGCACCCCAGTGGCCGGTCTTTGACAAAAGCCGGCTCCTTGATCACCTCTGGTATGGTTCCGATATCCGATACAAATCGGTTGTGCACGTTTTCGAGTCGTGTATCCAAGGAGTATTTTCGGTCTGCGATCAAAGCCTGCAAATCACTCAAATCATGAAGCCCTGCGTGATGGCCGGCCGCAACGAATGTCGGCCCAAGCAAAGACTGTTTTGCGGCCAAAGCGGCACCGAAGACCGCGTGATGTGTGTCGACACCCCCGTCGCGTTCCTTGGCCAGATATGCCTGGAATTGCGGTGTGTATTTCCCTAGATCGTGCAATAATCCGGACCAGTATGCTACGTTTGCAAAGGCATCGTCGCCAGGTCTGACTGCAGCCGCGAACTCCTGCGCTTTTTCGGCCACCGCCTTCAGATGTTCATTCAGCAATTGCCATTTTTCAGGTGGCTGACCCGGCAGGCTGTGGGCATAGGCGATCTTTTTCATGGCAAGCTACACCAAAGGCATTATTATGACCAAAGATAGGCCGTTGCTGGAAATTGACAAGAAAAAAGAACGGATTATTTTTCTACACAAAGGAGAAATCGAAGGTTGACAAGACGCGGATTTGGCAATACAAAACGGATATGAAATTATTATTTATATTAATTGGTTTGTGCCTGGCGGCGCCGGTTCTTCTTTTGGCCGAGCTCGGACAGAACGAATTGCAGGTGGCCGAGACTTACGGGCAGCCGGTCAGCGAGCAAAAGAAATCTGACACGCTCGTTGAGCGCCAGTATGGTTTCAATGGCCTGAGCGTTGTCGTAACTTTTTTGAACGGCACCAGCCAGTGCGAGACTTTTAAAAAACCGGATAACGCTCCACTGACGGAAGAGCAGGTCGAAAAAATATTGGCGGCCAATGGCAACCATCTGGAGTGGACCGCAGAAGGAACAACAAAGCCGAATGCGCGCAAATGGATAATTGCCGGGCCCAAACCATCCGCCTCGGAAGCCGTCGAAGGTCCGACGGTATTTGCCGTGTCGAGCAGGAGGCCTTCGGCCATGGCGGAACCGGCCGGCGAAGGACGGGGCAGGCTGATTGCGGTCGATACTCGGACGCCGGACAATACTTCTTCATCTCCTGTTGCCCCGTCCGTGTTGCGCCGCGCGGTTTATACGCAAGAAGGCACGAATGTTTCCCTGAAAGTTTTCACCGCGGCATATGAGAGTGTTTCAAAGCAGGAACAGCGCCAGGGCCGCGATGCGCCAAATCAATAATTATCGGCAAAAAGTCTTGCTTTTTATCCGAAACGCCGCTATTTTCATCCCCCATTAACGGAGAGAAAGAATGAAGGAAAAAATACATCCCAATTACGGCGAGACCACAATTACATGCATTTGCGGCAATGTGATTCATACCCGCTCGACCGTCAAGGAGATCAAGGTGAACACCTGCTCGGCCTGCCATCCGTTCTTTACCGGTTCGGCAAAACACCTGGATGCCACGGGCCGGGTCGAACAGTTCCAGAAGCGCTACGGCAAAAAAGCGAAATAGTTTTTTAATCTCAAGGCCGGAATGACTTTTGCCAGTCGATTCCGGCCTTTTTTGTATTTAAGCAAGCCTTAACCCACCCCGCCCTGCGGGCACCCCTCCATTGGAGGGGAACTCAAATAAACCATAGACATGAATCTGGATGTCATAGATGACAATTTTTTGAAGGCGCTGACCGACCGCATTGTGCAGCGCGAGGCGGAACTGGCCGATACCGCCGTGGGCGTCAACCAGCAGAAATACAGGGAACTGGCGCGCTCGCACGTCCGCCTCAATAAAATCCGCGATAAGACCGTCGCGTTCCTGCGCCTTAAAAAGGAAATTGGGGAATGCGGACGCATGCTGGCGGACGAGAACACCGAGGCGGAAATGAAACTGCTGGCGCAGGAGGATTTGGCCCGGCTCGAAAAAGAATTTGCGGCAACCGGCGGGGACCTGCTCTCCGATCTTTATCCTCCGGACCCGGATGAAAACCGCAGCATCATCATGGAAATCCGCGCCGGGACCGGCGGCGACGAGGCGGCTCTTTTTGCCGGAGATTTGACGCGCATGTACGGACGTTACGCCGAACAAGAGGGCTGGAAAATCGAATACATCAGCGCCAGTCAATCCGAAAAAGGAGGATACAAGGAAGTGGTTTTTTCGATCGAGGGCGAGGGCGTTTTCCGCAGTCTGCAATATGAGGGCGGCACGCACCGCGTTCAGCGCGTGCCGCTCACCGAGGCCAGCGGCCGCATCCATACCTCGGCGGCCACGGTGGCCGTGTTGCCCGAGGCGGATGAAGTCGATGATATTGAAATCAAACCGGAAGATATCCGCATAGATGTTTACCGTTCGTCGGGCGCCGGCGGACAGCACGTCAACAAGACCGATTCGGCCGTGCGGCTGACGCATTTGCCGACCGGCATCGTGGTGGCCAGCCAGGAGGAGCGTTCGCAGCATAAAAACCGCGCCAAGGCCATGCGCGTTTTACGTTCGCACCTTCTGGCCGCGAAGCGGCGCGAAAACGAGGAAAAAATCAGCGACTCCCGCCGGCAGCAGGTCGGCAGCGGCGACCGCAGCGAGCGCATCCGCACCTACAATTTTCCCCAGAACCGCCTGACCGACCACAGAATCAATTTCACCGCTTATAATCTTGCCGGCGTTATGGAAGGCGATCTCAAGGAACTGCTGCAGGCGCTCTATAACCATTACCACCAGAAACAGCTCGAGGAGAACATTCAGATCGAACGCCTGCTGGATGGTTGAAGGATTGAAGGGGTAGGGACGGACCATGCCATGTCGGATGACGTGGCAGCCTTGTCCGTCCATCAGAATAAAATAATGAAGCCAGCCACCGTGCAGTCAGTTCTCAGCGAAGCCGAAGACCGCCTGAAACGCGCCGGAATTGAAGAACCGGCCTTGACGGCCGGAATATTGGTTTCTTCAATTATCGCTTGCCCGCGCCTTGAGCTTGCTCTGCGCGCGGAGGAAAAGTTAAGCGCCGCGCAAATCGATAAAATAAGACGGGGTGTTCTTCGGCTGGAAAAACATGAGCCGATCCAGTACGTTCTGGGAACAATGTCATTCATGGGATATGCTTTCAAGTGCGACCGGCGCGCCCTGATTCCCAGACCGGAAACGGAAGAGTTGGTCCAGCTGGCGGCCGATTTTAAGCCGCTCTGGCAAATCGATTCTCCGAAAATAGCCGATATCGGCACGGGCACGGGCTGCATTGCGGTCAGCCTGGCGCTTTTAAGGCCAAAAGGACGGTTTTGGGCAGTTGACGTATCTCCTGATGCAATTGAACTGGCGAAAGAAAACGCCCGTCTGCATGGATTGCTCGATTCGATAACGTTTCTCACTGCTGATTTAAACAGCGCCGCGCTGCCTTCCGAAATGGATGCGGTTGTGGCGAATCCGCCTTATGTATGCACGGCTGATTATTGCCGGTTGGAGAAACATATCCGTTTGTGGGAGCCGCGGTGTGCCTTGGACGGCGGCTCAAACGGGCTTGAAACGATCCGGCCGCTGGTCAAAAAAGCTTTTCAGATTCTGAAACCAAAACGCTGGCTGTTCATGGAGATCGGCTTTAACCAATGGCCTGAGGTTGAACGCCTGCTTGTAAAGACCGGCTTCCGCCAATGCACGCTAAAACGCGATCATTCCGGTCATGCCAGGATGGTAGTCGCGGAAAAATAGCGCAAAAATGTGCTTGAAACCGGGCTTTTAAATGATGTATTAATCTATCCCAACGAACCAATACAAGGGAGGAAGAGAATGGCTGTTATCATCAGATGCCGGAGAGCCGGCGCAAACAACGATCCGTGCTTCAGAATTGTGGCGACCGATGAGCGATCCCCGCGCGACGGTAAATATCTTGAACTGCTCGGCTGGTACGATCCCAAAAAAGCGGTAAACAATTTTCACCTTAAAATGGAGCGGGTTGAAGTCTGGCGGAGCAAGGGCGCATTGCTCTCCGAAACGGTCCAGACCCTGGTCAACAAGGCGAAGCGCGGTTTGACCTCGACCGCGAACAAGCGGGTCAAGAAGGTGAAAAAGGGCGGGGAAGAAAAGAAGGCGGCCGAACCGAAGAAGGAGCCTAAGAAGGAAGAAGCTGCCGGCGGTAAAGCATGATGGAATTTATAGAATATGTTTTGAAGGCGCTGGCCAATCACCCCGCCGACATAATCATTTCGGAACTGCGCGGCCGTCAGACCGTCATTTTCGAAATTCGCTGCAATGCCGACGACATGGGGCGCATCATAGGCAAAAGCGGCAAGACCATCGGCGCCATCCGGACCTTGTTCGGCGTGCTGGCGGCAAAACAGCGGCGCAGGTCGCTGCTTGAAATCGTGGAGTAGTAAATTCCCCTGCGCGGAAGGTTGAAGGGGAAAAGAAGACGTATAGGAGAGTTTGAATGTTGCTCAACAGGTAGTGCGAGGCGTCCCCCTGTCCGCCATAGCGCCTTGCGCGACGGCGGATGCCGTGCCGTCTGATTAAACATGGCCCTCAGAATAGATGTCGTCACCATTTTCCCCAAAATGCTGCAGTGTTTTCTGGCGGAAAGCATTTTAAAGCGCGCGGCCGAAAAAAAGGCCGTAACCTACAACGTAATCAACCTGCGGGATTTTACCGCTGACCGGCACCAGACCGTGGATGATCGTCCTTATGGCGGCGGCCCGGGCATGATCATGAAGGCAGAGCCCATTTTCAAGGCGGTCGAATCAGTGAAAACTCCTGAGGCCAGGGTGATCCTGATGTCTCCCCAAGGAAAAAAATTTGATCAGCCCCTGGCCCGCGAACTAAGTTTATGTTTGCAACTGGTATTCGTCTGCGGACATTATGAGGGCGTTGACGAGCGCATCAGCCAGGCGCTGGCCACCGATGAAATTTCCATAGGCGATTATGTCCTGACCAACGGCACGCTGGCAACGGCCGTGGTCATTGACGCGGTGGTGCGCCTGCTGCCGAACGTGCTCGGCGCGGAAGGGGCGGCCGAATCGGATTCTTTCAGCGCGTATCCGCTGGAACATCCCCAGTACACCCGGCCCGAGGAATTCCGTGGCCTGAAAGTGCCGCCGGTACTGCTCTCCGGAGATCACGCTGAAATCGAACGCTGGCGCAGGGAACAATCGGATCAACGCACCCGGCAGCGGCGCCCGGATTTGAAGCGATAAAATGCCGAAATTCCGCTTGACTCATCCCTGGGATGTGGTAATTTACCATTACGCACACGTTTGCGTAAAGCGAAAGGGGTTGCGGGCATGCCGACAAAAACGAAACGGGTCACGATCAAGGACGTCGCCAGGCTGGCCGGCGTGCATCACTCCACGGTGTCGCGCATCATCAACCGGCACCCCTATGAGAAATATTCCAGGAAGGTCGAGAAAAAAATCGAACGTATTGTTGCGCGCACAGGTTATCGCAAGAACCTGCGCGCCGCTTTTTTTCGGAGAGGCAAAAAAGACCTTGGTGTGCTCGTTTGCGCTCAGGGCATTGGTCTGACGCATAACCCGATATACCAGGAAATTGTGAGCCATCTTTTCGTGGAGGCGGGCCGCAAGGGCGACCGGCTTGTGTATGTGCCTTATCCCCCGCAGGGGGATGATGGCATGGAGAACATCATTGACGAATCGCTGTATTCGGGCTTGGTGGTGTTCGGTCCTGATGAATCGCCGGCTTTCCTGGAACAGGTGGCGAAACGGTTGCCGGTTTTGCAGATGTTCCATCGGAAGCAATCCAGGCATCTCCATTTTATCCTCATTGATAATGACTTGAGCGCTAAAACCATTCTGAATTATCTGGCTGGGCGCGGCATCAGGCGTTTGCGTGTGATTCATTTTTCTGAGGCGCCCATTTTAATGGAAAAGATTATTGCCTTGGAAAAAAACGGGGAAGTCCATGGCGTGAGTGTTGAGCATCGCTGCTTGCCGTTTAATTTAGTGTCGAAGATCGGAAACATGGAGGCAAAACGGTTCATTGCCGGGACCGACTGCATTCTAATGCTGGGGAGCCTCGCGTTTTACCTTGCGTTAACACGCGCGGGAATCCGCATTCCGGAACAGGTGTCTTTTATGAACTATGACAACATTCTGACCTATCGCCGCTTGTTTCCGGAGTTGGTGACGGTGGGGCTGGATTATGGGGACGTGGCGCAAAGAATACTGCATTTTTTTGATAGCGAACACCGTCCCCGGCGGCAGGAACTCGATATAATTATCGGCGAGGGGCAAACCGTCCGGGGAAAAAGGAACAAATAATGATTACCCGAATGACATCGAAAGAACGGATGGTTGCGGCAATGCTGCACAAAAAGCCGGATATATATGTCATGAAAAGATGTAACACGAACGAATTGAAAATGGTTATGAATGGTCTTAAAATCCTTGGAATTGATAATGCCTGGCAAATTGTGTTGGGAGACAATCGTGGTTTGGTCGAAGAGGCTGCGGCTCAGGAACTGAAAGAGTTCTTGGCAAGAGTCCATGTGAATCTGAAGATTGTTCCGGAAAATGACGCATCTTCCGGTGAAAAGATTATTTTAGGAACTATAAAGAGTTCCTGCCGGATAAAAACAATTACTAAAGAAGGGACGCTTAAAATTGGGAATGTTTCCTCTGAGGATGATGGGTTTCATTTAAAATCTGTTGGTCCAGACATGGTGATGGCAGGGGCAAACCCGCGTGGTGTTTTATATGCGGTATATCGGCTTGAAGATTGGCTGCGCGGAGACCGTCCCAACCATAAAAGCCTGGATATTTTTGAAGTTCCGTATTTTAAGATGCGTTTTATGCCCTGCATTCCAAATGATAAAGAAGCAATTAAGTATTTATCACGATTGGGTGTTAATGCCTCTTCGCCCTCCGCCAACATTCTTCCTTATGCCTTGCATGAATATGTGGAAAGCGACGTTTTTCCCAATATCATTGACAGGAAACG
>Ga0074199_1001483_pt1 | contig 20121 bp, 21 predicted proteins | sample EPASupsiteSAE347_FD_64528 | JGI IMG/M metagenome (GOLD analysis project Ga0074199, IMG submission 64528) | Bioremediated contaminated groundwater from EPA Superfund site, New Mexico - Sample SAE3-47 | ecosystem: Environmental > Aquatic > Deep subsurface > Groundwater > Contaminated ...
GCGGGTCGGGGTGGAGGTCGTGGCCCAGCAGGCCGGGGCTGACCCATCCTCCGTGGTCTTTGATGCCCTGGACTATGCCAAGCCGCGCAATTTTGACGTGGTGCTGGTGGACACGGCTGGTCGTTTGCACACCAAGGTCAATCTCATGGAAGAGCTGAAAAAGATCAAGCGGGTCATGGACAAAAAGATCCCCGGCGCGCCCCATGAAATCCTGCTGGTGCTCGACGCCACCACTGGCCAGAACGCCATTTCCCAGGCGCGGTTGTTCAACGAGGCCGTGGATGTCACCGGCCTGGCCCTGACCAAGCTGGACGGCACAGCCAAGGGCGGTATAGTCATCAACATCTGCCACGAGTTCAACATCCCCATCCGTTTCATTGGCATTGGCGAGCAGATGGAAGATCTGCGCGATTTCGAGCCGAACGAGTTTGTGGAAGCCCTGTTTGCCGAGGGTGAGGCATGATCGTCTACCGGTCGCATAAGCCGCCGGGCTGTGGCGGGTTTTTGCTGGTTGTTGCCCTGCTTCTCTTTCTCATGGGCGGCGCCCCGCTGATCCTCGATGTGTTGGGTTTTCTTTTCTTCACCGGGGTATTCTTGGTTCTCATGGTCTTTGTCGGGATCTGGGGGTTTTCCCAGTATATCCGGCGCATGGCCAGCCGTTACGAACGATCCCAGACCGAAAGCCACAACCAGTTTGTCTTTCTGCTGATCAATATCCTGATCCGCATTGCCCAGGCGGACGGGGTGGTCACCAAGGCAGAGCTTGGCCCCATCGAGAATTTTTTCCGCGTCCATCTCCGCTACAACCAGAGCCAGATGTACTGGGTGCGCGACCTGATCCAGGACGCCCTTGCCTCCCAGGCCTCCCTCGAAGCCATGCTCGCCGAGTTCAAGAGCCATTTCGCCTACGAGCCACGGCTGATCCTGGTGGAGCTTATCTATCAGGTGCTCTACACCAATGAGCAGGTTTCCGCCCAGGAACTGGCCATGGTGCAGACCATTGCCGATTTTCTCGAAATTTCCGCCTATGATCATCACGCCATCCGGAGCAAGTACGTCGGCGCAGGCCGTGGCCGAACCTTCCCGGGCCAGGGCAGGAGCGAGACCCAGTACTACGAAATCCTCGGGTTGACGCCGGGGGCGTCCCCGGAAGAAATCAAAAGCGCTTACCGGAAACTGAGCATGCAGTATCACCCGGACAAGGTGGCGCATCTGGGCGAGGAGTTCCGGCGGGTGGCCGAGGAGAAGATGAAAGAGCTGAATGAGGCGTATCAGCACTTAAAGAAAACAGCTTGAGCAGGCATGAACATCCTTGTCCTGGAGCCCTACTACGGCGGCTCGCATAAGGCGTTTCTTGCCGGGCTGATCCGCCATCTGCCCTATGCCTTTGACCTGCTGACCCTGCCAGCGCATAGCTGGAAATGGCGGATGCGCCTTGCGGCCCCGCATTTTGCAGGGGTTCTTGCCACTGATCCCAGCCATGCGGGCAAGACCCATGACCGGATACTGTGCTCTTCCCTTGTCGATGTCGCTGCCCTGCGCGGTCTGTTGCCGTCACACCTGCGCAACATTCCGCTCCTGACCTATTTTCACGAAAACCAGTTCGCTTATCCGGTGCAGGTGTCCGAGGCGCGGGATGTGCATTTCGGCCTGACCAATCTCACCACGGCCCTGGCCTCGGACAGGCTTGCCTTCAACTCGCAGTATAACTTGGATTCGTTTCTGGCCGGCTGCGGGGAGTTATTGGCAAAGATGCCGGATATGTCCTTGGCTGGTTATGAGGAGGCGATCCGGGCCAAGGCCACCATCCTCCATCCTGGCTTGGATTTCAGCGGGATTGATTCGTGCCCGGAGAATAAGCGGACGGGCAGACCGCCGGTTCTGGTCTGGAACCACCGCTGGGAGCACGACAAGAATCCGGAGCTGTTTTTCCGCACCCTGTATCAGCTTGAAGAGCAAGGGGTTCCCTTTGGCTTGATAGTGTTGGGCGAATCCTTCCGGAGTCAGCCTCCGGTTTTTGCCCAGGCACGAGAGCGGCTTGCCCGGCATATTGTTCATTTCGGGTACGCGGAAGATCGGCAGGAGTATTGCAGGCTGCTCTCGCAGGGGGATGTTGTCGTATCCACGGCCAACCACGAGTTTTACGGCATGGCGGTGCTTGAGGCGGTGCGCGCAGGCTGCCGGCCCCTGGTGCCGGACCGCCTGTCGTACAGGGAGCTGTTTGCCCCAATCTTTCGCTATGAGGATGGGGATTTTGCCGGGAAGCTGATGGCTGCCATGGCGGCGGGGAGGTTGGAACCCCATGAGGCGCATTCCCTGACCAACCGGTTTTCCTGGCCGGAACTGGCCAGCGGTTACCAGCAATGGTTCGGCGCGCACGGATAACCGGGGCAGGGCGGATCAGCAGGGGGCGGATTCGCTAAAATTTTTCGTCAGGAATTCACATTCAGCCGGGGAAAGATCAAAGCGGATCTCCGCTTCCCGGATCACCGCATCCCGTTTTTTCAGCGGATTGCTGAGCAACTCTTCGCTCATCCAGCATAGCGCCTTTTTCACCTTGTCACTGCCGGTTGGCAGCCTGCTGTCACCGCCCATCTGCGTTCTCCCTTACACCGGCCTGACCATGATGCCGCCGAGGGGCGGCACCGAGACCAGGATATGGCAGGGGGCCTCGCCGAAGGGCTCGGCAATGGCCTGCTTGCGGTCCGGGTTGTATACGTTGCTGCCGCCGAACTCGGCGGTGTCCGTGGAAAGCACCTCCTGGTACCAGCCTGGTGCAGGCACCCCGAGTTTGTAGTCGTGCAGAACCTGAGGGGTGAAGTTGAGCAGGCAGACCACATGGTCCTTGGGGTCTTTGCCCTGGCGGCAGAAGGCTATGATGCTGTTGTCCACATCCTTGAAGTCCATCCACCTGAAGCCATCGTAGGAAAAATCGACCTCCCAGAGGGGGCGGGTGTCTTTGTAAACAGCGTTCAACTGCTGGACGAATTTCTGCAGCTGCCGGTGCATGGTGTTTTGTTCGGTCAGATGCCAGTCCAAACTTACCTTGCAGTACCATTCGGAGATCTGGCCGAATTCCGCCCCCATGAACAGCAATTTTTTGCCCGGATGGGTCCAGAGAAAGAAGAAGAGCAACCGCAGGTTGGCGAATTTCTGCCACATGTCGCCGGGCATCTTGAAGAGCAGGGAGCGCTTGCCATGCACCACCTCGTCGTGGGACATGGGCAGGATGAAGTTTTCGGTGAAGGCGTAGAGCAGGGAAAAGGTCAGGGCGTTGTGGTGGTATTTGCGAAAGATCGGCTCCTTGCTGAAATAGCCCAGGATGTCGTTCATCCAGCCCATGTTCCATTTGTAGCCAAAGCCCAACCCTCCCCAATCAAGGGGTTTGGAAACCCCGAAAAAGCTGGTGGACTCCTCGGCGATCATCAGGGTCTCGGGATAGCGGCCATGGATGATGGCGTTCATGTGTTTGATGAACTCGATGGCGTCGATGTTTTCCTTGCCGCCGTATATGTTGGGAATCCACTCCCCTTCATTGCGGGCATAGTCCAGGTAGAGCATGGAGGCCACCGCATCGACCCGCAACCCGTCGATGTGGAACTTGTCCATCCAGAACAGGGCGTTGGCGATGAGGAAGTTCTGCACCTCCTTGCGGCCGTAGTTGAAGATCAGGGTGCCCCACTCGGGATGCGCCCCCTGCCTTGGATCGTCATGCTCGTAGAGGGCGGTGCCGTCAAAACGGCTCAGGGCATGGCCGTCGGAGGGGAAATGCGACGGCACCCAGTCGAGGATCACGCCGATCCCGTTTTGATGGCACTGGTCCACGAAGTACATGAAATCCTGGGGTGTGCCGTGGCGGCTGGTCACGGCAAAATAGCCGGTGACCTGATATCCCCAGGACTCATCCAGGGGATGCTCCATGATGGGCATCAGCTCGATATGGGTAAAGCCCATCTCCTTGACATACGGGATCAGGGAGCTGGCCAGCTCCTGATAGGAGAGCAGCCGCGAGGGGTCTGCCGGGTCGCGCCGCCAGGAACCCAGGTGGACTTCGTAGGTGGACATGGGCTGCTCATGGCTTTTCCGGCTTTTCCGCTCGGCAAGCCAGGCTGCGTCATTCCAGGCATAACCGTCAAGCCCCCAGACAATCGAGGCGGTTTTGGGCCGGATCTCCGAGAAGAATTGAAAGGGGTCGGCCTTTTCAAGCAGCGCGTCCTGCTGGGTTTTGATCTCGAACTTGTAGGGCTCACCCTGGCCGATGTCCGGAATAAACAGCTCCCAGATGCCGGATTGGCCCAGGACCCGCATCTGATGGACCCTGCCGTCCCAGTAATTGAAGTTGCCCAGGATGCTGACCCTCTTGGCGCTTGGGGCCCAGACGCGGAAGATGGTTCCGCTGACGCCGTCGATGGTGACGAGCTGCGCGCCAAGGGTGTTGTAGATTTCGTAGTTGGTGCCGTTGTTGAAGAGATAGCGGTCGTACTCGGACATCTGGGGGAGAATCCGGTACGGATCCTTGAAGACATGGTGGTTTTCATCGTAGTAGAGAGCCTCGAACTCGTAGGGGAAAGGCTCGCGGCAATTGGTGATGACAATCTCGAAAAACCCCTCCGGCCGGGTCTTGTACATCTCCTTTCTCTCCCCGTTGGCCAGCAGCCAGCAGGCGTTGGCGTTGGGCTGGAAGGTTCTGATAACCGAGGAGGCGGTATCGTGGTCCAGAACGTGGAAGCCCAGAATCTGAAAGGGGTCGTGGTGTTCGGAGGCAATAATCCGGTTGATTTCGGAATTTATATCACGGTTCATATGCGCGGTTTCTATTGGTATGGGTTATCGGGTCTTCAGCACGTTGCGGTAAGAGTGGGCAGGCAGCCGTTTGTGACAAAATAATGCCGTCATCCGTAATGAACCGAACGGCATGAAAATCCGTAACGAAAAGGTCAAAAAGGCGTATACCCTTCCGTAACGGTTTCTAAATTCTAGCACGGATCAAAGAGGAAACTCCAACTCTTTTCCGGGAGAGGGTTAAATTTGTTGGAGGTGCGGGATTTCTTGACTGAAAGGGAGGGCAGGTGCTAAGTTGCAGGCGGATTTTAACCGGTCGCCCGTGGCGATCAACGACACGCAACGCACAACCTTGGGATCCCTCCCGGATGATCGAAACCCTGCAAGGCTATTTTCTCATTGCCACCCCCCAGATGCCGGATCCCCGTTTTGCCGGGAAGGTGGTCTATCTCTGCGCCCACAATGACGAGGGCGCCATGGGGCTGGTGGTGAACGAGCCCATTGCCGATGTCAGCCTGGCGGATGTTTTCAAGAGCGCCGACATCCCGATGCCGCCGGGGCTGTTGCCCGCGGTGTACCTGGGTGGTCCGGTGGAGGTGGCAAACGCCTTTTTTCTTTACAGCTCCGAGTACCGGACAGAGCATTTTCTGGAGGTGAGCAAGAGTGTCCACCTGACCAGCGACCCGCAGCTGCTCTACGATCTCGCCTCGGGCCAGGGCCCGAAAAATCTGCTGGTGGCCCTGGGTTATTCCGGCTGGGGGCCGGGACAGCTGGAAGCAGAACTCACCGTGGACGGCTGGCTCACCCTGCCGGCGGATGACGATATCATCTTTCATACGCCGGACAAGTTGCGCTGGCAGAAGGCGGCCCAGCGCCACGGTATCGATATCGCTCTGTTCGGGGATGTGGTGGGCTCGGCCTGAATATCCGGGTTTTGGACAAGTACGGGTTTCCCGTTATTGCTACAGGAAAGACCATGACGCATGTATCTCAATTTCTAGGGGAAGAGGCCGATCTTGGCCCGGAAAAACGCATCGCCATCCTCTCGGCGCCGCTGGCCTCCTCGGTGAGCTGGCTGGGCGGCACGGAGCTTGGCCCGCAGGCGATCATCGACGCCTCCCCGGCCCTGGAGGTGTTTGATGACGAGCTTTTGGCCGAGACGGTGCGGCTCGGTATCGCCACCAGGCCGGTGCCGGATTTCACCGGTCTTGCCACAGCCGAAGCCTGCAGGCAGATCGAGAATGCCGTGCGTGCGGAGCTGAACAGGGGGATGTTTCCGGTCTTGCTCGGCGGCGAGCACACCGTGACCGTGCCCGCGGTCAAGGCCTGTCTGGCGCAATATCCGGATCTGCATGTGGTGCAGATCGACGCCCATCTCGATCTGCGCGACCAGTACGAGGACAACCCCAACAGTCACGCCTGCGTCATGCGGCGGCTCGATGAAATGGGGGTTCCCTTTACCCAGGTCGGCATCCGTTCTTTTTCCAAGGAGGAATACGAACTCGTTCAGGCCAAGGGGTGGCGGCCATTCTTCATGCATCGTATCCATGCCGAACCGGACTGGATCGAGCAGGTCTGCGCCGGGATCAAGGGGCCGGTCTATTTCACCTGCGATGTGGATGGTCTGGATCCGGCGATCATTCCGGCCACCGGCACCCCCGAACCGGACGGCATGACCTGGCGGGAAACCATCGCTCTGTTACGGGCGCTTGCCGCCAGGCATCGCATCGTGGGCATGGATTTTGTCGAATTTTCTCCGCGTCCCGGCGCGGAGCATGCGGCCTTTACCGTGGCCAAGCTGATCTACCGGACCCTGGGGTACATCTTCCGGTAGGTCGGCGGCAATGCGTCTGAGTGCAGGCGCGGTGAAAAATAATTCTAGGGCAGGTGATTAATATGGTTGAGGAACAGGAAATATTTCAGTGCCGGCAATGCGGCCATTGCTGCCAGGGCGAAACCACGGTTTCCCTTGATCCCGATGATGTGACGCGTCTGGTCGCCTATCTGCATCTCCCCCTTGCCGAGGTGCGGGAGAAATATCTGCGCATTACCGGCAACGTGGTGCAGATGAAGATCGTGGACGGCCACTGTATCTTTTTCAACGAGGGCTGCACGGTGCATGAAGGCAAACCCTGGCGGTGCAGGCAATGGCCCCTGCATCCGAGCATGCTCACCGACCAGAACAATTTCGAGGCCATCCGCCAATCCTGCCCCGGCATCAAGGGGGAACTCGGTTATGAGGAGTTCCGCTCCCGGCTTGCGGAGCTTCTCAAGCAGCAGGACAAGGGCAGGTAGGGGAAAAGGCGGTGAAGATCATCCTCCCGCTCCTGGGTAAAACCAGGGAGCAGTATCTTGGCGCCGGAATCGATGATTTTGCCGTCCGGCTCAGGCGTTTTGTTCCGCTTGAGGTGGTGGTGCTTAAAGAAAAGAAGAACGCGGGCAAGGAAGATACGGCGCGGCAGCAAAACGAGGAAGGGCAGATCCTTCTTGGCAGTATCCCGCAATCCGCCAAGGTAGTGGCTTTGGCCCCGTCAGGCCAGCAGCTCAGCTCGGAAGAGCTGGCCGGTCTGCTCTGCCGCTGGGAGGATCAAGGGGTGCGGGAGATAGCCTTTTTGATCGGCGGCCCCACCGGTCTTGCGCCGGAGCTGGTCCAAAAGGCGGATTATGTGTTGTCGCTCTCGCGGATGACATTCACCCACGAGATGGCCCGGCTGTTGGTGCTTGAGCAGCTGTACCGGGCGTTTTCCATCAAGGCCGGTACCGGGTACCATAAGTAACGGAACAAATCCGGCCCGATCAGACCGATTCCACGGAACGCACCTCCGGAACCTCGCCTTTCAGGAATTTTTCGATCCCGTTTTTGAGCGTATTCCTGGACATGGGGCATTCCTTGCAGGCTCCGGTCAGCTGGACCGTGACCACCCCGTCCTTGCTCACATCAACCAGGGCCACATCGCCTCCGTCTGCCTGTAGCGTGGGGCGGATCTTTGCCAGAGCCGCCAGAATCCTATCGCGCATCGTTGTTCCTCAAGCTGGATTGTCTGGGTAAAACGTGAAGCAATCTAACACAGCTCTGTCTCGCCGACAACCTTTGCCGACACCCGGGTAAGAACTAACCGATTGCCAGATAGCCCGTTGTTGTAGTATGATAGCGCTCCCATTTTGTTCATGGCGAACAAGGGTTTTATCCCAACAAGGAGTCATAATGAAAAAGGTCCATAAGGATATTCAGGATGCGTCAAGTATGGAGCTGGCCCGTTTTGCAGCCCTGGCAGCCCTGGAAAAAAAAGCGGAGGACCTGGTCGTTCTTGATGTGCGGGGCCTATCTTCCTTCACCGATTTTTTCGTCATCATGAGCGGACGCTCCACCCGGCATGTGCAGGGTCTGGCCCAGGCGGTGGATGTGGCCCTGCGCCACAAAAACGTCAAGGACGGCAACACCGAGGGGCTTAACGAGGGGCATTGGGTCCTGCTCGATTATAACGATGTGGTGGTGCACATCTTTTACAACGAAGACCGCAACTTTTACGACATCGAAGGGCTGTGGCACGATGCCCCCAAGGTGGAGATAGCCCAGCTCCCTGAATAAGCTTGATGGCCCAGGAGAAACGATGAAGAAAATCACGCCGGTATTGTTGGCCATTCTCGATGGCTGGGGGATTGGGGAGCCGTGGGAGGGTAACGCGGTCCATCTGGCCAAAACGCCCAACATGGACCGCTGGCAGGCCAGTCAGCCCGCCACGACCCTGGTTGCCCACAACGGCGCGGTGGGTTTGCCGGAAGGGCAGATGGGCAACTCCGAGGTGGGGCATCTCAATATCGGCGCCGGCCGTATTGTCTACCAGGACTTCACCCGGATCAACCGGGATATCGACACCGGGAATTTCTTCAAAAATGAGCCGCTGGCCAAGGTTTTTAACCGTGCCATCGAGCAGGGCACGGCGGTGCATCTTCTCGGTCTTGTTTCCGACGGCGGGGTGCACAGCCATATCCGCCATCTCGTCGCTCTGCTGGAAATGGCCAAACAGATGGGACTTGCCAAGGTGTATGTCCACGCCTTCATGGATGGCCGCGACACCCCGCCCCGGAGCGGGGCCGGTTACATGGCCGAGCTTGTCGAGGCTATCTCCCGGATCGGCGTGGGCCGGATCGCCTCGGTCTGCGGCCGCTATTATGCCATGGACCGCGACAACCGCTGGGACCGGGTTTCCCTGGCCTGGCAGGCCATGGTGGATGGCTTGGGTCAGCACACCGCCTTGGACGCAGTCGAGGCAATGACCGCGGCCTATGGACGCGGCGAAAACGATGAGTTCATCAAGCCCACGGTTATCCTGCACAACGACCAGCCGGTGGGTACGATCAACGATGGGGATTCGGTCATTTTTTTCAATTTCCGGGCCGACCGGGCCAGACAGATGACCCATGTCTTTATCGACCAGGGATTTGCCGGTTTTCCGGTGCAGCGTCGTCCCCAACTGGCCGGCTTTCTCACCTTCACGGTGTACGAGAAGGATTTCGATCTTCCCGTGGCCTTTCCGCCGGTCGCCCTCACCCATATCCTGGGGGAAGAGGTCAGCGGCCACGGCCTGAGGCAGCTGCGCATCGCCGAAACGGAAAAATACGCCCATGTCACCTACTTTTTCAACGGCGGCCGCGAAACCCCTTTTGCCCTGGAGGACAGGGCCTTGCTCCCGTCCCCCCGCGAGGTGGCCACCTATGATTTGAAACCGGAGATGAGCGCGGAGGCGGTGACCGAGGAGCTGCTGCGGAGGCTTGCCGACAACCCCTACAGCCTGGTGGTGCTCAACTTCGCCAACTGCGACATGGTGGGGCATAGCGGAATCATGCCCGCGGCCATTAAAGCCGTCGAGACCGTGGACCGGTGCATCGGCCGGGTGGCCGAGCGCTTCACCGAATTGGGCGGAGTGGTGCTCGTCACCGCTGACCACGGCAATGCCGAGGTCATGATCAACAAGGAAACCGGCGGCCCGGTGACGGCGCATTCCACCAACCCGGTGCCCCTGGTCATGCTCGGCGCCCAGCCAGGGCTTGGCCTGAAGGATGGCGGCACCCTGACCAACATCGCCCCCACCATCCTCGAGCTGATGGGGCTGCCCATCCCTATTGAAATGGAAAGCACCAGTCTGCTGGCGCGTAGCGGAAAATGAAGGTCTTGCGAAAGCTTGTCACACCGGTGAAAACCGGTGTCCGGCCTTTCTGTAACTACATCCCCTAAAAAACACTGGATTCCGGCTTTCGCCGGAATGACGGGGTGTTGTACTTTTGGTTTTTTTTTGCGAGTGCATTAAAAACGAAGAGTGGAAAAGAGAAGATAACTGAATAAAAGAGCAAGCAAGGAATATCTCTCATGCAATACATCAGCACCAGGGGCGGCATCGCCCCCATATCCTTCAAGCAGGCCGTGATGATGGGCCTTGCCACCGACGGCGGCCTGCTGCTGCCCACCTCCATTCCCGTGATTTCCGCTGAAACCCTGGCCCAGTGGCGGAAATTGAGCTATCCGGAGCTGGCAACAGCCGTGCTCAGCCTTTTCATCGACGATATTCCGGCCGACGATCTGCGCGCCCTTGTGGAAAGATCCTACAGCACCTTCAACCACAAGGAGATCACCCCGCTGGTCAAGCAGGGCGACTGCTACATCCTTGAGCTGTTCCATGGGCCGACCCTGGCCTTCAAGGACGTGGCCCTGCAATTTTTGGGCAATGTCTTTGAGTACCTGCTCAAGGAATCCGGCGGCAAGATGAACATCCTCGGCGCCACCTCCGGCGACACCGGGAGCGCGGCGATCTACGGGGTGCGGGGCAAGGAGCGGATCAACATCTTCATCCTCCACCCCCACAAACGGGTGAGCCCCATTCAGGAATTGCAGATGACCACGGTCACCGACGCCAATGTCTTCAATCTGGCGGTGCGCGGCACCTTTGACGACGGGCAGGCAATAGTCAAGGCGATCTTCAACGATCTGGGGTTCAAGGAAAAACACCAGCTGGGCGCGGTCAATTCCATCAACTGGGCCCGGATTGTCGCCCAGGTTGTTTACTACATCCATGCCGCGCTCAAGGTTACCGCAAGCGAAGGGGTTGCCAAGGTTGATTTTTCGGTGCCCACCGGCAACTTCGGCGATATCTTCGCCGGCTTTGTGGCCCGCCGCATGCTGCCCAATCAGATCCGTAACCTGATTCTGGCCACCAACGAGAACAACCTGCTGACCCGTTTTATCCTCAACGGCGATTATTCCCTGGGCGCGGTGGCGCAAACCTCAAGTCCCTCCATGGACATCCAGGTGGCCAGTAATTTCGAGCGGTATCTCTATTACCTGAACGGCGAGGATGCCGGCCGGACCCGCCAGGACATGGAACGTTTCGGGGCCAGCGGCAGCCTTCAGTTCGATGAGCTTGCCCAGGAACGGGTCCGGGCGGATTTTGCCTCGCGCAGCGTCAACGAAGAGGAAACCATCGCCACTATCCGTGATTTTCATAAGCTCCATGGCTATGTGCTCGATCCGCATACCGCCGTTGGGGTCAAGGCCGGCCTGGCTGGGCGTGAGGCGGGCGTGCCGATGATCTGCCTGGCCACCGCCCATCCGGCCAAGTTCGGCGCGGCTGTCGGTCGCGCCATCGGCCATGAGCCTGAGCTGCCCGAAAGCCTTGCCGCATTGGCCAGCAAGGAAACGCGCTGCGAGGTGATACCGGCCGAGGTCGGGGCGGTCCAGGCGTTTGTCGAGCAGCATGCCCTGTAGTTTTTTGGGAAGCCGCTGTTTTTCTCTGCTATACTTGTACATATCGAAGGAGTGGTCGCTGAAAAAAGGCAGTTGCAAGTCTGTTGAACGAGGCCTCCGTGAATCCAACCGAACTCCTGCTCTTTTTGAACAAGATAGACCTGTTCCATTTCTTTTCCAGCGAAGAGCTTGCCGCTTTTTTGGAAAAGTCCAAGGAGGTGCAGGTCGCCAAGGGAGTCGTTCTCTTCCATGAGGGTGATCCCGGGCAGGATATGTATATCGTGGTCCGGGGGATGGTCAAGGTCTTTCGCGACAACCGGGTGATTCATATCATCAAACCCGGCGACTATTTCGGCGAAATGGCCATCATCGAGAACCAGCCCCGTTCCGCCAGCGTGGCAGCCTTGGAAGACTCCGTTCTTCTTCAGGTTCCACTGGCTGTTTTCCAGGAGTATTTTTCCCGGCAGCCCAAATCGCTGGTCTCCATCATGCGGACCCTGAGCCAGCGGGTTCGCCGCGATCTTGAAATCCTCGGGCATGATTACGAGCAGATCAATATCATGGTCCATGATATGAAGAATCTGCTCACCCCCTTTCACCTGCTTGAGGTTATGGAGCGAACCGTGCCGGGCCTTGCCGGCAACAGATATCTTGCCTGCATGGTCAAGGCGCGGGGGGATCTCCTCATCCTCATGGAAAATGCCCTGGCTCAGGCCCGGCGGCTCCAAATCGCCACCCCCATCCATACCGACTCCCTGGACCGGCTGATCGCCGATCTTCTGGAATCGGCCTGGGTGGTCCATCCGGAGATCGGCGGGCGTGGGATTCGGGTCGAGCTGACAGGCTCTTTGCCGGAATTCCCTTTTTCTTCCCTTGGTCTCTGCCGGGTGCTTTCAAATCTGGTGGTCAATGCCGCCCAGGCCAGCGAGGCCGGGGCGCTCATCACCATTGCCCTTTCCCGCGAGGATGACGAGGCGGTGGTCAAGATCATTGACCAGGGGCATGGCATCCCCGATGGGGCGCGGGAGAAAATCTTTCAGCCCCACTTTACCACCAAAAGTGACGGGAACGGGATCGGCCTCATCTCCTGCAAGCAGATCGTCGAGGAAACCCATCGCGGCAGCCTCGGCTTTGAGTCCACGCCCGGCCGGGGCACCACCTTCACCATCCGCCTTCCTTTCTCCGCCCGAATCGGGTAAACAATTGCATCCAAGCGGTGTTGGCGTGGCGCTGGTCTTTGCCGTGACCTTGTCTTATGTCGAATTTTCGCAAAATCATGGATTACTCAGCAGGGGCGGATGGTAATGGAAAGTTTCAAGCAGAGGGTTGATGAGGCGGTCGGATTTTTGCGGGACAAGATGGTGGAGGCGCCGGAGATTGTTCTGGTCCTTGGCACCGGCCTGAGCGGCTTGGGGGAGAGGATCGAGTCGCCGGTTGTCCTGCCCTATGCCAGGATTCCCAACTTTCCCAAGGCAACCGTGGCCAGCCATGCCGGAAATCTTATCCTCGGCAGGCTCCGCGGCAAGCCGGTGGCCGTGTTGCAGGGCAGGTTTCATTATTACGAGGGATATTCGGCCCGAGAATTGACCATGCCGATCCGGGTTCTTGCCTTGCTCGGGGCGAAAACCCTTATTGTTTCCAATTCGGCAGGCGGCCTCAACCCGGCTTTCGGTGCGGGCACCGTGATGGTGGTGCGCGATCATCTCAATTTTATCCCGGACAATCCCCTGCGCGGGCCCAATGTTGAGGCGTGGGGCCCCCGATTCCCCGATCTTTCCGCCCCCTATGACCGGCAACTGATTGATACGGCTCTTGCCTGCGCGGCCAGGGAGCAAATCGACCGGGTCGCCACCGGCGTCTATGTGGCCATCCCCGGCCCCAGCCTGGAGACCCCGGCGGAAACCCGCTATCTGAGGCAATGCGGCGCCGATGGTGTGGGCATGTCCACCGTGCCCGAGGTAATTGTCGCCATCCATGCCGGGATGCGGGTGCTGGGGCTGTCGGTGGTGGCAAACGTCAACGATCCGGACAACCTCAAGCCCATCATCCTGGAAGAGATCATCGAGGAAACCAAAAGGGCGGAAGAGCGCTTGTCGCGGCTGCTTCTCGCAATTTTATCTGAAATCTAGAAGGGGACGCATGAACTGTACACCAACCCTGCTGGTCCGCGGCCAGATTCTGACCCTGGACCCCAAAAATACCGTGATCGAGGACGGCGTTGTGGCCATTGCCGGAGACACCATTGTCGAGGTCGGCGAGCGTGCAGCCCTGCTGGGCAAGTACCCCGGGGTGGAGCAGCTTGTCCAGCCCCATGGGTTGGTCATGCCGGGGTTGGTCAACAGCCATACCCACGCGGCCATGGCCTGCTTTCGCGGGCTGGCCGACGATCTGCCCCTGATGACCTGGCTCACCGAGTACATCTTTCCGGTGGAGGGGAATCTCGATGCCGAGATGGTCTATCACTCCTCCATGCTCTCCATGGCCGAGATGATCAAGTCCGGCACCACCAGCTTCTGCGACATGTACCTCTTTGCCAAGGAGGTGGCCCGGGCCACGGCGGACTCCGGGATGCGCGGCTGGCTGGGCGAGGTGCTGTACGATTTTCCCTCGCCCAACTACGGCGCGCCGGAAAACGGCATCGTGTACCTGGATGAGCTGATGGGGGAATACCGCAACCATCCGCTCATCTCCATCACCGTTGACCCGCACGCCGTGTACACCTGCTCCCCTGATTTGCTCAAGCGGCTCAAGACCGTGGCGGAAAAGCACGGGGCAGCCTATGTGATCCATCTCTCCGAAACCAGGGACGAGGTGGAGGGGTGCCGGGCCAAATACGGGCATACCCCGGTCATGCATCTCGATGCCCTGGGGATTCTCGACAGCCAGGTGGTGGCGGACCATTGCGTGGTGCTGACCGAGCCGGAGATCGACCTCCTTGCCGAGCGGGGCGTTAAGGTGGCCCATTGCCCGGAAAGCAACATGAAGCTCGCCTCGGGCGTGGCTCCGATCCCGGAACTGCTGGCGGCCGGGGTCACGGTGGGTCTGGGCACCGACGGCGCGGCCAGCAACAACGATGTGGACATGTTCGGCGAGATGGACTCCGCGGCCAAGCTCCACAAGGTGCATCGTCTCGACCCCACGGTGATGAGCGCCGAAACCACATTGCACATGGCCACCCTGGGCGGGGCCAAGCTGCTGGGGGCGGAAAAATCCATCGGCAGCCTGGAGGTGGGGAAAAAGGCCGACCTCATCGTGCTGGACATGAACAAGCCGCACCTGACCCCGATGTACAACATCCCTTCGCATTTGGTCTACGCGGCGACCGGCGCGGACGTGGTGCATTCGGTGATCAACGGCAGGGTGGTGATGCAGAATGGCCGGTTGCTCACCATGGACGAGGGTGCGGTGCTGTCCAAGTTGCGCGAGATCGGCGCGCGGATATCCGGGCTGGTCAGGCCGGGGCGCCGATAAACGCCGGGTGCGAATTAACGAATGGGTCTCTCAGGGGAACTGAATGAATCTGCTGGCAAATATCTGGCTGCATTTCAAGGATAAAGGCGTTGCTCGCACCATCAGCATCATCGCCAACAGGATCTTTGATTATCATTTTGACTGGAAGTACAAGACCGACACGAGGAGCAAGATCAGCCTGCACGATCTCACCGTTACCGGGGAGAACAAGGAACACGGCTCTTTTTATCAGCCGACCATGGCCCTGTCGTTTAAGCGCTTGCTGGATACGGTCCCTTTGCCGCCGGAAAGTGTGCTGGTGGATTTTGGCTGCGGCAAGGGGCGGGTCTTGCTGCTTGCGGTTTTGCGGGGGATGAAGAAGGCGGTGGGGATCGAGTTTTCTCCGGAACTCTGCGAAATAGCGAGAAATAATGTCAGGATTGTCGAGCAGGCAACAGGCTCGCGATTGGATATCACGGTGATCGAGGGCGATGTGACCCATTACGAGATCGAAGACGATCAGAATGTGTTTTTCCTGTTCAACCCCTTTGACGATGTTGTTCTTGAGGCGGTTGTGAAAAATATCCAGAAATCGCTGCAAAGAAAATCACGAGAGATTGCCATCATCTATTACAACCCGGTCCACTCGCATATTCTCGATAATTCTTTTCTGCCCAAGAACGCATATCTTATCGGCGGTGAAGAGTATATGCTCTATGTGAATTGCTGATTTGCGGTTGTCGTGAGCCGGTCAGCTTTTTTTGAAGAAAACTGCCGCAGGCCATTGGCCCCAAGGTAACACAAGCCCGCGATTACCGGAATTCTCCGACGGAGATAGCCTTTCCCTGCCTTATGATTGAATTGAGCGACGCGCGATTTTTTGCGCGTCCGCTGGAACGATTTGTTAGCCGTTACGGTGCGAATATTTCAGCAATGACTGACAATACATCTGCCTTTGTCTTGGCGCCAATTTCCCCGAGTTTGTGGACCAATCGCGATTTGTCAACGGTTCTGATTTGGTCAAGAACCACCTGGCCATCCTTGCCATTGAAAGAACAAGTTACCCGTGTAGGATACTCTCTGCCTTTGGTAGTCATGGGCGCAACGATAACCGTAGCAATATAACGGTTCATTTCATCTGGTGAAATTACGAGACATGGCCGAGTCTTGCGAATTTCACGCCCAACCGTGGGATCAAGGCTGATCAAGTAAACCTCAAAGCGCTTGACTACCATTGCCATTCTTCCTCATCCCATGAGGATTGGCTAACAAGTCCACCGTCGAGGAGAGTGTCATCTCCCGCCGCAGCCATACTCTTGAACTTTTCTCCCCAGCCTTGGCGGGGAAATGATGCTGAGCGGATAATTAACTTTTCGTCCTCAACTTCAAGTTCAACATCTGGCCCTAAGTGGCACTGATCAATGATAATTTTCGGGATTCTGATCCCCTGCGAATTTCCGATACGAACGATACTTGTACGCATGCATTTCTCCTCCTATGCCAGAATTGGCTCTGGTGGATACATTGTAATTACACGGAGGGGATATTTCAAGCATATTTTGGAAGGGGCACGCGTTATATTCCGTCGGCTAACGAGCCTGTAGAAAAACTCGTTTTGAAAGGGTTCGCCGAATGGGGCAGGTGGGGACGTGGGCAGGTGGGGACGGGGCAGGTGGGGACGTTCTTGATATTTAAAGTTTCATAATTCCCTCAAAATCTCCCCTCAGTTCTCTCTCCGCAAGCAGCAGCGTTTCCCCTCTTTTTGCTGCCTGTGTCACCGCAGTCGAACTATAGCCCAGGATGGCGGCGACATCCAGCCCTTTGATCCCCAGCTTTCTCACCGCCAAGTGGCAGATTATGGCTTTGGCGCGGACAATGTGCCGTTCCTTGCTTGGCGCGCTCAAGGTGCCCGGCGCGATCTGCAAACGGGTGGTCACTCGTTCCACCAGCTCGGAGAGCGACATTTGCGGACTGTTCTGTTCGGGACGGGAGTCGTGCAAAACTTGTTCGACAAAATGTCCCCCGCCAAGGATTCTGTCATCGAAGATCGCATCCTCGGCAATGGATGGGTCCAGCGCCCGGCTTGATCGTCTTCCGCCGCATGAAAGTCTGGCTGGGGAGTGCTCATTCAGCTTGTCGGCGACAAAAGACTCATATCTTTTCTGTGCGGCCTTGCGGCGCCCTGCAAAAAGCGGCAAAACCGCATCCACGCGAATCATCGGCATTGGCGCCCGGCCGAGAAGCTCGCCATGCCCGCACCACGGATAAGCTGCCAGCGCCTCAAGATCGCCGACAATTCCCGCCCGTATCGGATTGAGATGAATGTAGCGCACCAGCTCCAGGAGATAGGAGTCTTTGTCGCAGACAATGGATTTGTAGCGGTTCTGAAAAAGATGTCCGGATCGCTGGTGGCGCAGGTTGAACACCACGGCGTAACCCGTCAGCAGGCGCCGCATGATCTCGGCCAGGGTTCGTTGTTTTGGTTGCAGCAAAAGATGGAAATGGTTGTCGAGCAAGGCCCAGGCGTAGCAGTCGGTTTCCGCCTCCTCCAGGAGGAAGCGGAGGCGGGAGAGGAAATTGAGGCGATCCTGATCGTCAAGGAAAATGGTTCGTTTCTCGATCCCTCTGACGATAACGTGCTGAAGCAAACCGGGGATATCTATGCGGGCGTGTCTGGGCATGAGGACAATATATCACTGGAAACTGAAAATATCAAGAACGTCCCCTTTGGATCCCTTTGGATCCGCTTTGGGTTTTCAAACAATTATTAAGACTAACTAACAGCCGACAAAAAGGACTCGCCAGCTGACGTTCTATACAGAATCGTTACACGATCTTCTTTAGGATAATCGTCTCGGCTTGGTCCGAGAATATCAGCAAACCTAAACTCACAAAGCAATATGCACGAATAACCCCATTTATTTAATTGCTTATCCTTTGACTGCCTTACCCAATGGTTAAATGAGTCATCAGAGGAAGTCAGGTAACGACCAGCATTTTCACCAATTTTCTCTCGTGGTAATAATGAGACTAATAACTGTGCTTCTGCCGGACTAAAATGAGGTAAAACTTCAACAAAGTGTGGATGGAATTTTTCATTTAAGAGTTGATCGGCAAGTAAATTTTCCCACATTTCGTGAAGAATTGGGTCTGTTTCTTTTGAGGCTTCTTCAAGTGATTTAATAAAACTTTTTGGGTGAATAGGAGCAATTATTGATACATTCGCACTCCTGGATTTAGCCTCTGCTTTCGCAACTGCATTTTGGACGGTGTAAGTTGCTAGTGCCTTTTCTACTTCAACCATGTTGTCGAATTTCTGGCGTATATAACGCCCAAACCCACTTGTTGTCTCTGTAATTGGTGCAACTACTTTACTAAATGTTTCTATGATTGCCTGCGTACTTTGAGTATAGACCTCGGGCGGGATAGCTTTGGCGACCTTTCCGAGCCCAAATAAATCTAAACCATCTTTTTTCTCTTCACTCATATTTTTCCTTGCACGCATAACTATATTATTATCTAGCGCCAGATAGTCTCGCTGGAGAATTATCCATGACCTCGCTGCATGATTTCGAAGCGTATCTTACGGATAGGCGGCTTGTCCAGAAAAAATAGCTCTCCTATTTCCTCCGCTGGGTTGCCAACTATCTTTCTTTTTGTGAAAAATTCGCTTCCGATCCGGACAACGAAGGGTAGGTGCAGAATTTTCTCCAGTTTATGGGGAAAAACAAGGAGGAGTGGTAGATCAAGCTCAAGCAGGCGCGGGAGTCGGTCCGGCTCTTATTGTTCCGCACCACCTTTCAAACCGCGGAGCGCAACTTGCTGTTCTTGCGGAATTGCCGCAGGCCGGTTGCCCCCAGATAGGTAATCCCGGCAATGACAATGATGGTTGGGCCGCTGGGCAGATCGTTGTTGTAGCTGAGCGCCAGGCCTGAGCCGATGAAGGCGATGCAGAACAGGGTGGCCAGCACCATCATCTGCCAGAGGCCCTTGGCAAAGTTGCTCGCCACTGCGGCGGGCAGGGTCAGCAGGGCGATGACCATCACAATCCCCACCACCCGGACCAGCAGCACCACGGTCAAGGCCGTCAGGCAGAGGAGCAGCAGGTAGTACAGGTCGGTGCGCACCCCGCGCAGCCTGGCATACTCCTCGTCGAAACAGACGGCCAGGAATTTGTGGTAAAACAGGGTGGCGGTTCCCACCACCAGCGCGTCCAGCACCAGCACCATCCAGAGATCAAACTTCGAGATCAGCAGAATATTGCCGAACAGATAGCTCATCGGTTCGACATAGCCAGGGGTTTTGGCGATGAACAGCAAGCCGACGGCCATGCCGATGGCCCAGAGGGCACCGATGGCCGTGTCTTCCCGCTGGTTGGCGTGCAGGCTCACCAGGCCGATGATGATGGCCGCCAAAAGCGCCGCGACGATGGCCCCGGACAGGGGCCCGAACCAGGTGAGCCCCAGCTTGTGCTGGCAGTAAAGCCCGGCTCCGATGCCGCCGAGTACGCAATGAGCAATGGCCCCGGCGATGTAGGTAATGCGGCGGGCCACCACATAGGTGCCGATGATGCCGAAGGAGAGGCTGGCCAGGATGCCTGCGGCAAAGGCGTAACGCAGGAAGGGAATGGCCGGGTCGGCCAGGGCGTCAAGAAATTCCATGGGTGCAATGCCCCTCCGGTGAGCAGCGGTGGTCGTGGCGGATCATGCGGATGTCGCCGCCGTACATGTTGCGGATCAGCTCGCCGGTCAGTTCGCTGGTGGGGTGGAGCACGACCTGGCGGTTGACGCAGACGATGCTCTTGAAGAACTTCGAGGCAAAGCCGACATCGTGGGTGACCAGCATGACGGTGAGGCGTTCGTTGAGCTTGGCGAGCAGTTCGAAGAGATGTTCCTCCGAGGCGGCGTCGATGTTTGCCGTGGGCTCGTCCAGGATCAGCAGTTCACCCTCGGCGGCCAGGGCCCTGGCAATGAGAACCCGCTGCCTTTGTCCGCCGGAAATCTCTGCAAACAGGCGGCCGGCCAGATCAGTCAACCCCATTTCCGCAAGGGCTGCCAGGGCTGCCTCCTTGTCTCTCTTGGCGTAGGGACCGCAGAAGATCCGGTCCAACCTCCCCATGAGTACCACATCGAGCACCGTTACCGGAAACT
>Ga0074199_1001484_pt1 | contig 20107 bp, 18 predicted proteins | sample EPASupsiteSAE347_FD_64528 | JGI IMG/M metagenome (GOLD analysis project Ga0074199, IMG submission 64528) | Bioremediated contaminated groundwater from EPA Superfund site, New Mexico - Sample SAE3-47 | ecosystem: Environmental > Aquatic > Deep subsurface > Groundwater > Contaminated ...
CCTTGAGAATTCAAGCCACTCTTGAACGCAACGCCGAATACCCAAGGCGACGCGATAGCGCCCGAGAGAGCGGGCAAAGAACGGCTGGGATATGCGACCTCAAATTCCGACTCCTCTCGCTGCAAATCCCCTCACCTTCTCCCCAGCCCTTTTTTCCAGTCAAACCCGAAGGGGTGTCCGGGTGGAATCGATCCTTTTTTTGACGATAACCGCCCGGCCCCCGCCTTGCCCAAAGGGAGATCGCCCATGCTCAATAAGAGGCAAACGGTGGATCCTGAGATCCAGGGCTCTTTGGTGGATTTTTGTATTGCCCTTGGGAGCGCTGTGGGTGGGGTGATGGCGATCTATGGGCGCATCAAGGCGACGCGGGCCATCGGAAAGGCCTGATAGAGAGGCCTTGATCAAGCAGCTCCGGGAGGTGGGGAATACCCGATGGATAATCTCACAATAAAATATGTTCTGGATTCCGCCGCGGCCTTCGGGCCGGGAGGGATAGCGATATTTATCTGGTATTTCTCGGAGCGCTCTCACCAGAAAACGAGGGAGCGGGACCAGGAGCGTTTTTCCAACATGGAGCTCACGGCCGGCGAGCGTATGACGGAGATACGGCAGTACTATCTCAATAACGCCGCATTGCTCAAGAGATCTCAGGAGCTCCAGCAGCAGGTCCTGGACGTTTTTAAAGAGAATCTGGCCATGCAGGCCGTGTTGGCGGAGCGGCTGAGCCGGCTGACCGTATGCATCGAAAACAATTTGTTTTGTCCTTTGAACCGTATCGAAAAGGCAGCGAAAGGGCCGCAGCAATGACCGAGGAGCAACTGAAGTACGAGGGAAAGCTTGGAGTGGCCAAGGAGGAGCTGCGAGACTACCGGCTCCGGGCACAGAGATTGGTTCGGGAAATGAGAAACGACCTCGACCCAACAGTCGAGCCGGAAAAACTCCCGGTGGATCGCATCCTTCAGCAGGCCGACGAGCTTGCAACGCTCATCAATACCGAGCTCAGGATCTGCATCGAACATATCGCCCAATATAGAGAGCTTGCGGGGCGGCGCTAATGGGCCAGGAATATTCGATGGAGGTCGTCCAAAAGGCCGAGGACTTGTACTGCACCGGGGGGCACACCTTCGACCAGGTGGCGACCCTTACCGGAGTGGCGCGCTCGACTCTCCTTCGGTGGTCGGACCTCTACGAGTGGCGCGATAAGCGGGAGAAAATCCGAAAGGCCATGAGCTCCATTCAGGTCAACGATATTTTGACCCGTGCCGCCTACGGGGAAAAGCTTTTGGCGAGCCTCGATCCGCAGGACGCCCATGCAGTGGCAAGGCTCCAGGAAATGGCCATCAAGACCGCCCAGTGGGCCGCGGCGAGACAGCTTCCCGTTCAGCCGGAGCCAGGGGCTCAGCGAGATATCCGAACCGAAGAAGACATGGTTTCCGCCCTCGAGGAGGCGCTCCAGATGAAATGCAACATGATCTTGAGCACTCCAATGCAGGTGAGTCTTTCGACCATGAAGGAAATGAGCCAGGCTTGGGAGCTTTTGGAGACCATGCGAGGCAGGCTGAAAAACGTCGAGGAGCCCGAGAAGGGCGAGGCAAAGTCGCAGCAGGAAATAGACGAGGCAGCGGCAAAGATCATCAAGAAAGTAAGAGGGGCCTATGGCCTCTGATCCAGCCATCACACTCACTGAATACCAGCGTCGGTGGGTCAGGGATGCAAGCCGGTTCAAGATCGGCGTCATCACGAGGCAGGGCGGCAAATCCTTTGGAACGAGCCTCGAGGCCGTGGACGACATCTTCGAGAAAGAGCTTTTGGGCAAGAAGACAAAGTGGGTTTTTCTCTCGGCCGGAGAGCGCCAGAGCAAAGAGCTCATGGCCACTGCGGCAATGCATGCACAAGCTTACGGATCGGCCATCGAGGCGATTGAAAGTGACTTTTTGCATGACGATGAAAAGCGAAATGAAAGAATCAGATTCAAGCAGCTCGAGATCGCCTGGCCGAAAGGGAGCCGCATCGTGGGGCTTCCGGCGAATCCCGCAACCGCCAGAGGGCACAGCGCAAATATTTTGCTCGATGAGTTTGCCTTTCACAAGGACAGCCGGGCGATCTGGAAGGCGCTTTTTCCTACCATCACCCGAGGCTACAAGATCCGGATCATCAGCACTTTTCAGGGAAAGACCAATAAGTTCTACGAGCTTTTGTATGCTTCGCCGACTCTTCAGCGCTTTATCGGTCCCGATTACGAGTACGTGGGGGAGCGGGGCGGATGGAGCAAGCATATCATCTCGATCCACGATGCAATCCGAATGGGGCTGGAGCTCAAGGACGAGAACGGAAACCCCATCGAGGCGGAGGACCTCAGGCTGGCCCTCAACGATGAAGACGCCTGGCTCGAAGAGTTCGAATGCATCCCGAGCGATGAGGCGAGTAGCTTTCTATCGCACGATCTTATCAGCGGTTGCGAGGATGTGCGGCTTGTGGCCATGCCGGTTTGGGCAACGCGCCTCATCGAGGCCTGCCAGGCAAATTATGCGGCCTTCCTTGCGAGCAAGGTCATTCCTCCCCTTCCGATGGATGTTTTTAGCGGGGCTTCGTTTTTGGGCGAGCTATTCCTCGGGATGGATATCGGCCGAAAAAGGGATCTCAGCGTGATCTGGGTGGATCAAAAGATTGGAGAAATCCTGCATGCGATCTCAGTCATAGAGCTTAGAGCGGCCCCCTATTTCGTGCAGCAGCAGGTGCTTCACTCGATCATGGCTCTTCCTTTCTTTCGCCGGGGCTGCATCGATTCGACCGGCATCGGAAACCAGCTCGCGGAATCGAGCGTCGATCTCTACGGCTCCCACCGCGTCGAGGAGATCAATTTCAACCCTGCCAGCAAGGAGGTCCTGGCGGAGGGCCTGAAACGGAACTTCGAGGATCGTGGATCGCTCATTCCAGCGGATGCGACTATACGGCGCTCCCTTCATTCGGTCAAAAAGTACGGGACGGGTACGGGGCATTTCAGGTTTGACGCCGATAGAACCGAGGCTACGGGCCATGCGGACCATTTTTGGGCAAAAGCCCTGTCGGCGCAGGCGGCAAGCGGGACGCAAGGTCCGGCTGCCTATGGCTCCGTCGATCCGGACGAAGGGCTGCCCAGGGTGCTCTCCGGCGAATTGAGGAAGAGTATTCGGGGAGCCGGGAGCGAGGGAGATGATGATGAGCCGGGGCGGCGGCGCATATTCTCAGGCTTTGGCCGCCTTATCCGGGACAAGGTTTCCAACTGGTCCAAAAACTGAGAAGAGGGTCGAATGGGCTACGGAATAGCAAGGGATATCGGCAAATTATTCGCTCCGGATCTGATGGAGCCCGAAGTGGTTCGCTTCGAGCTGGAGGGCATCAGAAAGAGCTTCCTCTCCAGGGATCAGGTCGAAGGCCTCATCGAGGAAGCAGTACTCCAGGCGCGCCAGGCTCTACCCGTTTCCCTCGACTACGATCCTAAAAACGAGGGCTACAGGAGATTCAGCGAGCAGGACTACATCCGGCGAGATCTCACTCCCATGAGCCAGGACCTCATGTTCGAGCTGGCCTACTACCTCTACGACACGTCCGGGCTCGTAAAAAGATTTGTCCGGGACACGAAGAATTTCGTGCTCGGAGAGGGAGTTAGCTTTCGCGTCGAAAACGATCCGGATGGGGCGGCAAAGAAGATCCTCGATGCCTTTTGGACCGATTCGATCAACCAGATGGACCTTCGCCTGGATAAGCGAATCGAGTTTTTGGGGCTTTTGGGCGAGCAGTGCTGGCCCGTATGGATCAATCCCATTTCCGGATTCGTGAGGCTGAGCTACATCGACCCGGCGAACGTCGATGTCGTTGACGTTTCGAGCGCTTTTCCGGAGCTTGCGGCTTCGGTCAAGCTCAAGGGGATGGCGGGAAGATCCGGAGATACGTTGGCCGTGGTCAGAGAGGAATGGGACCCGAGGAAGAAGGAATTCGGGCGCCTAGTGGGGGATTGCTTCTTCTTTTCCATCAACAATCCGCCCAACGGGCCGCGCGGAAGATCGGATCTCATTCAAAGTTTTGATTTCATCAATGGCTTCGAGGAGTCGATCTTCGATGAGCTGGACCGGATAAAGCTCATCAAGGCCTTCATCTGGGATGTGTCGATCCAGGGAGCGGACGAGGATGGCGTCAGGGATTTTCTCAAAGCCAACAGGGCTCCAAAGCCGGGGAGCGTTCGGGCTCACAATGAGCGCGTGGCCTGGAGCGCGGTTGCTCCCGATCTCAAGATGCAGGACTCCAAGGCCTTTTTTGACTTCATGAAATCGTATCTCGCTGCCTGCCAGAATCGGCCGGATAGCTGGTTGGGCTCCGGTGGGAAGGCCTATCAGACGGAAGCCGAGCTCATGGGCGAGCCCACCTTCAAGGATTTGGGGAGCCGCCAGCGCTATGTAAAGTACATGATCGAGTACGTCCTTCGCTTTGTTCTCGACCAGGCGGTGCTCCACGGCGCGCTGAAGGAGCCGGCGGGCGAGCGCTTCAAGGTTACGGTCAATATGCCCAAGATGGGCGTGAGCGATCTTAAAGGTATCGTGCAGGCGCTGCTTCAACTGGCCCAGGGGCTCATGATAGCCGAGGGCCAGGGGTGGATCGTCAAGGAAACGGCCTCGGCGGTATTTGCGAGCGTTGCGGAGCGGATCGGAGTCGATATCGACTCCGCTGAAGAGATAAAGAAGGCCGCGGCGAAAATGCCCGGCAGCGGGGAGCTCAGCGAGGATTACGCGGCCAGGGAAGCCCTGGTCCAGGAGATAGTGGCCCGGATGCAGGCGAGGAGCGCCGGACAATGACCGAGCGGGAAGCGGCCTATAACGCAAAGCTCCAGGATCTGATCGGTAAGGTTGGGAATCTCACGGAGGCGGAAGTAAAGCGCGTCCAGGTACTCCTGGAGAGATCTAGAAAAGAGGTCGGCTCGCGGATCGCCGAGACCGAATGGCAGGCTCATTTTCTGCCGCAGCTCCAGAGCGCCGTCAAGCGGGCGATAGAAGGCTACCGGCTTCAATACGCAGATTTACTCCAGAAAGCTCTCTTGAACATGTGGAACGCCGGGATCGACCAGGTGGACTGGCCGATCAACTACGTGGGGATAGGGGCTCATGCGCCGGAGATATCCCGAAGCGCTCTTGACATCATGCAGGGTTATTCGGCCGATCTCGTGACCAATGTTTCGAAGGACCTGGTAGGGCGGATCAATGGCGAGCTCACCCTCGGGATACTTGGAGGGAAGACCCCTTTCGAGGTGATGAAGGCCATCGGAAGAAACCTCGACGACCCTTCGGTTTTTCGAAGCATTGCGGTAAGGGCGGAGACCATCACCAGGACCGAGATGGCCCGTGTGAACAGTGCGGCAAGACAGGCAAGGATGAGCGCGGTCGTGAAAGCGGACCCCGGGCGGGGATGGCTCAAGAAATGGATAAGCTCGGGAAAGTTCCATCCAAGGCCGACTCACCTGGCGCTGAATGGGACGACGGTTTCGGTCACCAGGGATTTTCCGGGGCATATCCCCTACCCTCACGCTCCGGGGCTGCCGGCAAGCGAGGTCATAAACTGCGGTTGATCCCATGCGCTCACCCTCCCGGACTGGGAGGCTCAGCCGGCTAAAGGGGACGATCGACCGTATCAGCCAAGGGCCATCTACGATTGATGGAAAAGGAGTCAAAAATGGCGGAGCTCGACAGGGAATGGCTGCTCAGGAAAGCCTTGAAGGCTTATGGAATCAAGGAGGAATACGTCTTGAGCAGCAGACTGGATCCGGATAGCGGAGAGATCGTCCTCGTGACACATGGCGGAAAGCGCGTTCGCTACGGCGACGGGCGCCAGGTCGATATGCTCTCCGAAATCGAGGTAACGGGAGTCAACGTCAATCAAAAGAAGCGAAAGCCCGTTGCGGGGAAGGTACGGAGCTAGAAAATGCCCAAGCTCAATCGCAAAGCCTATGCGCACGCCGTGAAGCTGATCGGGCAGGGAAAGGTGGACCGGTCTTCCCGCTGGTCTTTTGCCGCTTCGGACTCCGACATGATGCTGGGAGATCAGCAGGACTGGAAGGCCTATGCCTCCTGGTTTCTTGCGATCGATGAGGACGATCCGAAGACGAAAGACGCCTGCCACTATCCCTTCGGGAAGAATGGAAAGGTGTTTAGATCGGCGCTCGTTGCGATCCGCCAGCGCGCCTCCCGGCAAAACGAAACGGAAGTCTTCGATGCGGCGGGAAAGCTCATTTCCCAGATCGACGCCATGACCGAGCGTGCCGCCAGGGAAGCGATGGGGGCTGCCGGGGACATCCAGGCGGAGCGGGCCAATTTCAGGGCCGATTCGTTCGATCTATTCCAGGCGAGGCAGGCTGACGAATCGGGGCTCGTTTGGGAGGCCGTGCTGATAGCACCGGGGCTCAGCCGCTCCGAGCCGCCCTGGTACTTTTCGGAAGAGGTCCTGAAGGCCGCGGCCGCGGCTCACGTGTTCGACGGAGTTTCCATCAACGCCTATGACGCCAGGCCGGAGCTTTACGTGCACCTGCCGATTCCAAACCTTAGCCCGCTCGAAGACGTCAAGAGATATCTGATCTGCAATCAGGCCGGCGTAATAGAAACAAGCTGCTGGAAGGATGGAGTCGGGATTGTTGGGCGCATTCGCTTCAATGCGGATCACAAGTGGATTCCCGAGCGAATCCGGCAAGGAAGAAGCCAGGGAGATCGAGATCCGTTGGGGCTTTCGATAGATTCAGTTGCCAGGGGGATTCGGCTGCCCTTGGGTGAGACGCCGGTGCTCTGGGCAACGGAGATAACCTCGGCGAGCTCCGTGGATGTAGTGACCTATCCCGCCGCGGGCGGGAGATTTTTGAGAGCCGTTGCAGCTCTCACTGGACAGGAGAAAAGGATGGATAAGGACAAGATCATTGCCCTGATCAAGGCAAAGCGTCCCGAGCTGCTAAACGGTAAGGACACGGCGGCGCTGGGAGAAGATGAAATCCTGGAGCTGGCCCGCCAGGCGATGGAAGCCCCCGTGGACGGCAAGGGAGGCAAGCCGGAGGAGCCGGCGGGTGAGCCTGAGCGCTCCGCTCAGGCAAAGCCTCTTACGGCCGAAGAGATCCAAAAGCTCATAGTGGATGGCGTAGCGGCCGCCGTGAGCCAATCCAGCAGTCAGGCCGAGACACGCGTTGCCTGCGCCAGGATGGTCGGAGAAAAGCTCTCCTTGAGCACGCTCCCTGAAATTGCGCGCGCCCGGGTGCGAGGGAGCCTGGCGGACAAGGTCGTGAGCGAGGCAGAGATCGATGGGGCCATCAAGGCCGAACAAGAGTATGTGGCTCAAATGGCTTCCTTCGAGAGCCAGTTCTCTTTTCCCTCGCAGATCCGGGCCTCGGGAGGCCTTGGGCAAAGGGAGAAAGTCGAGATTGCCGTGGACCGGCTCTTCGGCCTTACCGCCGAGGACCGCACGCGGATGGCCTCACTTCGTCGCCTCGACGGGCGGCCTTTTTTCGGCGACATGAGAGCGGCCCAGGCAGCGGACTACGAGGCGGCGCCTGTCCCGACCGGGATCAGGGAGCTCTACTTTTTGCTGACCGGAGACGGCGAGGTAACGGGAAGATTCGATCGAGCGAAGCTTTCAGTCGAGCTTCGCTCGGCACAGGACATTACAAGCGGGACCTTTAGCTTCATCTTGGGAAACACCCTCGGAAGAAGGCTCGTAAAAGACTACCTTGCAACCGATTTCGGGGAATCGCTTCTTATCAGCATCCGAAAGCCCGTGCAGGATTTTCGGCAACAGGAAGCCGTGCTCGTGGGCTATTTCGGGGACCTCGACACGGTCGATCCCGAAGCGGCGGACTACCAGGAAATCGTTGCCGTAACCGATGAGGAATCGACTTACAGCATCGCTCAGAAGGGAAACATCCTCACCATTACGCGAAAGCTCATCATAAACGATGATATCTCCCTCATCCAGCGCCTGGTGAGCCGCCTTGGCCGGGCGGCCCGAAGGACCCACGCCAAGTATGTCTGGGCAAAATACAGCGCAAATGCCAACTGCTCGGACGGTACGGCTTGGTTCACGGTGGGGCATGGAAACCTCGGGGCCGTGGCGCTTAGCTTCGCCAACGCGGCCGCGGCCTACAGGATGCTTGGAAAGTTCACGGAAAAAGACAGCGGAGAGCCCATCGGGCTCCTGGATGATCCCAGTGTAAAGCCCACGCTGGTCTATCCCATCGATTTGATGGGAACGGCCGAGACCATCATAAACGATGATTTCTACTACTCCGGAAACGACCTCACGACAAAGACGAGAAACCCGCTCAAGGGGAAAATCAATGGGCAGCAGGTGTCTCTTCTGACGGATGTAAACGATTGGGGCCTGCTTCTGCCCGCCTCGGTGGTTGACTGCGTCGAGATGGGATACCTCAACGGGCGCCAGGAGCCTGAGATGTTCCTGGCGGATTCTCCCCAGGCGGAGCAGGTCTTCGTGGCGGATAAGGTGAGATACAAGATTCGGCACGAATACGCCGGCGCCGTGATCGATTTTCGCAGTGGATACAAGAGCATTGTGGCGTAGAGGTCTGCGCTCGAAAGATATAGATCCAGGGGGAAGGTTAATGGCAACGCAGGCGCAATACCTTGAAGAGCTCGATAAGCTGGTTCCGGGAAGCTTATCCCTTGGGGACGCTGAAAAGCTCAAGGCAATCAAAAAGACACTGGAAACGCACTCCAAGTACCGCCCGAGGAGAATCGTGGAGGACGTCTCCGGAGCGGACGCCTTCGACTATGCCCTGGCCTCCTTGAGCTGCTGGGATGCGGATTTTAGCCGGATTCTTTCGATTGAATACCCTGTCGATGAGGCCGGGACAGCCGTCAACGAGATCGATAATGAGGATTGGACCATCTATGAGAAGCCAACCGGCCTTTTCCTGAGGTTTCTGGGATTGATGCCCGAGACGGGAAAGAGCATCCGGTTGACTTATACGGCCAGGCACAAGATGGCGGAGGAAGATCCGGAGCCCGCATGCACGGTCCCCGCGGCGGATACCGAGGCGGTGCAGGCGTTGTCGGCCGCTTACTTTTGCCGCATGCTGGCCGCCTCATACGCTCAGGATCAGGATAGCACGATTGCGGCCGATAGCGTCGATCATAGTTCCAAGCGCAGGGAATACGAGGCGCAGGCGGCCAAATACAGGGCGGAATACGACGAGCACGTCGGCGTCTCAAAAGATGGTGGCCCAAAGCCCGCGTGCCTGATCCAGGATCAGGACGTCTCGTATCCAAACGGCTGGGACCGTCTGACTCACCCGAGAAGGTGGAGGTAAGGATTGTGGGAGAGGGCGTGTCCTATGAGATCGTCTCGAACCAGTCGAGCCTCCAGGCTCTTTCAAGGGACTATCCGGTCGTTGTTCGGGAAGAGGTTAAAAGGGCGCTCGGGGAAATCCTCGCAAGATTTGAAAAAAGGGTGCTCGAGCTCACTCCCCGAGGAGTCGGCGGGGAGGCGGGGCTTGCGGGATCGATCCACGGCGAGGTGGCGGAATATGGGGAAGGATTTCGAGCGACGGAAGGAACGCCTCTTGAATACGGAGAGGTGGTAGAGCTTGGAAGAAGGCCGGGAAAACGCCGTCCTCCCATCGAGCCCTTGATGCTCTGGCTCATGAGAAAGCACGGTCTTCCGGAAGAGGAGGCGAAGCAGGCCGCCTTCGGCCTGGCCATAAACATTGGAAAATTCGGCTTCCTCCACGGAGGGGCGCACATGTTCCAAAAGACTTTCGAGGAGCTCGATCCCTGGATCATGGAAGTGATGAACAAAATCCCCGAGCGGGTTGCCGAGAGGATTGGAAATGGGGCTCTTTGAGGTGAGGGCGGCAATCGTTTCAAAGCTTCAAAGCATCGAAGGTACCGGAATCGTCCATGAGCGCGAGCGCTTCTTCAAGGACTGGGCGAAATTTTTGCAGCTTTTCCAGGACGGAGACGGAAGGATCAATGGCTGGATCGTCACGCGAAAGAGCACTCAATCAAAGCGCCTCGAGGCTCCTTTCATCCGGAGGACTTACGAGATGAAGATGCGCGGGATCTATGGGATGAGCGACGCGGAAGGCTCCGAGATCGTCTTCCAGGACGTCGTCGAGCGCATCCAGGACGCTTTCGATGCCGACATCGATGAGCCCCTGGGGGGGACGGTAATGCCGGGATCCGGCCCCCTCCAGATTGAAGTCGTGGAGCTCAGGACCTTCGGCGGGGTGTTCTGCCACGTGGCGGAGCTCAGCTACCCGGCGATAGTCCACGTTGCATTAACTTAAACAGGGAGAAACGATCACATGGGATATCAAAGACTGCCATTCAAGGAAGAGAGCTTTCGCGGGCGCGGCCTTGTAACGCTCGAGCTCTACGTGAACGGGGTGCTCGAGGGCGCCGAAACCCACATTGGGAGCAATACGGACGTCGCCATCGAGCAAAAGAAAAACGAGGTCGCAACGCTTGCCGACTACACTTCGGTGGTCGCCAGCACCCTGGCTGAGAGCCAAAAATCCCTCGATTACGCCATCAAGATCACCAACACAAATTTGTCGAAGAACAATCTCTCGATGGTCCTTTTCGGGACCCCGAGTAATTTCAGCCAGGAGGCTGGAGCCGTGGCCGGTGAAGCCGTCACGGCCAGGCTCGACAAGTGGGTGAAGCTTTCCAAGCGCAATATCTTGCAAGCTCCGGCTGTGGTCGTAAAAAACGAAGCCGGAACAACCACCTACGATGAAGGCGATGATTTTGTGATCGACTACTGGACGGGAAGGATCAAGGCCCTTTCCACGGGCGCCATCGTGGACCTGGCGGAGCTCGCCGTCGATTTTTCCTGTGATCTCCTTGGAGGCTACAAAATCAAGGGCCTCGATAACACCCAGGTCGAAGCGAGGCTGCGCTTCACGGGCAAGGATTTGCAGCACTCGGGAAGATCCATCGAGCTTTTGGTGCACAAGGCGCGGATCAAGCCCACAAAGGGGCTCGATCTCATCGGAGACGACCACGCGAAGCTCGAGTTCGAGGGTACGATTTACAGCACGGATGACGGGTATTTCGATTTCTTCGTCTTCGAGCAATAAAGGAAAGGAGAGACTATGAGCGAATCCACGGATGACTTGACCGCCTTGCTCCCTCAGCGTCTCGAGATCGAGGCGGGAGGTGAAAAAATTGCCATCGGGCCGATACGGTTTCGCCAGATACCGCGGGTCAAAAAGTCGATGGAGGAAGTCTGGGGGCGTATCGATAAGGATACTTCCATTCTCGATCTCATTTGCGAGGAAGAAGACGCGATTGCATCGGCTGTCGCCGTCTTGGTCGATAAATCGGAGGAATGGGTAAAAGACCTCGAGCTCGACCAGTTGCTGCGGCTGGTAACGGCTCTCGTGAACGTGAACGCCGATTTTTTCTCGATGGCCCTGTCGGAGATCCGGGGCCTGACACGCAGACTCCAGCTCGCTGGGGTGAGCTCATCCAGCAACTGATCGAGCATGGGCACACTTTCGAGGCTATCCTCGATTACACGCCGGCCCAGATAAGGACCTTTTTGAGGGCCATAGGGCGAGGCGAGGCAAGACGAAGCCTCGATATGTTTCACCTGCGCATTTTGGCGCAGCGGGGAGGCAAGGATGAGGTAAGGGGCTTTGTGGAGAGGTTGATGCGGCTTAGCGGAGAAAGCGAGCCAGAAGCCCGATAGCGCGGGAGAAAACGGCAAAAGCGACGCCGGCCGCACTGAGCGCTAAGAGGAGCGCCACGGGCAGCAAAACTCCCCAGGCGATCAATCGGGGCTGGTGGAACGAGAAGCCAACGGCCATGACCACAAAGGCCCAGCCCATAAAGGCCTTTGGAAAGCTCTCGAGCGACCGGGAAAACAGCCTGTAGCCAAGAAAGAGACGGGGCTTTGGCGAGTGCTCCAAGGCTTTGGTCCCACGATCGAGGAAAATAGGCTCCGTGCGGGCTTTGTCTTCATACATGATCACACCATCCGGGAGTTGAATATGGGAGCTCAAAACGCCCTCGAATTTTCGATCAAAGTCGAAACCAACGAGGGTAAATCAAATATAGAGCGGTTGGTTGTAAGTTTCAACGCCCTGGTGGAGGAGATCAAAAAGCCTCTCGGCCAGATCGATGCTTTCGGGGTCCTCAAAAAGAGCCTGGTTGAAAACGAGCAATCCCTCGAGGCCGCCCAGGCAAGGGTTAAAGAGCTCGCAGGGGAGATCCGCTCCGCCGAAGCGCCGCTGAAGGCTCTTGGCACCGATTTCGACAAGGCGAAAGAGGAAGCCTCGAGCCTGAAGACGGCCCTCGATGGACAGCGCTCTGCCTTTCAGGAGGCCAAAACGAGGGTCCTCGAGCTTGCGACCGCGATCAAGAACGCAAAGGAGCCCTCGGAGGCTCTCGGAGCTGATTTTAAGAAGGCAAGCGATGACGCGCTGGCCTTCAAACGGGGAATCGAGGAAAGCGAGGCCGCTCTCCGGGCGGCGAAAGACCGGGTAAAAGAGCTCTCGGGGGAAATCCGCACCGGCGAGGCGGCGCTAAAGACCCTTGGCACCGATTTCAGGACGGCCAAAGACGGGGCGGGAGCGCTCAAGGATGCCGTCTCGGGGCAGAGGGTGGAGCTTCAGGGCCTGAAAAACGCGATGAGCTCGGCCGGGGTTGATGTGACCAGGCTGGCCTCGGAGCATGGACGCCTCAAGGGATCTTTGGAAGACGTGACAAAGGCTTTCCGGGAGGAAGCCGCTGTCGCCAAGGCAAGGGACAATCTCGGACTTCGTCCCCACCAGGAGCTGCGCGCTGAAATAGAGCGCCTGAAGGGCTCCTATGCGACTCTTGCAAGCTCCGGGAAGCTCTCGACGGCCGAGCTGGCGCAGGCACAGCTTAAATTAAACGATCGGGTCGGAGAGCTCAAAGAGGGGATGAACGGATGGATATCAAGCATCGAGAAGTCAAAAGGAGCCATTGCCGGGGTGATAGCGGCTTCGGCGGGGCTCGTTTCGGTCGTCAAGACCTCGATGGAGCTAGAAACCGCCATGTCGGACGTCGCCAAGGTCGTGGACGCGCCGGCTGAGAAGATCGAGGGCCTCAAAGGTAAGCTCCTCGAGCTTTCCCGCACCATTCCCTTGACTGCGGTCCAGCTTGCCCGCATCGCCGAGGCTGGCGGTCAGCTCGGCATTGCCTCGAACGACATCGAGGCCTTCGTCACCATCACGGCAAAGATCGCTCCCGCCTTCAAAATGAGCGCCGATGAGGCGGGAGAGGCCATCGGGAAGATGATAAATCTTTATCATCTGAACGTCGGTGAGGTGGAAAAGGTCGCCGATGCGATCAACGCCCTGGCCAACCGGACCGGAGTACTCGAAAAGGATATTTTGAATGTCATGACCCGGGTTGCCGGCTCGACGGAGATTTTCGGGCTTGCTCGAAACGAAGTGGTCGCTCTCTCCGGAGCCATGCTCCGGCTGGGCCAGACTCCCGATATAGCCGCAACGGCCATAAGCGCCATGCTGAGCAAGCTCCAGAGCGCCGGCGCCGCCTCGGAGGAATTTAAAGCCGCCCTCGCCGCGATCGGCGTCAATGCCCGGCAGCTCGCAACGGACATAAACGAGCATCCGCAGGCGGCTCTATTGAAGTTCCTCGAAACATTGAAGCAGCTTCCAAAGCAGCAGCTCGCCGAGACCCTGGTTACGGTATTCGGGCAGGAATACGAAAAACAGCTCGCCGTCCTCGTGACGGGGCTCGACAAATACAAAAGAGCCCTCGCGATAGCAGGCGATGAAGAGAAAAACGCTGGAGGACTGAGCGAGGAATTCAAGCGCCAGCTCGAAACTCTTCAAAACCAGTTGACGCTTGCCGGAAACGGCCTCACGGAGCTCAAAGAGACCCTCGGAACTTCCGTTATGCCCGTGGTGAAAGCGGGAGTGGAGACCTTCACCGATTTGTTGCATGCGGTTACGGATCTTGCCCGCGTTTCGCCCGAAATGACAGGATTTGCGCTCAGCCTGGGGACCCTGGGTGCGAGCTTTGGGACGCTGAGGCTTGGCGCCATTGCCGTGCGTCTTCTCTTTGGCCAGACGATACCCATTATCAAGGACTTCGGGAGCGCCGTCCTGGGAGCGGTGAAGGAAACGGGGCCTCTCGTTAGCACCATGAAAGACGGCGCTCCGAAGATCGATCTATTCAAGGCCTCGCTGGTCGGCCTCGGGTCGGCCATCATAGTCGCTTTCGCCTTCGAGAAGCTCTACGAGCTCTTGAAGCTGGTCAAGGAATATCTGGATCTCCAGGATGATATCAAAAAGCTCCGGGATGGCTACATGAATGCCGCCGAGGGCTTTAAGGCTTACAGAGACGTCAAAATTTACACTCTCGAGGAGCTTAAAAAACTGGAAGCAAAAGAACTCCAGGACGAATACGACCGTCTTCAAAAGTCGCTTACCTACTGGAAAAACTACAGGGCAGGACTCGAACAGCAGGCCAACATGAGAACGGGCTTTGGCCTTTTCACTCCGGATGCCGCAACGACGGCTCAGAAGCAACTTGGAGACGCCGATAAATCCCTCCAGGAGGTGAAGCAGGCGATCTCAACACTTGAGCTGGTAGCCAAGGCAGCGGGAATCAGTCTCCAGAATCTCGGGAATGATGGATCCGCCGCCGCCAAGAAATTGCAGGAGCTTTCAGCCTCTCAGAGTGCCATCTTGCAGATAAGCGAGAGTGCAAAGGCACTTAGCGAGAGCCTCTCCCAGACCTTCAATTTCCAAAGGCAGGAGCAAAAAGATAGCCTGGATGCGCAGCTGGATGACCTCAAGACCAACCTTTCGACCAAGCTTGCCGCCCTTACAGCCTCGGGAGCGAGCGAGGAGGAAATATCCAGCCGGGGGCTATCCTTGCAGCGCAAATATGGAAGCGAGAGCACCGCCCTGCAGAAGAAGGCGATGGAAAAGAGTATTGCGGATGCGGAGGCGGAAGGCGCAGCCAAGAAGGTCATAGCGGAGGGGAGCTACCGGGACAAGATGAGCATCCTCTCCCGCACGGTGAGCGAGGCCGGCAAGGGAGCGGAGACGATAAAGAAGGAAGGTATCGCCGCCGAAAAAGAGCGTAAAGCGCAATTGCTGCAAATCGACCTCGAAACCCTCGCCAATAAGAAAACGGTCCTTGAAGGGATGCTTTCCGTCACGAGATCGAACATCTCCCAGATGGCCTCGCAATATCAGGAGCTGGCCACAAAGATAAAGAGTCTCGACAAGGAAATACAAAATCTCTCCACCGAAAAATCGACCGGCGTGCATGAAATAAAACAATCCACAATGACGGCGGCGGAAAAATACTACGATAACTGGAAGCTCTATGACGAGCTGATGCGCAAGGGCAACGCCGCCAGCTATGACGGGATGAGCTCCGATGCCGAGGATTTCTATAAGGAGGCCGCGGCTGTCGCAAGAAAGCAAACCGGGGCGATAAAAGACGCCAACGGGGAAATCGTGGTAGACGAGCAGTCCTCGGCGGCCAAGGCGGAAAGCGCCTACACCGCGGCCATGAATGCGCGCATATCGCTGAAAGAGAAGGAAAAGGAGAAGACGACCGAGGTCTTCAATTCCACCAAATATCAGTTGGACTACCAGCAGCAGCTTCAAAGCAACATTATAGGGCAAATCAGTGAGCTGAATTCAACGGAAATAAAAGTGCAAGCCGACTACGCCAAATGGACGCTTGAATATCTTCATGGAGCCCTCGGTGCTATCGAAGTGAGGATCGGAGTCATCAATCACGCGACTCTCGACCCCAAAAGCGAGGGCTTCCAGTGGACACTCAAGTACATCCACGGGACGCTTGCCAATATTATCAGCCAGATCAAGACCATAAACGAAACCAAGATAGATCCTGGCTCGGGAAGCGGCTCGGGAAGCTCCGGCTCTGGAAGCTCCCTCCCCTCGCATCATACGGGAGGCTGGGCGGGAGAATTTCACGGCGGAGGATCGACCAACAGGACGGGGCTGCTTGGCTCCCTGTTAGCACTGAAGCCGGGAGAAGTCATCGCCAAGCTCTTGCGAACGGAGTTCGTCCTCAGCCCCGAGGCGACCAGCGCATGGCGCCCGTGGCTCGAGCGCATGAACAATTTGAGTCTTCGCCCGGAGGATTTCCTGGGATACCGGATGCCGCGCCTCGCTTTCGATTCGGGACTTTCAGAGATCGTGACAAGGCATGAAGGGGGAGGATTTTCCGACCCGAGCGAGACGTTCGAGCTGCGCCTCCGGGCCGGCGAAGCGGACATGCCCATGACTGTTGTCGGCTCTCCCCGGACCGGCCGGGCAATGCTCAAAGAGCTCGAAGAAGAACTGAAAAGGCGGCGCTCGACACGCGGCAAGTGAGAATTTTTCATGGGAGGAAGTCTTTTTGGCAAAATTCGCGTTCTTCAGCACCGATATCGCCGCCACGCTCGACCCTAAAACGGCGGTCCCAGCGCCGGCAATCCTCATCTGCCTAGATCGGGACCCCGTACACAGCGGGGGCTATGAGCCCAATGCCGGGAGCGATGGCAGAGGCTCCGTGATCCCGACTTTGGGAGGGGCCGTGGTGCAGGATTTTGGCTTCTTCGACGAGGACCTGGCTATCAAGCTCTCGGATACCGACGCGATGAGCCAGGCCAGGCGCGACGCGCTGTGGACGATCTCTCGAGTCGTCGATGGCCGCTACTACTTTACGGACGGCTACGAGTGCTTTGAGGTGGCTTTCTTGAGGCCGGGCGGTTTTAGAGCCTGGAAAAACCTCTACTGGGCCGAGCGCGGGGTGATGGTTTTTAGCTACGAGATCAAGCTGAGTGTCATTGAAAAGAAAATTTAAGGAAAATCCATGTCATACGGTTGGCGAATAGAATTGGACGGAGTGGATATAACAAAGCGGATTTCGAGCTTCGAGATCAGCGCCGATCTCGATTCCTTCGTCCGTGAGCTCAGCCTCGACGTGGCGGACCAGGGGCTCTATGACTCAATCGATTTCTATACCGTGCCGAGCCGGCCCCAAATCGAGGTCTTCGTGCAAACGCAAATCGATTGGATCTCCCAGGGCCGGTTTTACGTCGAAAAGCCGACCTACGAGGTTGCGCTAAAAAAGACCACGACCGGAGTCTGGGGAAGATCGACACTCGCGGCCCTCGATAGTCCCTTTGCCGAGAAAATAAATAAGACCTGGTGCTCCGATACCTCGTTTTTCGAGATCTGCGACGAGGTCTGCTGGGGCGCGGGCGTTGCCTGGGACTCTCAATATTCTAATATTTCCGATTACTTCATCTACGCCTATACCTACCAGGCGGACTCGAAATACCCCATCGAGATTTTGACGGAGCTCGCAGGATTTGTCGGCGCCGTGGTAACGACCGACCGTTTCGGGCACGTCTGCATCCGAAACATCCAATACGCTCCGCTCGTATCCGATTTCGAGATCGAGGATCAATTAATCGCAAAGCTTGCCGAGGCTCCCGAATGGCCGGAGTACGGCAATCAGATAACCATAATCCCCTCCGCCGAAACGTATCAGCCGAATTCTGTTGAGATTTTGATCGACAAGGAATGCGCCTGCGGTCCCGGAGCCTGCAAGGTAGTCAATTGCTATGCACGCGTTACGGATGGCGAGGGGAATCCGGTAAACGGCTACATGGTGAATTGGAGCGTATCGTCTCCAGCCCTCGTATTGAGCGGGTCCGTTTCGTCCACGGCAGAAGTCCAGATGATTGAAGTGCTCAATGCCAAGGCTACCAATGCGGTCACGCTTGGCTTTGTGCCTGATACAGTCCTTGGAATATGGATGTACGCGGACAAAGCGAGAACAATCAATCATGTCGATTGGGGGTGCAAGATCGATGGCAAGGACGTCCTCGTATCCGAGGGATGGGAGTTCTGTGATCAAAAGATAAGGGTAGCGTATATATGTAGTGGAGTGGCAACAATACAGGCCTGGTGCGCCTGAGAGGAGCTGAGGTGGCTTTCACGCGGATTGAAACATTCAATGGCCCATTCGTAGACGGGCTGAATTGGGATTACTATCCCAATGTAACCCGATATCTCAGCTCCACCTATCCTTACGAGCCGGTGAGCGGGCACCTTTGCGAACAGACCAACAATCGACTATATCTCTATATTCCCCTGACCGTGGCTTTGGACCCTTACAATTTCAATACTCAATACCTTTCATCAAAACCGGATGCGATTGTAATAGGCCCTGACAATAATAGAGTTATTGTCGAAATTGATTGGGATCTTGCCTCCACGGGAAAAAATGTCTCATTATTCCTGCTTGGTAATCCTACTCAACATAGCAATTATACATATTACGCTTTTCAAGCAGTCATACAATATTCTTCATTTCGTAGCACCTCTACTCCTCGAAAGCTATTTGCAGGCATCACGGAAAGTGAAACAGGTAACGAGTCACACGTAATATTAGACATGCAGACAAATCCAACTTCCGGCAGGTTTAAGATAGAAATTTCCGGTGGCTATGCAAAAATCTTCCTGGATGAAGGGTCCGGATATTGGTTGGTGCACCAGGCTGCACAACGGATTGATACTACTGATCCGTATTGTGCTCGACTTCAGAATCTTTGTATGAGGCGTGAGGAGTCCGGAGTTTACTTCAGTAATTTTAGGTATTCCGTATCTCCCAATATTAGCGAGGCGGGCAAGGTCAAGATAACGGCGTCCATAGCAGGCGGGAAATATGCCGATGCCTATGTATATACCAACAATCCTTGCCAGTGTCCTCTTGAGATGAATATCGGCATAGACAATGAAACCCTGGACTTATACGACGGTCCTCGTCAAAGCAAGATAGTAATAGCCGCGGAGAGAGCGGGATATCCGGCTCTCGAGGTACCGGTGCAATGCACCAATTATACGACGGCGGCCGGAAGCTTGCAGTGGGAATGGAGATATCTAGGCATTGACTATATCGATGCGGAGAAGACGACCGGAGTGAACGAAATCGCCGGGGTTTCACAGTGCAGAGTCGATCATTTCATCGAGTCGGTAAGCACCGTATACGTCGAAGCCCCCGATGGAACGCCCATGCTGGTCTACGGCAATCTCTACGCCGGACACAACGAAAAGACGATAGATCTCAATATAGTGGTCGCTACCGGCTATAAACTGCAAGTATCCTATTGGGCGCAGGGGATAGCGATCAACTATTTCAACGCCCTGGCCGTGGGGACCGCGAGCATCGAGGTAAAGGCCGAAACGGGCAAGGAAAATCCAAGATATTTGCTGGATACGAAAACGATCACGGTGACCGACACCACTCCAGCACCGCCTTCATCCAGCGGAGGCGGAAGTAGCGGGAGCGGGAGCGTTACTCCACCCGGCACGGCGCCTGCTTATGTCATCAGCGGCCCTTCGGTTGTTTTCACCATTTATTACTCATCTTATCAAATGCAATGTTTTTCATATCGGTTCAATGGGGTGGGGACCAGCTATAGATGGACCCTGAGCGGCAGCTTTCCCGGTACGATAAAGCTATCCGGCAGCTCCTCGTCGAGCAACTACCTGGTCTCAGCCCCTACGGAGGATTGGGCCTTTTTGTGGGTGGACAACACGCATGAGGGGAGCGTGACTATTTCGTGTAGCTGCGTAAGCAATGCCGGGGCATCGTATGGCGGCGGAATCAGTTGGGGGGGATCGGTTTCCGGTGGAGGGAGCAGTCCGACATTGATCTCCGCAAGCCTTGAAGTGACTATACGAAAAAAGTGAGGAAATAAAATGAGCAAACCGAGCGTGACATTTCTCATAAATAGATCGACGGACGATGTTGCCTGCTCTAACCCGGCAGGCGACGCGAATTTCATGGTGCTCGACGGCGCGGACAAAATCTGCTGGCGGGATTCACAGCAAATGGACCAGGACCCCGCTAACGGCCCCGCATATCCGGTGATCATTCCGATGAGCAATTATATCGAAGCTCCCAAAACCTTTCTGAAGGACGCTTCGGATAACAAATATATCCAGATCCCCCTCGCCGGCTCGAGCGCCGGAGGCCAGAGCGGGGGCGATAAACAGTATGTCTTTTGTGCCTATTTCGGAGGAGCGACCGCGTCTCAGCCATACCTC
>Ga0074199_1001485_pt1 | contig 20090 bp, 26 predicted proteins | sample EPASupsiteSAE347_FD_64528 | JGI IMG/M metagenome (GOLD analysis project Ga0074199, IMG submission 64528) | Bioremediated contaminated groundwater from EPA Superfund site, New Mexico - Sample SAE3-47 | ecosystem: Environmental > Aquatic > Deep subsurface > Groundwater > Contaminated ...
CCCTGTTGTTGCAACAGGGCCGCGGTCACCGAGGAATCCACCCCGCCGCTCATGGCGACAACAATCTTTTTTTGGTGTATAGTGTCGAAACTCTCTGCCATCCGAATCCCCAGCACGAAAAGGCTTGTCGATGAAACTTCCGGAACTTCTTGCCCCAGCAGGCAATTTTGAAAAAATGCAAACCGCCATCCACTACGGCGCGGATGCCGTCTATCTTGGCGGCAAGAAATTCAGCCTCCGGGCCCATGCCACCAATTTTAGCGAGGAGGAAATCACCCAGGCCGTGGCCTATGCCCATGACCATGGTGTTCAAGTATACACCACCCTCAACATCTTTGCCCACAATGACGATCTTGCCGGGCTGCCCGCTTATCTGGCGGCTTTACGCGAGGCCAAGGTGGACGGGCTGATCATCTCCGATCCGGGCATCCTTGCCGTTGCCAAACGGGTGGTGCCGGAACTCCCCATCCATCTCAGCACCCAGGCCAATGTCACCAACCTGGAGAGTGTCCGCTTCTGGGTGGGCCAGGGGGTAAAACGTCTCAACCTGGCCCGGGAGCTTTCCCTGGCCGAGATCGCTCGGATCCGGCAGGCCACCGAAGCGGAGCTGGAGATCTTCGTGCACGGGGCGTTGTGCATCTCCTACTCGGGCCGCTGCCTGCTCAGCCTCTATCTCACCGGCCGCGACGCCAACCAGGGCAACTGCGCCCACCCTTGCCGCTACCACTACCGCTTGGAAGAGGAAAAACGGCCGGGCCAGTTTTTCCCGGTGGAGGAAGACAGCTGCGGCACCTATATCTTCAATGCCAAGGATCTCTGCCTCTTGAACCGGCTGCCCGATTTGGTCCGGGGTGGAGCGGACAGCCTCAAGATCGAGGGGAGGATGAAAAGTGTCTACTATGTCGGGGCCATAACCCGCCTCTACCGGGCAGCCCTTGACTATTGGGCTGAGCAGGGGCTTGACGCCGCCCTGCCAGAAACATTCCGGCAGGAACTGCTGAAAATCGGCTCGCGGGGCTATACGGAAAACTTCTTTGACCAGCCGCCCACCACCGGTGACATGCTTTACGACGGGCCGATGATCAGTTACGACTATGCTCCGGTGGGCATCGTCCGCCAGGCCGCACCCCAGCCGGTTATTGAGACCCGCAACCCCATCGCGGTGGGCGACCGTCTGGAATACCTGGGGTCCGGCCTCAACAACACGGAGCACACCGTGCTTTCCCTCGCCACCCAGGACGGGGCGCAGCTCAGCCAAGCGAACCCGAACAGTCTCATCACCCTTGGACTGGACCCTGCCCCTGCAACCTGCGAGGTCAACAGCCTCTTTAGAAAAAAAATGGCCACCTGAACAAAAAATGCCTATACTTAAGACAAGCATTAACCTGAACGAGGAGCACACCCACCCACAATGCAGCATCTCCTGAGCATCGTCATGATCCTGACCGGAGCAGTTGTCATGCTCGTCAGCCTTGTCAAGGCCAGGGAGCTGCACATCCTCACCCCCTTCATCCCCGAGCGCAGCAAACCCGAGATCATCCGCGCCCTGCGGCTGCATCGCGGGATGATGTCCTTTTTCCTTCTGGGGTACTGCGTGGTAGCCGGGGTTTTTGCTCTTCGCATTGCCTTTGTCGGCGAACTCCTTGTCGGTCTGGTCTTTCTCCTGGGATCCCTTTTCGTTCTCCTTGGCCTGCATATCCAGACCAGAATGCTTCTTGAGATAAAAAATACCCTGCACGGCCTTCTGCCCATCTGCGCTTCCTGTAAAAAAATCCGCAGCAACGATGGCGACCCCTATGACCCGGCTTCGTGGAGTACCGTCGAGAAATTCATCTCCGCCAAGACTTCCGCCGATTTCACCCACAGCATCTGCCCGGACTGCCTGAAAAAGCTCTACCCGGACCTCTATAAATAATTACCCCATGCATCCCCCTCGCTTCGAACCGTTTGAGGATCGCCTGAGCCGCGATATCCGGAATCAGCTTTCCGCCGCCCTGCCACGGGCGCTGGCCCAAAACGACCTTGCCCCGGTCCGGGGTATTGCCGCACGCTATCTGCAACAGAGCTTGGCACCCCACTATATCGCCTATATCGAGACGCGGCTGGCAGGCTACGCCAAGGCCCTTGAGACGATCGCCCGCACCGGCGCGGGAGATGCCCTGTCCAGGGCGCTGGTGCTTTGGGATCTGGGGTTTTTTTTCGAGGTCCATGAACTTCTGGAAGAGGCGTGGCATGGGGCGCACGGCGCGGAAAAAGAGATTCTCCAGGCCATGATCCGGGCGGCGGGCTTTTACATCAAGGGGGAGTACGGGTATTTGGAGGCCGGCGCCAAAATGGCTGGCCGGGCAGTGACAGCTCTGGAAAAAAACCGGCGCGATTGCACCGGTTTTGATTTGGATACGCTCTTGGCAAGCTTGCGGAATCTGGACCCGATCCCGCCGAAATTATTGCCGCGGGAGGAGTCTTACTGAATGACCCGGATGATTTTCCGTTCGAGAATCTCCAGGGTGAAGGGCTTTAGAATCAACTCATCCACCTTGAGCTGCAAGGCCATGCTAATCCTGGCCGTAGTGGCCTCCGCCGTCACCAGAATGAAGGGAATGTCTTTCAACATCTCGCTGGCGCGGATTTCCCGCAGCAGTTCAACCCCGTTCATCACCGGCATGTTCCAGTCGGAAATAACCAGATCGATCCTCTTGGCGTGCAGAATCTTCATGGCCTCGCAGCCGTCCGGGGCTTCATGAATACGGGAAAAGCCCATCCGTTGCAGCTGCACTTTCATGATATTGCGGAGTACCGCCGTATCGTCCACGATGAGAATCTCTCGATTCGCCTGGGTCATTTTTCCGTTCCTCTGTCCGATGGTTGCAGGATGCTTTCACTTATCTTCTCGGCATTACCCGGGAAAACGATGAATCCATTTTCAAAAAAAATCGCCCGGGCAGACCGATTGTTCCATGGTTTACGGAAAGAAATGATTCTGTTATGATCAGCGCTTTTATTGTGCTGCCTATCTGATATTTCTACTGAATTTTCACCTATCTGCCCCGGAGGCTTCCATGGCTGATTCCACCTTGCCGCCCTTTATCCAGGCTCTGCTTAAGCCTGAAGCATATCCCCATCCCGCGCCGGAAATAACCCTGGTGCAAACCCATATCTCCTATGTGCTGCTGGCTGGCGACTTTGTCTACAAGATCAAAAAACCCGTGGACTTCGGCTTTCTCAATTTCACCACCCTGGAAAAACGCAAGCATTTCTGCGAGGAAGAGCTGGTCCTGAACCGGCGGTTGTGCCCCTCTCTCTACCTTGGCCTGGTGGCGATTACCGGGCAGGATGCGGCCTTTTCCCTGGACGGGCCCGGGGCTCCGGTGGAATACGCGGTGAAAATGGCGAGGATGCCGGAGGAGCGGATGATGGCCAAGGTCATCGGTCAGGGCGGGCTTACCAAGGAGATCCTCGACCGGATCATCGGTATCCTGGTGCCCTTTTACGCCAAGGCCGAAACCAACCCTGCCATTGAAAAATTCGGCACCGCCCAGGCGGTGAGCGTCAATGTGCTGGAAAATTTCGAGCAGACCCAAGGCTTCATCGGCTGTGCGGCCCTGAGTCAGGCGCAGTTCGAGGCGATCAGCGGCTATGCCCGGGATTTTCTCGGCAAAGAAGACCTTTTTGCCGCCCGCGTTGCCGCAGGGAGGGTCCGGGACTGCCACGGCGACCTCTATTCCGCCAACATCTGTCTGGCCGACGAGATCTACATCTACGACTGCATCGAGTTCAACCAGCGGTTCCGGTATTGCGACGTGGCCAGCGACGTGGCCTTTCTGGCCATGGACCTCGATTTCCATGGCCTGCCCGAGCTTTCCACCTATTTTATCGAACGATTCTGCCAGGCTGCCGGAGACACCACCCTGCTGCCCATGCTCAACTTCTATAAATGTTATCGTGCCTATGTGCGCGGCAAGATCGGGCTTTTCACCGCCCATGCCCCGGAGGTTGATCCTGCCACCGCTGAAAACTGCCTGAGCCAGGCTAAAAAATACTTCGCCTTGGCAGAGCGCTATGCCGCGTCCTGATCTGTTTGTCTTTTTCGGCCTGATCGCAACGGGCAAGTCCACCGTGGCCCAGGGCTTTGCCGAAAGCCGGGGGCTCAGCTACTATAACTCCGACGTGGTGCGCAAGGAGCTGGCCGGACTCACCCCGCGGACCCACCAGCGCGAAACCGCGGACCAGGGCATCTATACCAGCGAGTTCACCGCCAAAACCTATGCGGCCCTGCTCGACCGGGCCGAGCACGATCTTGCCCAGGGCCAAGGTGTGGTGCTGGATGCCTCGTACCAGCGGCAGGCTGACCGCGACCGGGTGCGGATGCTTGCGCAGCGTCTGGGTGTTCGGCTATACTGTATTCTCTGTGTCTGTCCGGAAGAGGAAATGAAGCAGCGCATGGCCCAAAGGGCGCTCGACCCGAATGCGGTGTCCGATGGACGCTGGGAAATCTACCTGAAACAAAAAGAGCGGTTCGAGACCCCGGTTGAGCTTGCCCCGGATCAGCTCATCACCCTGTCAACCGATCTGCCGGTGGACGCTGTGTTACAACAGCTTTCCGCCCGGCTGGAGGCGCAGCCATGAATACGAGAATCTATATCCTGAAGTTCCCCAAGGAAGTCATCGACCAGCCGATCATCAGCAATCTGGTAAAAAAATACGATCTGGAATTCAACATCCTCAAGGCCACCATCCTGCTCCAGCAGGAAGGGGTCATGGTCCTCGAATTCCTCGGCCACAAGGCCAATGTCAAGAAGGGCATCGCCTATCTCAACGAGATGGGGGTTACGGTGAAAAGCATGGCTGGCAACATCCGCCGCGACGATGAAAAATGCTACCAGTGCGGGGCCTGCACCGGCGTCTGCCCCACCGGCGCGCTCTCGCTCCACCGGCCCGACATGGCGGTGCTTTTCGACGAGGAAAAATGCACGGCCTGCGGCCTCTGTGTTTCCGTCTGCCCGGCCAGGGCCATGGAGGTTTCCCTGAACGGCAGCGTGGCGGAACTGGCTGCCTAGTCCTTGCGGATCCCGGCAAGCCTTTCCGCCACGCGGGGGAAACGGCCGAGGTCCGTATGGGGCAGAAAATGGGAGGCAATGTACTGCTCCTGAAACGAGGACATCTCCGAAAGCTCAAAGCTCGTCATCTTCCGCACCACCTCCACCACATCCTGTCTGATATGGTTGCTCATCTCGCTCATCCAGGCGCCCATGAGCGAGCCGTTCCCCACATAGAGCACCCGGTCGGCGTCCACCTGGGGCAGCAGCCCCACGGTCATGGCCGAATCCAGGTCGATATAGCTGCCAAAGGCGCCTGCCAGGATAACCTGCTCGATATCGGTGATGGTCAGCCCCACCTGTTCCACCAGGGTTGTGATCCCCGCATAGATCGCCGCCTTGGCCCGGATGAAGTTTTCGATATCCACCTCGTTGATGACGATATCGTGTTCCGCGCCCGCCTCTTCTTTCCAGACCAGGACATACTCATAGCCGCTACGCCCTTCCCGGATGCGGTCCGTGCCGAGATCCCGGCGGAATTTGCCGCTTCTCTCCACCACCCCCTGCTCAAAAAGGGTGGCGATGATGGCCAGCAACCCGGAGCCGCAGATGCCCACCGGCGGCTTGTTGCCCAGGGTGATATTCATCGGCTCAAGGGTCTGGGGATTGATGCTGAAATCCTCGATGGCGCCAATGGCCGCCCGCATGCCGTGGGTGATGCCGCCGCCCTCAAAGGCCGGACCGGCGGAACAGGCGGCGCACACTAGCCATTCCCGGTTTCCCACCACGATCTCCGCGTTGGTGCCGATATCAATATAAAGGGTGACCAGTTCGGTGCGGTACATGCCCGAGCCCATGACCCCGGCCACGATATCGCCCCCCACATAGCTGGAGATGGAAGGGTAGACCAGGGCCACGGCGGAGTGCGGCAGATGGATGCCCAGGTCGGTGGCCCGGATGGGGGGCAGGAAGGTGGTGACCGGCACATAGGGGGCGCGGCGGATATTGTCCGGCTCCAGCCCAAGGAGCAGATGGGTCATGGTGGTATTGCCCGCCAGGGTGATGGAGGTGATCTCCTCGCGGCTGATGCTGCCTTTTTCCCCGTTGTCCGCTGGCCTGGCAGTGGACAGCAAGGTATCGAGAATACTGTTGATGGTTCCCACCACCAATCCCTGCATGGTGTCCAGCCCTTCTTTTTTCTCCGCAAAGATGATCCGGGAGATCACATCCTCGCCGTAGCCAAGCTGGCCGTTGTATTCCCCGGCCCGGGCCAGAACCTTGCCGGAGTTGAGGTCCACCAGCACCCCGTAGACCGAGGTGGTGCCGATGTCAAAGGCAAGGCCGAAGCTGCGGTGGGTCCAGTCGCCGCCCTGGATGTTGGTGAGATAGGATTTGCCCGAAACATTCACCGGCCGGGCGCAGGTGACGGTGATCCGGAAATTGTCTTCCCGCAGGGCTTTGCGCAGCATCCGCAATACGGCAAGGTTGAACACCACCCGGTGTTCGTTGTACTGGCTGCTGAGCAGATGGATAACCCGGCCGGCATCGGCCATGTTGTCCGCTGCGCTTGGTGGAGGGATTTGCAGACAGAGCTTCACCACCGGCGGCACAAAAATACCTTGCTCGCGAAGCTCCTCGATATCGTACACATGCATCCGGGCGCGATGCCTGAGCGGCACGGCGGTTCCCAGCCCCCCGCTTTTCAGGCCGGATGATTCCGGCACGCGGATGATGGCATCGCCGGTGATTGTCGCGGTGCAGGCCTGGCGGTAGCCGCCCTCTTTCTCCTGAAGGCTGAATTTCTCGCTCAGCCCTCCATCCACCTCGCCCTTTTCAATGATAATCTTGCATTTGCCGCACACCCCGCTGCCGCCACAGGAGGCATTGATGTGGATCCCCGCCTCCCTGGCCGCCTTGATAATCGAGATGCCAGGACCAGCCTGCACCTTGCGGCCACTGGGCTCAAAAACGATGGTGTGGGTCGCCTGCGTGCCTGCTTCGTCCATCTCTGCCCCCGCTTCTACTTTGGCCGGTTGATCTGCCCTGCTCTTGGCTCGCAATTCATGGGTGCCGCTTGAGTTATCCTATCCAAGAGCGCTGTTTACCGCAATGGACGTTTACACTTCGCCCCTCAGGCGCCGGCCTGAAAACAAAAAAGGCCTCCGCGCACGTTGCGGAAGCCTTTTTTGAAACCATCCTTGCGGGAAGGTTATTTTTTGGCCTTGCAGCCGCAACCACAGCCGGAACCGGAAGATTTCTCCTCTTTTTTGACCATGCACTCGCTGCCACCGCAATCCGCGCATTTTTTGGGCTTGCATCTGGTCTCTTTGGTTGCCCCGCATTTTTCACATTTGAATACCGCCATTGTGTTGCCTCCTCTTCGTTAGTGACCGATTATTGATGGACAAGCCGAACCGCTCGTTCGTCTTGCCGATTGCCGTTGATCCAAACCTTTTCTTCTTGAAACCCGGCAATAACACCCCACTCGCTGCCTTGTGGAATAATTTCCTCGCCGGGGCGCGGCAGGTACATTATTCTCTTCCTGACAAAGGGCCGCCCGCTCTTCAATTCCAAACATTTTTATTGTTAATAATAATTACTATATATGCTATTTCCTCTACTCCTGCAATAAAAAATCAAAGGTTCAGGCATGAATATAAACAGTGAACGCCTTGCGCGGATATTCACCACCATGTGCTCCATCGACAGCCCCTCGGGCGAAGAAGCGCAGCTGGCTCGGTTTCTCAAAGATCTCTTTGCACAAGAATACCCCGAAGCGGTTATCGTCGAGGACGACTCAGCCAAGGAGACCGGCTCCGATGCCAACAACCTGATTATCCATTTCCCCGGCAACCTCACGGGGGAGCCGATCTTTTTCAGTTGCCACCTGGACACGGTGGAACCCGGCAGAGGGGTGAAGGTCGTGCGAAATGGCACCCGGTTCTCCAGTGATGGGGAAACCATCCTCGGCGGGGACGACAAGGCAGGGATAGCGATACTCATTGAGGCCATCCGCGCCATCACCGAGGCAGACGTCCCCCACCTCCCCTTCGACCTCGTTTTCACCACCAGCGAGGAGATCGGCCTGCGCGGGGCCAAGGCCCTGGACATCTCCCTGCTCCACGCCCGCGAAGGCTATGCCCTGGACAGCAGCGGGGTTGACCTGCTCATCATCGGGGCTCCCGCGGCCAATCATTTTCACTTCACCGTCACCGGTGCGGCAGCCCATGCCGGCCTGCACCCGGAAAGGGGCATCAACGCCATCCAATTGGCGGCCCGCTGCCTTGCCGGCTTGCCCATGGGGAGGATTGACGAGGAAAGCACCGCCAATATCGGTCGCATCACCGGAGGCACGGCGACCAACATCATTCCAGAAACCGCCCGGGTGGAAGGGGAAGTGCGAAGCCACTACCAGGAAAAGCTCGCCGCCATTTCGCAACAGATCGAGGATACGATCCAGACTGTCATTGCCAACTGGACTCCAGATCCTGGCGCACAACTCGGAGCTGGCGTTCGTCCCAGGGTGGACTTCCATATCCGCCAGGAATACCCTGCCATGCACATTGAACGCACAGCCTCCGTCCTGAAACGGGTTGACAACGCCGCAGCCCGTCTCCAACGGGAGATCCGCTACGAACGCGCCGGAGGCGGCAGCGACGCCAATATTTTCAGCGGCAAAGGGTTGCCAACCGCCATCATCGGAATCGGCATGGACCATGTGCACAGCACAGAGGAATCCATCGACCTCAGGGATATGATCCGCACCGCCGAGCTGATCGCCGCACTCCTAACTATTCAGAATTAAAGCATAAAATACAGGGTGTTTCACGTGAAACACCCTGTATTTTCCCGCCAGGCCGACCAATAAAAAAGAAGGCCATCAGTGCAAAAACTAAGAGACCACCCATCGCAGAGTATGTTACTATGACCCTCAAGGCGGGGCCTGACCATTTCTTTTCCCCGTCCCACGGATCCGCGACGAAAAACCTGGCGAAATTCGGCCAGAAACCCGCACGCAGTGGAGGTTTTTCAACATGGGAGAGGGTGCAAAAATTGTGGCTTTGGCCAACCAGAAAGGCGGTGTGGGAAAAACAACCACCGCGATAAACCTGGCCGCTTCGGTGTCATTGCTGGGGAAGAAGGTTCTTGTCGTGGACTCCGACCCGCAGGGGAACACCTCCAGCGGCCTTGGGGTCAGCCGCGCCAATGGCGGCACCCATCTCTACCACTGCTACATGGGGGAGGCGGAAACCCGGGAGGTTGTCCAACCGGTGACAGGGTTGAAAAAACTTTCCGTCCTCCCCACCCACATCGACCTGATCGGGGTTGAGGTCGAGCTGATGACCGCGGTAAAGCGCGAGCGCTACCTGGGCAACGTACTTGCCACTGTTCGCGGAGAGTACGACTACATCTTCATCGACTGCCCCCCCTCCCTCGGGTTGCTGACCATCAACGCCCTCACTGCGGCGGACACGGTTCTCATCCCCCTGCAATGCGAATACTTTGCCCTTGAAGGGTTGAGCCAATTGGTCCGCACCATTCGCCTGGTCAAGAACTCGTACAATCGAGCCCTTGCCATAGAGGGGTTGCTGCTGACCATGTACGACGGCAGGAACAAGCTGACCCACCAAGTGGTCACCGAGGTGAAAAACCATTTTCAGGGCCGGGTCTACGACACGGTGATTCCGCGCAATGTCCGCTTGAGCGAGTCCCCAAGCCACGGGCAGGCGGCCATCGTCTACGACAAACGCTCAACCGGGGCGCAAAGCTACCTGCAGCTCGGGAAAGAATTTCTGCGCAAGCAACCGAAGGTTGCAGCAAAAGAGGGAGTGAAATCATGATCAAAAAGACCGCCCCGGCTCTCGGCAAGGGCCTTGACGCGCTGTTGCCCTCCGGCGATTCCGATGGCAGGGAATACTTCTTGTGCCCCATTGATTTCATCGAGCCAAACCCGGATCAGCCTCGAAAGGATATTAATGATACAGCACTGGCCCAGCTTTCGGCCTCGATCCTCGAAAAAGGCGTCCTGCTGCCCTTGGTCGTCTGCGAGCACGGCGGAGAAGGCCGCTACCAGATCATCGCCGGAGAACGGCGCTGGCGGGCCGCTAAAATGGCGGGGCTGGACGAGGTGCCGGTTCTGGTAAAAGACGTCGCCCCCTTGGATCGCCTTGAGCTGGCCCTCATCGAAAATATCCAGCGCCAGGATCTGAACCCCCTGGAAGAAGCAGAGGCATACCTTCGCTTGGTAAAGGAATTCAACCTGACCCAGGAAGAGGTGGCTCGACGGGTGGGCAAGGAGCGGTCAACCGTGGCCAATGCCCTGCGGATCAACCAGCTCCCCGACTTCGCCAAGGAGGATCTGGTGCGCGGCACCTTGAGCATGGGACATGCCCGGGTACTGCTCAGCGTGGGCGATGAAGCATCCATGCGCGAGGTCAGAAACGAGATCGTCGAACAGGGGCTTACGGTGCGGCAGGCCGAGGCCTTGGCCCAAAGGCAAAAGAAAAAAATGTCCGGAGCAGGCAGCGGCGCAAAACGTCAGCCCCGCAAGTCGGCCAATGAATTGCCGGAATCCTACTGCAAGTCGCTGGCCAACGGGCTGGTCAATTATCTGGACACCAAGGCTCGGATCATCCAAAGCGGCACCCGGGGAAAATTGGAAATCGAGTACTATTCCCACGACGATCTGGAGCGGGTATTATCGCTTATCCTTCCAGGACAAAAATCAAAATAACCATTATTTTCAGACAGTTAAACATGAATCAATTTGAAGAACAGGCCGAGATTGTCCGCCAGGAACAACTGACGCCGGAAATATTCCGCCTGACCCTGAAAGCCCCGGAAATCGCAAGCAGCGCCCTGCCCGGACAATTCGTCATGGTGCGGACCTCCCCCTGCTACGACCCGCTTCTCCGGCGGCCCCTTTCCATTCACCAGACCATTGGCAACGAACAGGTGCAGCTCCTCTACAAAGTAGTGGGCAAGGGAACCCGGATGCTCGCCGCACTGGCCCCCGGAAAAAAGCTGAATCTGACCGGCCCCCTGGGCCACGGTTTTGATTTCGCCGGCCAGCAGGCGGTCTGCCTGGTTGGCGGAGGGATGGGCATTGCCCCCCTCTATTTTCTTGCCCGGGAGATCCTGCGCGCAACCAAACCGCCGAAATGTATCGTTCTGCTCGGTGGACGCACCGGTGCCGAGCTTGGCCCCCTGCCCCAGGATTTCAAGGACATCGGCGCAACGGAAACCCATCTTGCCACCGATGACGGGAGCCTTGGCCACCATGGCTTTGTGGCCGAACTTCTCCCCCTGCATCTCAACTCCGGCCATGCATGGGCGGTTTACACCTGCGGCCCCCACCCGATGATGAAGGCTGTGGTTGGCCAGTGCCACCAACACGGCTGGCAATGCCAGGTTTCCCTGGAAACCATGATGGCCTGCGGAATATCCGCCTGTCTCGGCTGCGCGATACCCCGAGCCGGGTTGTCCGGACCCTATCTCCATGTCTGTAAGGACGGCCCGGTTTTCAAGGCCGAGGAGGTGGCCTGGTTATGATCGAAGCAGATCTGCGCGTCACCATTGGTGGCCTCGTCTTCAAAAATCCCGTGCTCACCGCCTCCGGCACCTTTGGCTATGCCAAGGAATTCGCGCCCTACGTCAACCTCCATCACCTGGGAGGCGTGGTGGTCAAGGGGATCTCGCTGGAACCGCGCCGGGGAAATCCCCCGCCCCGCATCGTGGAAACAGCCGGGGGCATGCTCAACGCCATCGGGCTGGAAAACGTCGGGCTTGACCGCTTTATCGCCGAGAAAATGGAGTATCTGCGCGAAATCGGCACCAGGGTCATCGTCAACATCCTGGGAGACAGCCTGGAGGAATACCAAACCCTGGCCCAAAGGCTCAACGAGGTCAAAGGGATCAGCGGACTGGAGGTCAACATCTCCTGCCCCAACGTAAAAAAAGGCGGGGTCGCCTTTGGCACCGATCCGGCCATGGCCGAGGCGGTAACCAGGGCGGTGTGTGCGCACACTACCCTGCCGGTGATTGTCAAACTCTCCCCCAATGTCACCGACATCACCGCAGTCGCCAAGGCTGTGGAGGCAGGCGGAGCCCAGGCGGTTTCCCTGATCAACACCCTGCTGGGCATGGCCATTGACGCCAAAAGCCGAAGGCCGAAGCTGGCCAATATCGTAGGAGGGCTGTCCGGCCCGGCGATAAAGCCCATCGCCCTGCGCATGGTCTGGCAGGTCGCCCAGGCGGTGAAGATTCCGGTAATCGGCATCGGCGGCATCACCACCACGGAGGATGCCCTGGAATTTCTCTTGGCGGGCGCAACAGCCATCGAGGTTGGCACCGCGAACTTCGTCAATCCCCGCGCCAGTCAGGATATCGTCGAAGGCCTTGGACGTTATGTGACGGAGAATAGGCTGTCCGGAATTCGCGAGGTGATCGGCGGGCTTATTCTGACCTGATTGAATTCTTGTCCTTCCATTTTCGCTTCCGGTACTGTTCCATGGATCAGCACAAGAAGGAATATCGCGGCTGAAGCCGCTCCTACCTGGCCATCTGGCATGTCCGTTGCTTGGTTAGGAGCGGCTTCAGCCGCGATATGCTGTTGTATCAAAAAAATTCTCCGCCTCGTCACATCTCCACCGAGGTTCCACCCGACTCATCCCGGAGCAACGTTGCCACCTGGGCATTCCCAACCTTAATCGCCCTGAAATCCTCAAGGGGCCGCGCCAGATAATGCAGCAGCACAGCCCGAACCACGATCAAATGACTCACCACCAGCAATTTCTGGCCGGGATACCCGCGAAAAAGTGATTCAACAAAAGCCACCCCCCGCCCCTGCACCTCTGCAATGGTCTCGCAGCCCTCCACATAAAATCCAGCGGGAGCGGCAAGCCAGGTCGGATATTCAGCCCCGAACCGCGCCCTAATCGTCTCCTTGGTCAGCCCGTCCCAGTGGGGGATGCTGATCTCGTTCAAAGCCTCATCCGCCTCAACCTGCACACCGAGCAGCTCCCCCACAATCCCGGCCGACTGCCTGGTTCGCGCCAAGGGACCGCAGAAGATCTTCGTGATTCCTTGCCCTGCAAGCATGCTCCCCACTTTCGCAAGCTGGACCACGCCCTCGGGATGCAAAGGCTCCTGGGTGCACCCGGCAAAAACATCATTCTTGTTGGCCGCGGTCAGGCCATGACGGATGAGATAGATGGTGGTTTTCATGATTGTCCTTTCAAACTTGCCACGTATCGCGGCCTCGCGAAATCAGAAAAAACTCTTGCCCTCCCGCGTTTCTTCGGGGTAAGCTTCACGCTTTAAACTCTACGGAAAACCACTCTTCTTTTCAATAAGGAATCCGGTCATGCCCAAACAAACCAAGCGCTCAGTCCAAGTTTTGCTCACCGCACTGCTATTCGCCCTGCACCTTGCGCTGCCCGCGACCGGCGCCGCCCAGACCACCGGACGCATCGCCTTTCTGCCCTTCAAAGCCAATGCCCCCCAGGACATGAGCTATCTCACCACCGGTATCCGCGACATGCTTGCCAGCCGTCTTGCCTCGGAGATCGGCCTCACCGTAATCGACAAAGCTGTGGTGGACAAGGCCTTGGCCGGCGGAGGAACCCCCACCCAGACCGAGGCATTTATCAAACTGGGCAAAACCCTCCAGGCGGATTTTCTGGTGACCGGAAGCCTCACTGCCATGGGCAGCAGCCTCTCGCTGGATGCCAAGGTCTTCGAAATGGCCAAGGGCGCGCCCCGGAATTTTTACGCCACCGCCAAGAATGAAAGCGAGATTATCCAAAGCATCGACTCCCTGGCTTGGGATATAAGCGAGAAAATTTTCGCCCACAAACGACCGGCCACGGCCCTGGCCCAACCCCAGGCCGCCGGTCAGGCCACCGCCCAACCCCAGCCGCAGTATGCCACCGCCCATCCGGAACGCGCCTTTGCCAGCCGCACCGGCATGGGAGGCGGCTCGCCCTTTATCTACCCCAAGGGCGTCACCGGCGAATTCCAGAAAACCCAGAACATGAAACTAACCCTCCAGTTCATGGAGACAGCGGATCTCGACGGCGATGGCCAGGAGGAGGTCATCTTCGCCGACAACACCTCGGTCCAGATCTTCAAGCGCGATGCCACCCGGTTAAGCAAGGTGGGTCAGATTCCCTGCAAGCAGGGATACACCATCCATGCAATCAGCGTGGCCGACCTCAACAAAAACGGCAAACCGGAAATCTACGTGAGCGCGGCGGACACCAAGCAGCCCAACTCCTTTGCCTTCGAGTGGCTTGGCACCGACAAGGCCAACTATCTCTTTCAGGATGCACGATGGTATGTCCGGGCCATGTCTGTGCCCGGAGAAGGGATGGTTCTGGCCGGACAGCGGGCCGACTCCGACAAGCCCGTGGCCCCGGGCATCTTCCGTCTCGATCTGGCCGGCAACTCTGTGAACGCGGGCGCACGGCTTGATATTCCCAACACCGTCAATCTGTTTGATTTCACCATCGCCGACCTGGACAACGACGGCAGCCGGGAGATCATCGCCATCGACCAGTACGACCGGCTCCAGGTGCTGCGCACCAGCGGCACCGTACTCTGGAAGGGTGATGAGTTTTACGGCGGCACCACCCGGTTCATCGGCGGCACCGAAGCCCTCGGCGCAAGCAAGGCCATCGGGCAGGAAGGCTCGGACCGCATCTATATCCCCTCGCGCATCATCGTGTACGACGTCAACAACGACGGCCAGCAGGATGTCATCATCAATAAGAATCTCTCCACCTCGTCGCGGTTGTTCACGAACATGAAAAACTATCCCTCCGGCGAGATCCATGCCCTGAGCTGGAACGGCATCGCCCTGTCCGAGTTGTGGCGCACCAGGAAGATCGACGGCTATATCGTGGATTATCTGCTGCGTCCCAACCCCGACAAAAAAGGAGCGGAACTGCTGGTGGGCATCATGCTGAACACCGGATCGCTCGACATGTTCACCGAGCAGACATCCACCATGCTCATCTATCAGCTGGATTTCACCAAGAAGCAGGAGCAGTAAGTTTGTAGCTGACAACTATCAGTCGTCAGCCGCCAGCCCCATCCGCGACGGGGTGTGCGCAGAGTGCTTGACTATTTCACGCATGGTCACTATTATGACCATACAAAACGTGAACATTGGAGGTCCGCTATGTTGCATATCGAATCGTATGTGCCTATCAGCAAGGCAAAAGCAAACCTTTTGGACATGGTGAGAGCCCTGCATGATTCACAGGACACCATCGCCATTACAAAAAATGGTGTCCCGGAAGCAGTCCTGATCAGCATGGAGGGATACGAAGGTCTGATGGAAACGTTGGAGATTCTTGCCGATCCCGAGGCCATGAAGGCAATGGCCGCTTCAATCGAGGATGCAAAGACCGACAGGTGGGTGGACGAGGCCGAGGTGTTGCGTGCCCTACAGGCTTAAATTTACGGAAACCGCCTTTAACCTCATTGCCCACTTCCCGCCGGAGTTGAAAAAACTTCTCCGGGAGGCGCTGACGGAACTGCAAAACAACCCCGCACTCGGCAAGTTTCTCAAGGAGGAGCTTGCCGGGTATCAGTCCTTGGCCCGCAAGCGCTACAGAATTATCTACAAAACTGACGACCACAATAAAACAGTCTGGGTGTATTTCGCCGGACACAGAAAAGACATCTATGAACTTTTCCGTACGCACCTCGGAAAAAGATGATAGCCGGTGTGACACGAACTGTCTAAACTGCTGCCATCAATAACGGCACGCTGCACCTTCGGCGCGCCATTATTGCGTGCTTGCCATAAGTCATATGCCGCCTGCTGGGCGATCCACAGATCAGCACGGCCGCCGTTCTCCACGCCCAGCCAGCCTTCCAGCCGTAAAGCCATCTCCGGGGAGATGGCAGCGCGTCCGTTCAGCACCCGGGACAAAGCGGCGCGGGTCACGTCAAGCTGTTTCGCAGCCGCCGTGACCGTTAAACCCAGTGCTGGCAAAACATCCTCTCTCAACGTTTCTCCAGGGTGTGGAGGGTTGTGCATATTAGTCATAGTGTTTCTCCTGAGAATAACGATGGAACCTCTTCACAGCTCAAGAGCAGAATGTGAACCAAGCCGGGCCAGCCTTAACGTCTCCGTATCTGACTTTTTATAGATCAGCAGCAAGTCTGGTTTGATGTGACACTCTCGGTATCCCATCCAGTTGCCGGTCAATGCGTGATCCCGAAGTTTCTCGGCCAAAGGCTGGTCCTGCGCCAACGCCACAAGAATCTCGACAAAGACGCTTTTCAGCGCCTCCCGATGCGGGCCTTTGCTCTCGCGCTTGTAGTCCCGCTTGAATGCGGAAGAACGCTCAATCGTCCGCATTCAAATCAGCCAGTAAGTCGTCTACGCTGGCAAACGATTTCCCTTTCCCCTCCTCAAGCTCACGAATTGCCGCGGCAGTTTCCACATTCGGAACCCTGACCTCAAATGGGAAAGCATGTTCGCGGGCAATTCTGGTCAACAACAGGCGCACGGCGTCCGAGACCGTCAACCCCATCGCCGCAAGTACGGCGGCTGCTTCTTCCTTTACGGTCCCGTCAATGCGGGCCTGAACCAACGTGTTGGCAGCCATGATCTCCTCCTTATGGTTGTGAATGACATTGTAATGCACACGATGACAGATGTCAACATGGGGAGAGCCCATTCGTGGTGAGGCCGTCGAACCACACGCGTTTCACACATGGCTCAGTCCACAGCTTACGGCTGATCACTGATTTCTCTTCCGGTAAAAAAAATTACACCCCGGTAAAAAAAACTTGACATCCCCCCTGTAAATTTGCTCTAAGAAGTTTAAGTTCTTTTTTTTATTAATACTTATCAAAGGAGATAAGAGATGAAAAAAGTATTATCCACAGTCGCAGCACTGGGCCTGGTCGCGGGACTGGCCTCCACTGCAGCCGCCGTTGAATTCAAGATGAGCGGCAACTATCTGGTCGAGGGTGCATACCTTTCCGACGCCCAGGGTACCGGCATGGACGTTACCGAGGCAGCTGGCGAGTCCACCCCGTCTGACGCTTACTGGCTGCACACCTTCGAGATGCGCCCCACCATGAAGGTCAATGACAAAATCTCCATGTCCTCCACCATCCGCTTGGCCGACGACACCTTCTGGGGTGGTCAGGCAGATGGCGATGTGCAGGCTGGACGCGGCATCGGTGATGCTGCGGGCGATGTCGAGGTTTGGCATATGTACATGGACTACGCCTCCCCCATCGGCAAGATGCGGTTTGGCCGGGTTCCGGCTGGCCCATACGGCACCGCCTTCCGTGATTACGATAGCCGCGGAGACCGTATCATGTTGTGGCCTTCCCTGCTTGCCGACGGTCCTTGGTCCACCCTGTTCTACATCCAGAAGAATACGGATAACTTTCAGGTCACAACCAACGAGACCGATATCGATTCCGACGCCTATGTCGCTCGTCTGTACTACAAGACCGACGCACTGGATGCTGGCGTACACTATGGTTTCACCAACAACATGACCACCATCACCAAGTCTGACCGCAAGCAGGAATTGTCCGCTTATGGCAAGTACAAGGTGGACAATTACTTTCTGAATGCAGAGTTGACCCACTTCTTCGGCGAGGTAGACTATGACGCCGCAGCCACCCTCGATACCGACTATGATTCTTGGGCAGGCATGTTGCAGGTGGGCGGCAAGTTCGACGCCCTGACCCCCAGCCTGATGTATTTCTACGCCCAAGGCGATGACAACAGCGCTGACGATGAGCTGAACAGCGCCCTCTCCAGCACCGGCACTGGCGACCTGTTTGAGCCCCTGTACATCCTCACCGGCCGCCACACCGGCATGCTGAACCCAGACCTGTTCAACGGACATACAACTGCTATGAGCCGCGACGGCGTTCATGCCATTGTGGCTGCCGCTGACTATGTGGTTTCTCCCCAGTTGTCCCTGCATGGCGCAATCGGCTGGGCACAGGCTGACGAGACTCCGGTTGCCAATACTCTTCAGGACGACGAGTACGGCTGGGAGTACAACGTCGGCGCGGCTTACAAGCTGCTCGACAACCTGACCTACGAAGCACATTTCGGCTACCTGGACACCGGCGATTACTTCAATGGCAACACCACCACCGACACCACCGAGAATGTTTACCTCCTGACCCATTCTCTGACCATGACCTTCTAATGGTGTCTATGCGCTTCGCATAACACTGTAGTTGGTTGCTGTTTGTACACATCAAGCCCTGCCGGAAATTCCGGCAGGGCTTTTTTTTCGCGCGTTGACAGCCACCTCACAATTAATTACATTAAAGTAATGAAAGAGCAATAGAGTAAGGAGCAGGCGCAATGGCTACAGCAACAGTCACCAGCAAAGGACAGGTCACTATCCCAAAAGAAATACGGGATTATCTCAAACTCCGGGCCGGAGGGCGGCTTGAATTTTTAGTCGATCCGCAGGGGAGTGTACGCATTGCCCCGGCAACGGCGGAGGTCCGGCAGCTCAAAGGCTTGATTTCCGTGGAGGGAAAAGCTGTCAGCCTTGAAGACATGCAGGCAGCAATCGAACAGGAAGGGGGGAAGTCGTGACCGGCCTCGACACAAATGTTCTGGTGCGGTACATCGTTCAGGATGACCCAGAACAGGCGTTGGCAGCCACCGCGCTTATTGAAGGCGGGGAGCAGGCTGGAGAAGTTTTTTTTATCAACCAGATTGTTCTCTGCGAGGTGGTTTGGGTTGTGAAACGCTGCTACAACGCTGGCCGCGACGAAATTAGCCGCATGATTGAGCAGATCCTGCGAACCGCCTCGTTCCGTATCCAGCGATCGGCAGAGGTCTGGAATGCACTCAACATTTACCGGAAAACCCCCGCGGATTTTGCCGACTGCCTCATCGCCTGCACCAATCGCGCCGCCGACTGCAAGGAAACCGCCACCTTTGACCGGCAGGCCGCACAAACAGATGGATTTCGTCTCGTTTCCACCTTGGCACAATAGTGTGGGAACAGGTGGGTCCGGGATGCGGGAAACGAACGGAAAAACGCGGAAAAGCATGGGGGTTGCCATGGGGGAGGCGGAAGAAGTTTTCTTCAATAAGCTCTTGCTGCTGGGTTCCCATGAAAGTTGCTCCCGGGACTTGAAGCGATAGTCCGTCAACAGGCTCGCCACGCCACGGACTCTCCCTCCCCTCCCTTGACTTCTCACGCCAATTCGGATAAGAATACCTGTTTTTCGGCCATTTTTCTCTGATTGACGCATTTTCCCGGCTAAAACGCTGGGGATATTTATCTTCGATGCAGGTGAGGCAAGCAATGAGCATTCAGGCCCTGAAAGGCTTTAAGGATATTCTCCCCGATGAGGTTGGAGTCTGGCAGCATATCGAGGCAACCGCCAGGGATATCTTCCACCGATTCGGCTTCACCGAGATCCGGGTGCCGATCCTGGAAAAGACCGAACTTTTCGCCCGATCCATCGGCGAAGCCACCGATATCGTCGAAAAAGAGATGTACTCCTTTGCCGACCGCAACGGCGATTCGGTCACCATGCGGCCGGAGGGCACCGCCTCGGTGCTGCGCGCCTTTATCGAGCATGGCCTCCAGGCCAAACTCCCGGTGCAGCGGATCTACACCATCGGCCCCATGTTCCGGCACGAGCGCCCGCAGAAAGGGCGGTTGCGGCAGTTTCACCAGATGAGCGTCGAGGTGCTGGGGTTGGATCATCCCCGATTGGATGCCGAACTCATCGCCATGGGCTGGCTGATTCTTGAAGAGCTTGGCCTGACCACAAGCCTGCAGATCAACTCCCTGGGGTGCCCGGCCTGCCGGCCCGCCTACAAAGAGGCCCTGGTGGCTTTCCTCGCCGGTCGCAGGGAACATATCTGCGAGGATTGCCAGCGCCGCAGCCAAAGCAATCCGCTGAGGGTGCTGGACTGCAAAAGCAGCCATTGCCAGGAGCAGTATGTGGCCGCGCCCGCAATCCTCGACCATCTCTGCCCTGGTTGCGGTGACCATTTTCAGCAAACCAAAGCGAGCCTTGATCTCC
>Ga0074199_1001487_pt1 | contig 20057 bp, 23 predicted proteins | sample EPASupsiteSAE347_FD_64528 | JGI IMG/M metagenome (GOLD analysis project Ga0074199, IMG submission 64528) | Bioremediated contaminated groundwater from EPA Superfund site, New Mexico - Sample SAE3-47 | ecosystem: Environmental > Aquatic > Deep subsurface > Groundwater > Contaminated ...
GTCATGCGCAACGGCGCCATGCAGAGCGTGATCTTTACGCAGGCAGAAGAGAAGCTCGTGGCTGAAGAGATAAATAAGCTGGATGACATATTGCTGAACTGCCGGATGCTTTTGCGCCAGGGTAAATGTTTGAGCGTCACGGAATTCGAAAATCACCTTAAATCGCTGGGTTACGCGATGAATACCGCGGGGAAAAGCCGATGAAAGTCGTTATATGCGCAGGGCCGCCGACAAGCGGCAAGACCACGGTGTTGAAGCAGGTTATCCGCAGGCTGGTTGCTCAGGGAATAAAAGTATCTTACCTTAAGATAGACGTGCAGTTCGCCGACGAAGACAAATTAATAAAAGAAGAGTTCAACATCCCGGTGAAAAAAGTCTATTCCGGGGAGCTTTGCCCGGACCATTGCAATGTTATGGTCATGGGAGACGCTATTGAGTGGGCCCAGTCCCAGGATTCGCAGGTCCTTTTGGTGGAAACCGCCGGGTTATGCCTGAGGTGCTCGCCGTATATAGAACGGACCCTGGGCGTGGTAGTGCTGGAAGCTACCAGCGGTATGAATCTGCCCAGGAAGATCGGGCCGATGTTATCCCTGGCTGATACGGCGGTCGTGACCAAGATCGACCTGGTTTCCCAGGCGGAGCGCGAGGTATTCCGTTTCCAGATACTGGAAGCGGTGCCGGACATGGTGATTATCGAAACGAATGCTTTGCACGGCATAGGCATAGACCGGTTGGTAAAGAAGATATTGCAGGCCGAGGATGTGCAATTCCCTCTTTTTCTGAGGGGCAATCCGCCGGTAGGCACATGCACGATATGCGTGGGTAAAAAGGAAGTGGGCTGGAAAGAGCATTTTGGCGTGGTCAGGCCTTTGGAGAGCGATATTTTTTATCAGGGGGAATAAATGGGAAAGAATGCGGACAAGATCGATCTGCCCGGGTTGAACTGCGGAATGTGCGGCTTTAAGGAGTGCTCGGATTTTTCGAAATACGTGAAAGAGAATGAAGAGGAAGTAAAAAGATGCATACATCTGGTGAGCCCTAAGGGCAAATCCGGGGGATCCTCTCCGGCCCAGTCCGGGCTGACCGATAAAAACTGGGTGGACAGCCTGGGCAGGGAATATGATTTCATCCTGGAAAAGTTCCCCGAAGACCCCGGCCCCCGGGAGACGATGCTTTTGAATAACGCCCAGCTGGTAAAGGAAATGGCTATAGCCAAGGGAGATATAATCATCGGCAGGCCTATGGGGATGTCCTGCGGCTGCCCGATCACCCATTGCGGGCAGGTCATGGATTTCGATCCGAAGAACGGGGTTATTGTCTGGTGCGTTACCGGGCCGCTTAACCCCAGGATGCACGGCAGCAAGGATATCGGCTATTATTCCGCCCAGGCGTATGAAGGTATTATTACCGAAACACGCAAGGAATTGCGCATCGGCATGAGATACTGGTTCCTGCCGCACCGCTGCATGCTTCAGTGGCGGCACAGCGGGCTGATAAACTTTATCAACCGGAGCAAGTCCGGGATACGTGTGCGTATTGAAGGCTTGTTCATAGGATAATATCCTGATGCCTGACTGCGGCAAGAAAAGCAGAATATCCCTTCGTCAGAAGATCTTTTTTCTCGCGTTTGGCCTGTTCCTTTCCCTTATACTCCTTGAAGTATCCCTGCGCCTGGGAGGTTTAGCGGTCAATTCCGCCCGGGATATCAGGAACCGTCTCGCCTTGGGGCGGGAAGGAACCTGCCGCATTCTTTGCCTCGGCGAATCAACCACCCTGTACTACCCGGAATTTCTTGAAAAAGCGCTTAACTCTAAAAGCGTTGGCAAGCGCTTCAGCGTGATCAACAAGGGCGCGCCGGGTATTAATACCGCCGCTATTTTATCCCAGCTTGAACATAATATAAAACAATACCGCCCGGATATGATCGTGGCGATGCTGGGAATAAATGACGAATACCCGCGTGGTATCAGGGGGGCGGAGCGTTATACGCGGGAAGATCTTTTATTCCGCGATCTGCGGGTATATAAACTGGCGAGATTGATCTGGCTGCATGCCATGTCGCGGATACATGCCGGCCATTCTGCCGGGGATGAAGAAGCGGTTGAGCCGCGGGAGTTATACGATAAAGCCGCGGAAGGCGGTTTGGATAATGTTAGGGTTTATCTGGAACGGGGAAATAGTTTGCTTCGCCAGGGAAAATTTTCCCAGGCGGAAATCATTTTGAAGCGGGTTATCGCGTTGGATCCCGCCAGCGATAGCGCGTATAACGCGTTAGGTTACGCGTATATGAGCCAGGCGCGCTCGTTGGACGCGGAAAAGGCATTCAGGCTGGCGATCGAGAAAAATACCGGGAACATAAAGGCTTATTGTAATTTAGGCAAGCTTTACCAGGGGCAAAGGGACTTGGCGAAGGCTGAAGACGCGTTCATCCGGGGGATAAAGGCTGATCCCGGCAGTTGCGAGGCGGCGATCGGTTTAGGTTCGGTTTACCGGCAGGAAGGCAGATTTTCGCAGGCCGAGGATGTCTTGAAGAAGTCGTTGGCGTTGAACCCCGGCAATGTGAAATTATACCGGATGTTAGCCGAAGTTTACCGGGATCTGAATGATCCGGGATCGGCTGAGAAGTGCGGGCAAATAATAGAAAATAAGGAAGCTCTGGATCCGGATACCGCCGGCCGGTACCGCGATATCAGGAATATAGCCGGCAGACACGGGATCCTGCTGGTATGCGCGCAATATCCAATGCGCAGCACGGGCCCGTTAAAAAGGATATTCGCGGGTAACGATCAGGGGTTGATCTTTGTCGACAATGAGGGGATATTCAAAGCCGCAGTTAAGGACAAAGGGTATAAGTATTATTTCAAGGATTCATTCGCCGGGGATTTCGGGCACTGCACGGAAGAGGGCAACCGTTTATTGGCGGACAATATCGCCGGAGCGATTTTAAGCCGGCTGCGCGGGAATAAATAATTCACCTGCTTTTTTCATTGATTTCTGATATAATACTATGCGTTAAGGCATAATTAAATATTATCTTAATTCTGAGGAGCCCTGATGGACAAAGAAAGAATAGCGATCGAGAACGAGATCCTGGATAAGCTTACCGGAAAGATCTTCCTTTTGCAGGATGTTTCCGCCAAGCACGAGATCATCTTCCAGGCGTTTTTGGAGGTTTATAATTCCCCGCGCTGCCAGAAATTCGTCAAACGCTCAAAAGGCCTGGAGCTGGAAACGTTCTTCAAGGAATTTTTGGCATACGGCAGGATCGATCAGTTCATGGCTGATCCCGAGGTGGAAGACATCATGATCAATTATCTTTCGCCGATCTACGTGCATAAGTCGAAAGTCGGGATGGCCAAAACCGAGCAGAAATTCGCTTCCCGGGAAGAGCTGGACCTGTTGATCAAAAAACTCATAGTGTTCTCCGGCAGGAAGACCATAAGGAATATAAACAACGTCGAGCTTTCCGAGGTGAAAGGCAGGGCCAACATCGTGTATTCGCCTTTCGGGCCGCAGATAACCATTACCCGGGCTAAAGGCAGGCCTTTGAGCGTGATCGACTTGATCAAAGGCAAAAGCCTTACCCCTGATCTGGCCGCTTTGTTCTGGGTATATGTTGACGGGTTGGCGGTAAAATCAGCCAATATCCTGATATCCGGCGGCCCGGGCACAGGCAAGACCACTTTATTGAACGCGCTTTTGAGCTTTGTACCGGTTAATGACCGGATCGTGGTTATTGAAGACACCCTGGAGATGAACACGGAATTAGAGGAGAATTGTTCCCGGCTGGAAAGCGACGAGGAAACATCTTTGGCCGACCTGGTGAAAAATTCTTTGCGCATGCGGCCTGACCGGGTAATAGTGGGGGAGGTCCGCGGCAGCGAAGCGCAGGACCTGATGACCGCGATGAATATCGGCAAATACTGCATGGGCACTTTGCACGCCTCTACCGCCCGCGAGACGATCATGCGCCTGACCCATGAGCCGATGAATGTCCCGGAGATGCTGGTAAATCTGGTGGATGTATTCGTGATCATGCGCCGGTATGTAATTAACGGCGAGGTCAGAAGGGTGGTCGGCGAGTTGGTCGAGACAGCCGGCATGGAAAAGAATACCGTCCTGTTGTCATCTCTGTGCTCTTATAACATCGCTCAGGGTGAGTTCGTTGAGTCCACCAGCAGCATATACCGCGACAGGCTGGCCCAGATAAGCGGAAGATCGCCTCGGGATATCATGGATGAGGTAAAACAGCGCTCGATAGTGATCAAGAAGATGGTGGAAAAGGATATCCGGGATTTTCAGGACGTCACCGCGATATGCCGCAGGTATATAACGGATCCGGCGTCGGTCCTCAAGGAATTGGGCATTCACGAAAGTTAAAACCGCAATATTAAATATAAATAGACGATGTCATATGTTGTCCTAGCGTTAAAATGGCGGCCGAAAAGTTTTGACGAGATAATCGGCCAGGACCGGGCGGTCTCCACGTTAAAGAGCGCTATACAAAAAGGCCGCCTTGCCCACGCTTATCTTTTTTCCGGGCCGCGCGGAGTGGGAAAGACCTCCTGCGCCAGGATATTGGCCAGGGCGCTTAATTGCCAGAATGGGCCGACCGCGGCGCCTTGCGGAAAATGCCCCGCCTGCCAGGATATCTCCGCCGGGCGCAGCCTGGATGTTATCGAGATCGACGGCGCCTCCAACCGCGGCATAGACGAGATCCGCACCCTGCGGGAAAACGTGAAATTCTCGCCCGTAAACGGCAAATTCAAGGTTTATATAATAGACGAAGTGCATCAGATCACCACCGACGGGTTCAACGCGTTATTAAAGACGCTGGAAGAGCCGCCGGAATTCGTGAAATTCATTTTCGCCACCACCCAGCCTCAAAAAGTCCCGCCGACCATATTGTCCCGATGCCAGCGCCTTGATTTCCGCCGTATTTCGGTGATGGAGATGATCAAGCAGCTGGAAAAGATATCAGCCGCGGAAAAGATAAAGGTGGACAGCCAGGTTCTGGCCGCGATCGCCCGCGCCTCGGACGGGGCTTTAAGGGACGCTGAATCCATACTGGACCAGTTGATCTCTTTTTCCCGGGATAAGGTGGCTATGGAAGACGTTGTCTCGATGCTGGGAATGGTCGAGCAGTCCGCGCTTTTTGATATCGCCGACAAAGTGGTCACCAAGGACCCTAAAGCCGCTTTGACCCTGCTTAATGATATCATCGACAAAGGCAAAGACCCGGCTATATTGCTTAACGAGCTGATCGGGCATTTCCGCAACCTGATGATCGCCAAGGTGAGCCAGGGCGATCCCCGGCTGATCGATCTGCCGCAGGAGACCTGTGAAATCCTGCTGGCCCAGGCCAAACAGATCAGCCTGGAAGAGATATTCAACGCTTTCAATGTCCTGGCAGGGACGCAGGAGATGGCTAAGAGGTTTGAATCTTTGCGTATCCCGCTGGAGATAAGTTTTATCCGGCTTACCCGTCCGGCTCAGCAGGTCCAGGCGGTTGAGGCTAAGCCGCGCCCGGCCGCGCATGAAGAAAAAAAAGCTCCGGTAAAAGAAAAAGTTGTCCTGCCGGAGCCCAAGAACTCCGTTGTCAGGGAAAAACCCGCGGCTGCCCCGGCGCCCAAACCCGAGGCTGTATATAATAAGCCGGATAATTCCGCCAGCCATATTTCCCTGGACCAGGTAAAAGAGGTCTGGCAAAACGTGGTTGAGACTGTGACCAGGGCGAAGATATCCGTGGGGACATATCTGAATGAAGGACTGCCGTTGAGGCTGGAAAACGGGGTGTTGACAATATCGTTCTCCCGGGATCATTCTTTGCACCGGGATTCGCTGGAGCGCAAGGATAACCGCGAGCTTATTGAGAAAACTATCGCCGGGCTGCTGCACGGCCATATAAGGCTTGAGTTTGTTTTATCTAAAGAGGAGAGGCCCGAACATCGTCCGGAAAGCGCTACTGTTGTGCGTTCCGCTCTGGATATGTTCAACGGAAGGCTGATCAGGGAAGGTTAAGATGCCTAATTACACGGAATCAACTGAACGTCTGATAAATCGATTGATAAAACTACCCGGTATCGGCAGGCGAAGCGCTGAACGGATAGTCGGTTATATACTCAGCGCCCCGGCTGACGAGATAAAGAAGCTGGCTGAGGCGGTGATCCAGGTCAAGGAGAATGTGCATTTTTGCAGTATCTGCCATAACATGAGCGAAGGCGAGACCTGCGCGATCTGCCAGGATGTGCGCAGGGATAAAGCTGTGCTTTGCGTGGTCGAGCGTCCCAGCGACGTTACTTCAATAGAGAAGACCGGGCAATTCCACGGGCTTTATCATGTGCTTCTGGGTTCGATCGCGCCGTTAGAGGGCAAAGGCCCGGATGACCTGAAGATCGACAGTTTGCTTTTACGGATCAAAGACAAAAGTATCCAGGAAGTTATTATCGCCACGGATTCCGACACTGAAGGCGAAGCGACCGCTTTGTATCTGACCAAGGTGGTCAAGCCTTTGGGCGTGACACTCAGCAGGATCGGCCTGGGCCTTCCTGTAGGCTCTAACCTGGAATACGCTGATCCAGCCACCCTTACCATGGCCTTAGAATCCCGCCGGCCGGTCTAAGATATGATCAATATAATCAACCTTTCCAAGAACTACGGCAAGAAAGTCCTTTTTTCCAATCTTTCCCTGAACATCAATCCCGGGGAGAAGATCGGCCTTATCGGCCCTAACGGCGCGGGAAAGAGCAGCCTTTTTTCGCTCCTGCTCGGCGATACCGAGCCGTCTTCAGGCAGCGTGCAGGTGAACAAGGGAGTGCGTATCGGTTATCTTCCCCAGGAATCAAGCTTCCATTCCCAGCGTACCGTCATAGATGAGCTTACCGCCGGCGACCGGACAATAATCGAGTTAAAGAAAGAGAAAGAGGAATTGGAGAACCGTAATGCCGCGGATTCCAACCGTTACGGGGAGATCCTGCATATACTGGACCATTCAGGTTATTTCGAGCTGGAGCATAAGGCCGAAAAGATCCTTATGGGCCTGGGTTTCAAACAGAGCGATTTTAACAAACCGATCAGCCAGTTAAGCGGCGGATGGCAGATGCGCACTCTTTTGGCCAAGCTTTTGACCTTCCGTTACGACATACTGTTATTGGACGAACCGACCAATTACCTGGATCTGAACGCCGCGCTATGGCTTAAGGATTACCTTTCGGATTTTGACGGCACGTTCATCATGATCTCCCATGACAAGGATTTCCTGAACGACGTCACCAATTATACCTTGATCCTGGAGAACGGTTCTATTTACAAGGTGAAAGGTAATTACGAGCATTACGAGCAGATAAAAGAAGAGAAGCGCACGCATTTGATGCGCCAGTTCAAGGAGCAGGAAAAGAAGAAAGAGCAGTTGGAAAGATTTGTCACCCGTTTCCACGCCCAGCCGAATAAAGCCGCCGCTGTCCGGGCCAAGCGCACTGCCCTGGAAAAGATGGAGGATATCGTAGTCCCTCTTGATCCCCGGGAAAGCATCGGCCATTTCAGTTTTCCGCCTACTAAGGCCAGCGGATATAAGGTGATGAACCTGCAGAAGATATCCAAGTCTTACGGGGAGACTGTGGTATATAAGGATTTTGATTTCGAGATACTCCAGGGCGAAAAAGCGGTCCTGGTCGGCGAGAACGGCGCGGGTAAATCCACGCTTCTTAAGATAATGGCCGGGGTGGTGGATATTGATTCCGGGACCCGGGTGGTCGGGCATAACGTGGACCTGGGATATTTTTCCCAGACCAGGATGGATGTGCTTAATCCGGAGAACACGGTTTTGCGCGAGGCTTATTCCGCGGCCCCGGGATATATGGCGGAATCGGCGGTCCGTTCGATCTTGGGAGCGTTCCTGTTCAGCGGAGAAGACGCGGAGAAACCGGTAAAGGTCCTTTCCGGCGGGGAAAAGAGCCGGTTGATCCTGGCAAAGCTTTTGATCAATCCCCCGAATTTCCTTTTGCTGGACGAGCCTACTACCCACCTTGACGTTGACGCGGTAGATGCCTTGATCAAGGCTATGAACGAATATGAGGGGACAGTGGTTTTTATAAGCCATGACGTGCATTTTGTGCGTTCCCTGGCGAACGTGGTCTATGAAGTAAAATCCGGCAGCGTGCGCAAGTTCTTCGGTAACTTCGATTATTACATGGACAAGAAGGCGAACTCCCCGGAATTCATCCCGGAGAAGAAGAAAAAGTCGTCCGATAGCAAGAATAAGGCGGAAGAGGACAAGCTCAAGGCTAAGGAAGAAGAAAAACTCCGCCGGGAAGATGAGCGCCAAAGAAAGAACCATAATATCAAGATCAGGTCAGAGATCAATAAACTTGAGAAGCGCAAAGAAGAATTACAACTGGAGAGTTACGCCAAATGCCGGGCATTGGCTAATCCGCATATCTTCCGTGATGAGGATACCGCCAGGGAGTACGGCCGCAGGCTCAAGGATATAGAAAAAGAGGTCGAAGACCTGAATATCCAGATCAAGAAGTTCGAAGAGCAGATCAAGTAAGAATGTTTTTCTATCAATTTAAGCTGTTCAGGACAGGCTTAAAGTGATAAAATACATAGAAATACAGGATAGTTGATACAAGGAGGCGCGTATGGCGGTCAAAAAGGCCGGGGAAAAGTACCGTTGTAATGTTTGCGGAAATGAGGTGGAAGTGACAAAGGCCGGCGGCGGGACTTTGGTCTGCTGCGGGCAGGATATGGAAAAAACAGAAGGGTAAATTTGTTTCAGGATGTAAGAAATAAACACCTCGCCGTTGCTCTGGGGTAAACGTTCGCTCGGAGAGCTTATATTTGAGGAGGCTAAAATGGGTAAATCAGTCAAAGGGACAAAAACAGAGAAGAATTTATTAGCCGCGTTCGCCGGTGAATCGCAGGCCCGGAACAGGTATACTTATTTTGCCAGCGCCGCCAGGAAAGAAGGGATGGAGCAGATCGCCAATATTTTCATGGAGACCGCTGAGAATGAAAAAGAGCACGCCAAAGTGTTCTTTAAATACCTGGAAGGCGGGGATACCCAGATAACCGCTACATATCCGGCGGGCATGATCAGGGATACCAAGTCCAATCTTCAGGAAGCCGCGGCAGGCGAAAATCTGGAGTGGACGACATTATACGCTGATTTTGCCAAGGTCGCCAGGGAAGAGGGTTTCTCCGATATCGCGGTTTCATTCGAACAGATATCCAAGGTGGAGAAATTCCACGAGTCAAGATACCGCAAACTGATCAACAATATCGCCAATAACGAGGTCTTTAAGAAGAAATCGCCGGTAAAATGGCATTGCGCCAACTGCGGGTATGTTTTTGAAGGCCCGGAAGCGCCTAAAGAATGCCCGGCTTGTAAGCATCCTCAGGCGTTCTATGAGGTTTTAGCGGAAAATTACTAAATTAAAAAAGAACGGGGACAGGTATGTCGGCCGAACAGAGGATAGCGGCGCTGGAACGAAAATTGCGTTTCTACAAATTCTGTCTTTTTGGGGCATTGGCCGGGATGGCGTTGATCTTTTTCCCGACCAAGGTTTACCGCGTTCTGGACAACTATGCCGCCAGGATCAATGAGGGCAAGGATATTCCCTGTTACAAGCAGGTCATGGATGTTATCCATCCTTTGATTTATTCCGGATTCCAGGCGCTGGTCAGGCCGGATGTCGATCTGCAGGTGGATTTCGTGAATAACGTCTATACTATCCATAACCTGCATCGTTTTGATGAGTCCGGGGGGATAATACTGGAGGATAACCGGTATGGGCTTTGCGGCGAATTAGCTTCTTATGTTTTTCGCCGGGTGCGTCCGATACTGCCTGAAAGATACAAGATAAACTTTGTGCGGGTGGCTGAATCCGGATTTTTCGCCAATCCCCAGTCCACACATATCGTTTTGTTGGTGACCGATACCAAGAGCGCTCCGCCAAAACACTATTTTATCGATCCTTCGTTCCAGCGCTATGGAAGCGTCGAGAAATATGACAATTATCTTTTTATAGAAACACTGGACAAGTTGGAGTTTGAGAAGGATAAGTTTACCGATGTCACTTTCGCCATAAACGGCGGTACGCCTATTTTGATCAAAGACGACTTTATGATCGATCTGACAATAGGCAGGGTGAACGGAAAATTCGATAAAGACAATTATATTATGGCTTTGGGGGTCCAGGAAAGGTATAAATTTACCACCCATTTCCTTTTTGCCCTGATCAAGGATAACGGGAGGGTCCAGGAATTGGAGAACAACGCCCTGGCGGTCCGTATAATGGATATAAAGAAATACGAACAGCTTAAAAAGAAGCTGCAGGTGTGGTTCCACCAGATATAAGAGGTTTGATTTTTTCTTGACTAGATTAGGGTTTATTGTAGAATAGAGCGGTATTTATCATAATTATTCTCCCTTTCCGCCGCGGGCGAGTTAGCTATCTGCGGGTAGAAGGAAAGACATATATAAGATTATTCCCCCTTAGCTCAGCTGGTAGAGCGAGAGACTGTTAATCTCCAGGTCCATGGTTCGAGTCCATGAGGGGGAGCCAATATTTCTTTTGCGAGAACTCAGCCGTTTCGGTCACTTTACCGGGATGTCTGAGTTCTTTTTTTTTATCCTGGGTGGGGATGATATCGGTGAGGTTGCCAAAGGGGATATACGATATTTCGCAGACGTTGTCTTTTACTGTGATCTTTTTAATAAAGCGCAGCAGGAAGTTCTTACGGGTATGGAAGTCATGGCTTTCAATTAGATCAATAAGCATCTGAGCGTAATTATCGATCCACTTGATATCCATCTTGGCATTCTTGGTCGCGTTGAGTTCGGATACTTTATTTTCTTTATCAAGCCGCAGCTGATCTATATCTGCTTTTAATTCCCGGATCCGGGGAGCCAGATCATCAGCATTTAAGGTTTTGCTTGTTTCGATTACTTCATAGAGCCGTTGTAGTTTTGCTCCCCGGTTCCGGATATCCACTTCTATCCGGTTAATCTTTTTCTCGATATCCGGGGAAGTCGCTTTTGCCAGTTTAAATAGATCTGTCGCTAATTTCCTGATATTCTCCCGGGTAACAATACGTTTCTTAAGTTTTTCAATAACCTGATTTTCAAATAATTTCCTAGAGAGAATCGGGGCATCACAAGCTATCTTTCCCTTGCGGTTCTTAGTTCCGCACATATAATAGAAGAATTTACCGCTTTTTGCTGATACTCCTACATAGCGGAATCCGCATTTACCACATACGATTAATCCGGAGAGGAGGTAAGAATCGTTATGTATCCGCGGTTCTGCATTCTCTGGACTCTTGCTTCTAAGAACCCTTTGGACTTTATCAGCTAATTCCCGGGAAACGATCGCAGGATGGCTATTTTTCACAATTACGGGCTCCAGCAGGGCTTTTATTGGCCGGTGGGCAGTATTGATCTGTTTCCCGAACTTCGTGTCACCTACGTACTTCTCGTTCAATAGAAGGTGCTCTATATGTCCTTTGGTGAAGTAAGATCCGGATCTTGGCTTCCAACCTTTCCGGTTGAGGTCTAAAACCAGGCCTTTTAGACCAATATTTCCCCGGGCGTATCGTTTATAGATGTATTCTACAATCGTGGCTTCTTTCGGGTCAATCTCTAACTTTGCGCGCCGGCGGCCGCTATCTTCAGAATAAAGCTTTTTATACCCATAAGGAGCTCGTCCGCCATTCCAGTATCCGGCTTTGACGTTCTCTACCATGCCTTTAATGCTTTCCCTGGCCAGGTTGAGGGAATAGAATTCATCCATGCCTTCCAGGAGCGATTCTAAGAGGACTTCAGTAGGATCGTTTGATCCTACTGAAGGCTGGGTTACCGAAAGGACCCGGACACCTTTCTTCCTGAGAAGGTATTTGTATTTTATAGAGTCATAGCGGTTTCGCGCGAACCTGTCAAGTTTATGGACAACGATTGTAGTGAACGGGGGAGGGGTTCCACTGGCCAGATGGATCATATTCTGGAATGCTTCGCGTTCGTCTGATGTTCCGGACAGTGCGTGATCTTCAAATATCCGGTAAACTTTTAGGTTGTGCGTGCGGGCGTATTCAATACCAGCGGATTTTTGAGCTTCGATTGAATATCCGCCTTCTTGTTGTTTTGAGGAGAATCGGCAGTATATGGCGCAGGATGGTCGATTTTCGGTATTCTTAGGCACGGGGACTTCTAATTGTTAAGTTTTTTGAGCTTGTTCTCTAAGTCTGCTACCACCTTAAGCATTATTTCCTTATACATGGAATCATATTGGAAATCACTGGGTAGTGAATAAATCCATACCGGAGATTTATCATATTTTTTTGTGTAACTGTCCTGCCAAAGGACAGTATTGTTCCGATCAGTTAATTTAAATTCAACTCCCAACTGGTTATGTATGCTCCCGCAAGGAAAACCGAAAGCCCATAAAAGTGGACCATAAGCAGAAAGCCCATAGCTAATCATTGTGGCTGAATAATTAGTCGAGTTGATTGTTCCAAGAAAAATAAGATCTCCCTCGGAAGCCCTTTGTGTAAAAAATACTTCTTTAAACAGGCTGCTCGCTTCCAACTCTTCCGCGGCAGCTTTCGCCAAATCTTCATTGGGCTTAAACAACCAAATCGGAGTGCTATTTAATTTTGCACCGCCCCCTTCGGGGATAGTATAATCAGCCCAGCCAAAAGGGAAGAAAGGAATTAAATACATCATAAAAGAATTGTTATTCTTATCCGGTCTGGCATCTTTAAACACAGGAACAGCTACTGTTTTATTTAGAACCGGTTTTCTGTCTTTTTTCTGTTCTACATTATAATGCCATCCTTTTTGGGTAGCACACCCGCTAAGAATAGAAGAAAAAACTATAATTAAGACAAAAACGCCTAATTTTTTCATTTAATCGGTCCTTTCTTTTTCACTCTATTTGCATAAAGCTAATATGGCCTGTCTTTTTTGCGGAGTAAGATTCGGTAAACAATCCAAAAGAGATTTGATAGTGTTTTTAATCTCTTGTGTATTTTTAAAAGTAATAAGCAACGCCTTAACTGCTATTGGGTCTTGAAGGGCTTCCAGAATTTCGGAGGAAATATTTTTATTAATTGTTTTACCGCCAAAAAGTTCAGCCTCTGAAATATTGTAAAATTCGCAAATCCGTTTTCTTTGATTAGAGTTAGGGATTCGTGAACCTTGTTCCCAAGAGCCTACCGTTCTTTTGGTGGAATCAATCTTTTTTGCAAACTCTTCTTGAGTTAAGTCTGCGTTTTCACGCAAGATTTTGAGTTGATTTTTAATATCCATAGTTCAAGTATACACTATCTTTTTTCCTCGTAATTAAAAACCCGAATATGTAAAATTATACCTTGTTTAAAAATATTTGTCAATTAGATAAAGGACTTACCCCCGTCGGAAAGTACAAATAAACAAAGAAATTACATTATTAGATATGTAAAAAATACTTGACAAATTACACTTGGTGTGTTACTTTCTATTTGGTGAACGAAAAGAGCTATTTTTTTTGTGAAATAAGCTACGCATAGTGTGTAACAAAAAGGAAGGTGATAAACAATGAACGCAGGAAGGATTAGATTAAAAAAAGGTGCATTTGAAACTTGGTTGAAGGGTTGCGGTATCACCGAAACTCAATTAGCTAAGGAATTGGATATTGAGCAGGGAAACTTTTCAAAGATGGTTAATGACGTTTTAGAGCCGTCCAAGTCGTTCATGAAGAAATTAAGGAAACGAACCGGCTATAGTTTTGACGCCTTGTTTGATTTTGATAGTGAAGCCATTTCGGAAGATACCGACAAAGATACCGATAGATAAGGAGGATTAGTATGGGAGGAGAAGGTTCCGGCAGGAAGCAAACATTCAAAACCCAATTAGTTATGTTTGGGTTGGACGTCCAAGTAGCGGTTACGGGCATACTTGACGAAATTAAAAACCATAACGCTACCTTTAACGAGGTAGAAGAAAAACTTGTTGATCTCGGCCGTAAGGCTCGGAGGGTATGTGAGGAAAATGAGCGACTATAAATCCATCCCAGAAATTTTACCTTGTGGAATCTTTATTGATCCCTACGAGCTGTTTGAGCCGGATAACCTGGCATTAAAAAAGGTAAATTCTTTTCTTCCCGAGTTGGCAAGAATAGATGAAGAGGTGTTTCTTGCAAATGTCGACAAGGTAGTCGATAAAGTCTGTCAGCATTTCGGTATTCCTTAACAGTATTCCAGGGTTGCCGGCGAGGCGATCGGATACTTCGAGATCTGCCGGACCGGCCCCTGGACAAACCGGAGCAAACAAGTGAACGAATATTATCATCGAAGGCAGGAAGAGGCAGAACAGGATAGTTTTGTTGTCATAGGTTGTATCTTTCTAGCTGTTATTCTGGTCGCTGGCGCAGTGCTACTTCAATAATAATGATCCAAAAGAACGAAATAGTTAACCCTGACGAATCGCCTATTTACCAGTATCTTTTCCGGTATTGCCGCGGGAAAGTTAAGGCGATAAAAGCTGATGATCTGGCCAGGCAATTCAATACAACCCGCCGTGATATCAATGATGAAATACGTAGACTTCGTAGATCCGGAGCGATGATCGGATCGAGCCGGCAAGAACCGTTTGGATACTTCGTTCCCAACTGTAGGGAAGAGGCCCGGGAGTTTATGGTTGCCTACCATAATGAAGTCTACGATATGCTGGTGACGTATAACCGGATGAAGAGGACGCAGCGGAATTATCTCGATGAGAAGAAACAGGAAAGTTTTAATTTCAAGTTACCGGTAGAGCAGCAGGAGAGGGAACAAGTGCAGCTGCCCCCAGTATATCTCACTACAGGACCTAATAAACAACTGGCTTTATTTTAATATGGCGAATCCACAACGAGAGAATGGGCATACCCGGATTGCAAACGAGATTATGGAGGCCTTGGCGAGGACCAGGATCCCCGGGGAAGCGCGGCAGGTGGTGGATCTGATCATCCGGAAGACGTATGGATATCAGCGGAAGGTCGCTAAAATCGTTCTTTGGGAGTTTGCCGAGGTTACGAAAATGACCAAACCGGCGGTTGTCCGGGCAATTAATAAGGCTGAATCTATGAACCTTATCATTATCAAAAAAGATAACGAAGAGAATAAACTTTATGGCTTTAATAAAAATTACGAGACCTGGAAACCGTTATCAAAAAAGATAACGACATTATCCAAAAAGATAACGGAAATACGCAGGCTAGGAAGTGGGTGAGGCTGTGGATAAGGTGTGTATAACTTGTGGATTACCCCAAAAACCGTTATCAAAAAAGATAACGTTTGTTATCGAAAAAGATAACGTTTATTATCAAAAAAGATAATGACTAATATATTAAAGAAAAAAGAAAGAAAGATAGTAGTAGGAAAACCCCAAAAACTGTTTTTAATGGGTGTCCTACCAGGCATTATCAAAAAAGATAATGCTTTTTGTTTTTATAATTTCAATAACAAGGAGATGGTGAAATGAATATGAATAAAAAAGAGTTATTGAAGTTAAAGCCGGACCAGCTTTTAACTCATCCCCGAAACATGAGGAGGTTTTATCCCGTTGATCAGGTCCGTGAGATGGCCAATTCGATTATCGCTGCTAAAGGAGTTATTGAGCCTTTAATTGTGACAAAAGAAGCCAAGGGGAATAAATGGTTTGTTATTGATGGGAATATGCGGCTGGCCGGCGCCAGGTTGCTTGAGAAAGAATCGCCTTATCTTGATTGCAAGGTTGTCGATGATACGGAAGCGGAGCAGCTTTTGTCGATGGTAATTGCCAATCAAGTGCGATATGAAATTGATCCGGTGAGCGAAGGCCTGCATTATAAGGCTTTACAGGCGGAAGGCCTGAGTGTCCGGGATATCTCAAAGCGGACCGGGGTTTATGAGATCCGCATCGCCAGCCGAAAGATTTTAGCGGACTTGGATGAGCCTATCCAGAAACTCATTGCCGCGGGTAAATTCCCTGCAGACGTCCGGGTCGCGCGCGCCCTATTGGCGCTCACGTCAGCCGTACGCGTTAAACTCGTAACCTGCCTTTCCGAAAATCAGAATATCAAGATCAAGACGATCTTAACGGCGTGTGAACGGTTGATGGTGGAAAAGAATCCCACAAAGAAACTCAAAAAGCCGGCTATTGAACTGTCTGCAGCTATGCGGTCAAACATAAAAACTGTTTCCGGGAAGATTATACGGGCCGCTGCCAAGAAGATGTGTGAAAAATGTAACCAGGTAGAAGGCAAATTAAATGAAGGCGGTGAGCCGGCCTGGTCAATGGTTGTTCATGAAATGGATCAAACCTGCAAAAGCTGTGAACTTAAAGATATGCGCGGGATATGTACGTTATGTCCGGCTGTAGTGTTTCTCCGGAACATCATAAATCTGAAAGAAAATCATAATGGCAAATAGAATTGAAATAGCGATCGCTGTTGCAGAGGCTGAAACCGGGGTACGCGGTGGGCAGCGGTCTATTCCTCTTTGTTTCGCTCCGTCAACAAAACAACGGAGCCGCATTTGGACAAAGGGAGAAGAAGAATTTGTGAGCAATAATCATGGCCGGATTTCTGAAATTCAGATCGCGAGGCATTTGGGTAGATCTCCGGAGGGCGTAGAACTTCACATTAAACGCGAAATGCACCTGGTATCGATGTCTAAGGATCCGGCTATTTTGACAGCTGAACAAGTTGCCAACGGTCTGGGATTAGATAGCAAGTCGGTGCATCTGTTGATGGATACTGGAAGAATGCCTTGCCGGAGACTGCCAATTCTCAAGACCATGCGCGTTATTGATCGTCTTGTGTTTATAAAGTGGATGCTTAACCCGGAAAACTGGCTTTATTTTAAACAGGATCGGGTAGGAACTCTTTCACGGAAGGGGAAGAGGGGACCAGGTGAGAACTATGATTTCGCCTTTTGGGAATCGGCCCGGGGGATCTTGTTAAAAGCGCGCCGGAAATGGAAAGATTCATGGATGACGCCCGGCCAGGTTGTTAAGTATCTTAAAATAAATCCCAAGGCGACTATGCGAAGAAAGGCAAGCGACAAGATGCCCGGAGTCCGGTATGTTAATATGGCTATTCGCAAAGGAACGATTAAAGCTAAGCGGTGGGGTAATTGGTGGATTAAGAAAAGTGATTTACCCGGGAGAGGGAAAACAATCAATTTTAAAGGTTTGGTTGTGGAGGCGAAATGATGTTCTGGATTCTTGCGGTATTCTCAGTATGGGGAACGATCTTGAATATTAAAAAGAACCATTGGTGTTTTGTGATCTGGGGCGTAACGAATCTAGCCTGGGCTACGATCGGCCTGGTTGTGGCTCAAAAGGATCATCGGATGTACGCTCAAGCAGCCATGTTCTTTTTTTATTTCTTGTTGGCATGTTATGGGTGGTTAACTTGGAAAAAATCGCCTGCGCGCGCTGAAAAGCGCCGTTCTTTAAACAGTAGAAGATCCGTTGACCTCTTTCTTGCCGGGCGTTCAAAGGCGAGTTAGAAAACTTTACGTGGTGTAATTCTTCTACTACCCGGGTAAAATCCCGCGCAGGTAACAACTAAAAGGGGGAAGCATGGAAAAGGGAATGGTAGTACAAGTAATAAGCCTGGATATGATTAAACCATCAAAATTAAATCCGCGGAAAAGTTTTGATGAGGAGAAGATAAAGGAACTTGCCGCATCGATCAAAGAAAAAGGTTTGGTTAATCCGATCACTCTCCGCCCAGAGGCTGGTGTTTCTTTAGCAGTAGGACCGTATGAACTGGTTTGCGGTGAGCGCCGGTGGAAAGCTGCGAAGATGGCCGGGTTGAAGGATATTACGGCAATAGTTCGGCTACTGGATGATAAACAAGTGTTGGAGTTTCAGGTCATCGAGAACCTGCAACGCGCGGACGTGCATCCCCTGGAAGAGGCTGAGGGGTATGAGCTGCTTATGAAGAAGCATGGCTATAAGACTGTGGACGACTTGTCCGCCAAGGTGGGAAAGTCCAAGACATATATCTACGGCCGGATGAAGCTGTGCGAGTTGATCCCGGAGAATCGGAAGCTGTTTTATGAGGGTAAGCTAACGCCGTCGACCGCGCTTCTGGTGTCCAGGGTTCCCAAAGACCGGCAGAAAGAAGTCGGTAAAGAGGTTGCAACTAATGCGGATCATTACGGCGACAACCCTATGACATTTGAAGAAGCCAAGGAATATATCCAAGGGGACTTCATGCTTCAGATGAAAGAAGCGCAGTTTGATACTAAGGAAAAAGGGCTGGCTAATAAAATATCCTGCGCGGAATGTCTGAAACGCACTGTGAATCAAAAAGAACTTTTTGCGGATATCCAAGGATCTGATAGGTGTACTGATCCAGGATGTTTTAATGCGAAGAAGCAGGCCTTTGTCCAACGTAAACTAGCGGAATTAAGAAAAAGCGGAAAGAAAATCCTTGCTCCGGAAGAGGCTGTAAAAGTTCTTCAGCATGGTTATATAAATGGTAACTATGTAGGACTTAATGACACCTGTTACCAGGCCGGATCAATGAATAATCGTCCTACTTACTATGACTTAGCTAAAAAAGTTAAAGACGCAGACATAATCTGTGCGTTGCATCCGGATAGCGGAAAATTGGTAGAGTTGCTCACTAAACCGGAAGCGGCCAGGATCCTGAAGAAGCTTGGAGTAAAGACAGATGAATCTGTGGCGACCACCGGACAGAAAATCTCTGAGCACAAAAAAGAAGATCGCATCACCGAAGCTAAGCGCGCATTCTGGATCGCAAAGATCCAATCCGCCCTGGACCAGCGTACCAAGAATATAATGCTGCTGAGTATCCTTTCTCATGATCTGGGTATTACTCCCGATGATGACAAATTGTTGGACGGGATAGACATAATAGAAGACGACTTCGATGAGGTATATAAACTCGGGGACGCGCAGGTCCAGAAAATCATTGAGCGAATGCTTTACTTAAAGCCGGGCGCCTTGGAAGACCATAACCTTGATTTTCTTTCCACTAAGCTCGGTTTCAGCATGGCCAAGGATTACGTGATCACCGAATCATACCTGCAGGCCTGCACAAAGGACCAGCTGGTGGCTTTGGCCAAAGAGATTGGCCTGGATAAATACTTGAAGGAACGGATCAAGGATTTTGCTCCGGACCTGACGACCAAGAAGAAAACAGAACTGATCGAATACTTCATGAAGAAAGGATTTGATCTTAAAGGTAAGGTCCCTAAAGAATTGATCAAATAACAGAGTTTATGCGGGGTAGGCGAGCGGTGATGCTACCTGGTTTTGAACCAGGAATCCCAAAAGGACAACGCAGGTTCAAATCCTGCCCCCGCAATGTAAAGTAACTTAACCTGGGAGGTGAAGATGGGAAAAGGAGTAACGGTATTGGGTCTGCTTCAAAGTATTTTAAAGGTTAACTTGGAAACCAGGGATTTCTTAAAATCTAGGTTTCCTCATGAGCTGGTATTAAAACCGGGAGTTGTTTCCACAGGAGATCAACTCATCGATAACGGGGATGGTACGGTTACAGATCCAGTAGCCAAGCTTATGTGGGTAAAGAGGCCGCATACTGATCTACCGGTGCAGTTTCGGAACAGAATGAATCTAACGGCAAGACGCGAGGCTTGCGCCGGACTTAATTTCGCCAAGCACAAGGATTGGCGCCAGCCTACCCGGAAAGAGTTATTAACTCGGAGTGATATTACAAGGTTTAATCCCGCCGTAAATACGGATATGTTCCCGGATATCAAACCGGAATGGTATGGCACGTCGGATACTTACGCCGGGGATAAGTCTTATTGTTGGTGCGTGTCCTTCTACGCTGGAATCGTGGACGACCACGACGAGGGTAACGATTACTATGTGTGGCCCGTCCGTTCCAGCCAGTGATTTGATTTTTTGACAATTGATTTTTAAAAGGAGGAAACATGAAAAAAGCGGCAGAGGGAAAGAAGGTAGAAGTAAAGGATAAGCTTTTGGCGCTGTTGAGGGATCCGGCCAGAATTGAAGTTCTTCCGGACGGATGGTTCAGAGATAAACTGCATGGAAT
>Ga0074199_1001488_pt1 | contig 20056 bp, 11 predicted proteins | sample EPASupsiteSAE347_FD_64528 | JGI IMG/M metagenome (GOLD analysis project Ga0074199, IMG submission 64528) | Bioremediated contaminated groundwater from EPA Superfund site, New Mexico - Sample SAE3-47 | ecosystem: Environmental > Aquatic > Deep subsurface > Groundwater > Contaminated ...
CCACCTTCGCGGCGCTGTTCGTCGCCCAGGCCTACGGCATCGAACTCAGCCTCGGCACGCAGATCACCATGCTGCTGGTACTGATGGTGTCGTCCAAGGGCATCGCCGGCGTACCGCGCGCCTCGCTGGTCGTCGTCGCCGCCGTGCTGCCCATGTTCAACCTGCCGGAAGCCGGCCTGCTGCTCGTGCTCGGCATCGACCACTTCCTCGACATGGGGCGCACCGTCACCAATGTGCTCGGCAATGCCATCGCCACCGCCGTCGTCGCCAAGTGGGAAAACGCCATCGACCCGGTCGATGCGTCACTGGCCGAGGCCGATGATGCATTGCCGGTACCGGACGACGAGTTCCTGACCCAATCCGCCTGACGCAACCTCTCCTCCGGGTTCGCTCAGGCACAATATGGGCGAACCTTTTTGCCAACCCGGTGCCCTGCACCGGGTTCTTTTTTCCCGATTGCTGAAACGACCATGATCGACTGGTACATCCTTGCTCCCGCCGCCTTCTTCGCCGGCATGGTCGACGCCGTGGTCGGCGGCGGCGGCCTGATCCAGATCCCGGTGCTGCTCTCCACCTTCCCGCAAACTGCCATCCCGACCCTGTTCGGCACCAACAAGGTATCGAGCATCGCCGGCACCGCCTCCTCGCTGTGGCGCTACGCGCGCAGTGTGCAGATTCCCTGGCGCCTGGTGCTGCCCGCCACCGCTGCCGCACTGCTTGGCGCCTGGATCGGCGCGGCACTGGTCGCCTGGATTTCGCGCGAGGCGATGCGCCCGCTGATCGTCATCCTGATGCTGGTCGTAGCGGTCTACACCTTCAAACGCAAGGATTTCGGGCAGAGCGAAACACATGAAATGCGCCCCGGCGATCCCTGGCGCGGCGCCCTGTTCGGACTCATCATCGGCCTCTACGACGGCTTTTTCGGGCCGGGCACCGGCAGTTTCCTGATCTTCGGCTTCGTCCGCGTCTTCGGCATGGATTTCGTGCGCGCCTCGGCCAGCGCCAAGGTCATCAACGTCGCCACCAACATCTCGGCGATCGGCTTCTTCGCCAGCCACGGACCGATCATGTGGACAGTCGGTCTGGTCATGGCCGCCTGCAACCTGGCCGGCGCGCAAGTCGGTACCCATCTCGCCTTGAAGCACGGCGCCGGTTTCATCCGCAAGGCCTTCCTGCTCGTCGTCGCCATCCTCATCGTCAAGCAACTGGCCGACCTCTTCTGACGCTACCATAGGCCCCACCGCCGACCGACCATGCCCAGCCACTCACCCCTGCGCTACCTGACGCTGTTCCTGCTGCTCGCCGCCCTTGCTGCGCTGAGTGGTTTCGGCACGCACCGCGTCGCGCAGCAACTGGGCATCGCCGACCTGCAGACCACCGGCCTGCACCGCCTCGACCTGTACACCGCCAGCCTCGAGCGCGAAATCGGCAAGTACGCCTTCCTGCCCGGCACCCTCGGCCTCGAACCGGATGTCGTCGAGCTGCTCCGCCAGCCACAGGACAACAAGCGCCAGCCGGCGGTCAACGCCTATCTCGAACAACTCAACGAACGCGCCGGCACGCTGTCGATCTACGTCATCGACGCCGGCGGCCGGGTGCGCGCCTCGAGCAACTGGCAGCGCGACGACAGTTTCGTCGGCGAGGACCTTTCCTTCCGCCCCTATTTCCGCGATGCGCTGAACAACGGCAGCGGCCGCATCTTCGGCATCGGCACGACGCGCGGCGAACCTGGCTACTACCTATCGTCGCGCCTCGCCGACCGCGGCCAGACGCTGGGCGTCGCGGTCATCAAGGTCAGCCTCGAGCAACTGGAAAAATCGTGGAGCACGGGCGAGGCGCCGGCCATGGTCAGCGACGAGAACGGCGTCGTCATCCTCGGCTCGGTCGCCGACTGGAAATTCACCACCCTGCGCCCGCTCGACGAGGCGACGCGCAGCGCCTTCGACCAGACGCAGCAATACAACCGGCGCGCCCTGAAGCCGCTCGGCCTCAAGGAAATCCGCGAACTCGACCACGGCGCCCGCCTGGTCCGGATCAGCGGCGACAGCCCGGAAATGGTCTCGGTGTACCCGGTGACCGGCCGCTTTCTCGCGCAGTCGCGGCCGCTGCCCGGCACGCCGTGGACGCTGACCGTCTTCTCGCATCTCGAACAGGTCGACGACATCGCGCAGAGCCGCGCCACGGTCGCCGTCGTTGTTGCCGTGCTGCTTTTCATGTTCGGCCTGATGCTCGCCGAACGCCGCCGCCACCTGAAAGACCGCTTGGCCGCGCAGCAGGCGCTGCAACAGGCGCACGACGAACTGGAGCGCAAGGTCGACGAACGCACGGCCGACCTTTCCGCCGCCAACCACCTGCTGCAGGACGAGATCGCCGAGCGCATCCGCGCCGAACGCACCTTGCGCGCCGCCCAGGACGAACTGGTCCAGGCCGGCAAGCTTGCCGTCATCGGCCAGTTGTCGACCGGCATCGCGCACGAACTCAACCAGCCGCTCGCCGCGCTGCGCACGCTCTCCGGCAACAGCGTGCGCTTCCTCGAACGCGGCGACCTGACGACGACGCGCACCAATCTCGAACGCATCGCCCAGCTCGTCGACCGCATGGGCCAGATCACCGGCCAGCTGCGCAATTTCGCCCGCAAGTCGAGCGGCCAGTTGCAGCCGGTGGCGCTCTGCCACGCCATCGACAACGCGCTGGCCCTGCTCGAACCACGCCTGCGCCAGGCCAATGCCGAGATCGTGCGGCATTGCCCGCTGCCCGAACCGCGCGCCCTGTGCGACGCCAACCGCCTTGAACAGGTGCTGATCAACCTGATCGGCAACGCCCTCGACGCGATGGCCGGCCAGGCCGCGCCGCAGATCGAAATCGACTGCAGCGGCGAAACCGGCAGCGCCCGCCTCGCCGTACGCGACCACGGCCCCGGCCTCGACGACGCGGCGCAGGCCCACCTTTTCGAGCCCTTTTTCACGACCAAGCCGGCCGGCGACGGGCTGGGCCTCGGCCTGACCATTTCGGCCGGCATCATCCGCGATTTCGGTGGCACACTGACGGGCAGCAACCACCCCGCCGGCGGTGCCGTATTCACGCTGGAAATGCCCCTTTTCGACGAGTCGACCGCTGATGACTGAAGCGCTCAAGGTACTGATCATTGAAGACGACCCCGACGTCGCGCTGGGTTGCGAACAGGCGCTGCAGCTCGAAGGCATCGCCGCCGAATGCGCCGGCTCGGCCGAACAGGCGCGCAAAAAGCTGGGGCCCGACTTCCGCGGCATCGTGGTCAGCGACGTGCGCCTGCCGAAAATGGACGGCATGGCCTTCCTGCGCGAACTGCTCGGCCTCGACCCGGAACTGCCGGTTGTCCTGATCACCGGCCACGGCGACGTGACGATGGCGGTGCAGGCGATGAAGGACGGCGCCTACGATTTCATCCAGAAACCCTTTGCGCCGGAATTCCTCGTCGAAGTCGTCCGCCGCGCCCTGGAAAAGCGCCGCCTCGTCCTCGAAGTGCGCGACCTGCGCCGCCAACTCGCCCAGCGCGACCAGCTCGAAGGCAAGCTGATCGGCCGCTCGCCGGGCATGCAGAAGCTGCGCCAGATGCTCACCGGCCTTGCCGACAGCGCCGCCGACGTGCTCATCCACGGCGAAACCGGCAGCGGCAAGGAACTCGTCGCGCGCAGCCTGCACGAAGCCAGCCCGCGCCGGAACGGCAACTTCGTCGCCATCAACTGCGGCGGCCTGCCGGAAACCCTGTTCGACAGCGAAATCTTCGGCCACGAAGCGGGCGCCTACACCGGCGCCGGCAAGCGCCGCATCGGCAAGATCGAACACGCCAACGGCGGCACGCTCTTCCTCGACGAAATCGAGAGCATGCCGCTCGCAATGCAGATCAAGCTGCTGCGCGTGCTGCAGGAACGCACGCTCGAGCGCCTCGGCTCGAACACGACCATCGCCATCGACTGCCGCGTCATCGCCGCGACCAAGACCGACCTGCTCGAACTCTCCGCCAAGGGCGGCTTTCGCGCCGACCTCTACTACCGGCTCAACGTCGCCACGCTCAAGCTGCCGCCGCTGCGCGAACGGCGCGAAGACATCCCGCTGCTCTTCGAACACTTCCTGCTGCTTGCCGCCGCCCGCCACCAGCGCCCGGTGCCAGAGATCCCCGCCGCCCGCATCCAGCAACTGGTCGGCTACGCCTGGCCGGGCAACGTGCGCGAACTAAGAAACGTCGCCGACCGCTGCGTGCTCGGCATCGAAAGCGGCTCGCCGCCCTTTGGCCAGCCCCCCGCCGACGGCCCGACGCCGCTCGCCGCCACCGTCGACGCCTTCGAACGCGCCCTGATCGCCGACGCCCTGCGCCGCCACGGCAGCCTCGGCCGCACCGCCGAAGCCCTCGCCGTCGCCAAGACGACGCTGCACGACAAGATCCGGAAATACGGGCTGGACGAGCTGGCCTGAAGCGGCCCAGCGGTCGACCGGAAATCGGGCACAAAAATGCAGTCGACCGCCCCGGCCGACTCCGGATAAGACGCAGTAAAATTACTGTATAAGCGTACAGTTTCACATGCAAAGCCGCCCGCTTTTGCGTATAGTCTCCCTTCCCCAACCGAGAATAGAACAGCGATGGAAACCATCCGCATTCGTGGCGCGCGCACGCACAATCTGAAGAACATCAATCTCGACCTGCCGCGCGACCAGCTCATCGTGATCACCGGGCTGTCCGGCTCGGGCAAGTCGTCACTGGCCTTCGACACGCTGTACGCGGAAGGCCAGCGCCGCTATGTCGAATCGCTGTCGGCCTATGCGCGGCAGTTCCTGCAGTTGATGGAAAAGCCGGACGTCGACCTGATCGAAGGCTTGAGCCCGGCGATTTCCATCGAGCAGAAGGCGACTTCGCACAATCCGCGCTCGACGGTGGGTACCGTCACCGAGATCCACGATTACCTGCGTCTGCTCTACGCGCGCGCCGGCACACCTTACTGCCCGGATCACAACCTGCCGCTCGAAGCGCAGACCGTGTCGCAGATGGTCGATACCGTGCTGGCGCTGCCGGCCGAAACCAAGCTGATGATCCTGGCGCCCGTCGTCGCCAACCGCAAGGGCGAGCAGATGGACCTCTTCGCCGAGCTGCGCGCCCAGGGTTTTGCGCGCGTGCGCGTCGACGGCACGGTCTATGAAATCGATGCCGTGCCCAAGCTCGCCAAGTCGCAGAAGCACAACGTCGATGTCGTCGTCGACCGCCTCAAGGTGCGCGATGACATGCGCCAGCGCCTGGCCGAGTCCTTCGAGACGGCGCTGCGCCATGCCGAGGGCCGCGCCATCGCGCTCGAGATGGACAGCAACGTCGAGCACATGTTCTCCGCCAAGTTCGCCTGCCCGGTCTGCTCCTTTGCCTTGCAGGAGCTGGAGCCGCGCCTCTTCTCGTTCAACAACCCGATGGGCGCCTGCCCGAAGTGCGATGGCCTGGGCGTCATCCAGTTCTTCGACCCGAAGCGCGTCGTCACCAACCCGGCCGCTTCGCTGGCCGGTGGCGCGATCCGCGGCTGGGACAAGAAGAACCAGTTCTACTTCCAGATCATCGAATCGATTGCCGATCATTACGGCTTCTCGGTCGACACGCCTTTTGAGCAACTTCCTGACGAGACCCGCAACCTGATCCTGTTCGGCTCGGGCAAGACGGAAATCAACTTCCGCTACCAGAACGACAAGGGCACGCGCTTCGACCGCAGCCACAGCTTCGAGGGCATCATCCCCAACCTCGAACGGCGCTATCGCGGCAGCGATTCGCAGGCGGTGCGCGAAGAACTCTCGAAATACATCAGCAACCAGAGCTGCCCGAGCTGCGCCGGCACCCGCCTGCGTGTCGAGGCACGGCATGTGCGCGTCGGCAGCAAGACCCTGCACGAAATCAGCCGCCTGCCGCTGGGCGACGCACGTAATTACTTCAACTGTCTTGAGCTGACCGGCAACAAGGCGCAGGTCGCCGACAAGATCTTGAAGGAAATCACGGCGCGGCTGTCCTTCCTGATCAACGTCGGTCTCGATTACCTGTGCCTGGAGCGCTCGGCGGAAACGCTGTCGGGCGGCGAAGCGCAGCGCATCCGGCTGGCTTCGCAGATCGGCTCGGGCCTGACCGGCGTCATGTATGTGCTGGACGAACCGTCGATCGGCCTGCATCAGCGCGACAACGACCGCCTGCTGCAAACCCTGCGCAACCTGCGCGACATGGGCAATTCGGTACTCGTCGTCGAGCATGACGAAGACGCCATCCGCTCGGCCGACTACGTCGTCGACATCGGCCCCGGCGCCGGCATCCACGGCGGCGCCGTGGTCGCCCAGGGCACGCCGGCCGAAGTCGCCGCCAACCCGCTGTCGATGACCGGCGACTACCTGTCCGGCCGGCGGGCAATTCGGGCCCCGAAAACGCGTCGACCGGTGAACCCGGACAAGATGCTGCAAGTGGTCGGCGCCAGCGGCCACAATCTCAAGAACGTCACGCTGGAAATCCCCGGTGGCCTGCTCACCTGCATCACCGGCGTTTCCGGCTCCGGCAAGTCGACGCTGATCAACGACACGCTGTACGCCGCGGCGGCGCGCCACCTCTACGGCTCGACGACGGAACCGGCGCCGCACCACGAAATCGTCGGCCTCGACCTGTTCGACAAGGTGATCAACGTCGACCAGGCACCGATCGGGCGCACACCGCGCTCCAACCCGGCGACCTACACCGGCCTGCTGACGCCGATCCGCGACCTCTTTGCGCAGGTGCCGGAATCGCGTGCGCGCGGCTACGGACCGGGCCGTTTCAGCTTCAACGTCAAGGGCGGGCGCTGCGAAGCCTGCCAGGGCGACGGCATGATCAAGGTCGAGATGCACTTCCTGCCCGACATCTACGTGCCCTGCGACGTCTGCCACGGCAAGCGCTACAACCGCGAGACGCTGGAAGTGCAGTACAAGGGCAAGAACATCTACGACATCCTCGGCATGACCGTCGAGCAGGCGCGCGAATTCTTCGACGCGGTACCGGTCATCGCGCGCAAGCTGCAAACGCTGGTCGATGTCGGCCTGTCGTACATCACGCTCGGCCAGTCGGCGACCACACTGTCGGGCGGCGAGGCGCAGCGCGTCAAGCTGGCCCTCGAACTTTCCAAGCGCGACACCGGCCGCACCCTCTACATCCTCGATGAGCCGACCACCGGCCTGCACTTCCAGGACATCGAAATGCTGCTCTCGGTGCTGCAGCGCCTGGCCGACAACGGCAATACCGTGGTCGTCATCGAGCACAACCTGGACGTGATCAAGACGGCGGACTGGCTGGTCGACCTCGGGCCGGAAGGCGGCGACGGCGGCGGCCGCATCCTGGTCGCCGGCACGCCGGAGACGGTGGCCAAATGCAAGGCCAGCCACACCGGGCGCTTCCTGAAACCGCTACTCGATCGTAAGGGCTAGCGCGCCCTGCTCCTGTGGCGGAACGAGGCTGGGTGCCAGCACGACCCGGTTGCGGCCGTTGCGCTTGGCTTCGTAGAGCGCGTCATCAGCGCGGTTGAGAGAAACCTCGAGCGATGCGGCGCTGGCATCGGCCAGGCCGATGCTCATCGTCACCCGCAGCACGCGGCCATCGGGCAGCGTGACGTCGTTCCCGGCACAGCGCTGGCGCAGGCGCTCGGCCTGGATGTAGGCCTCGGCCAGCGTACTTTCCGGGAACAGGAAGGCGAACTCTTCACCGCCATAGCGCGCGATCAGGTCGGACTGGCGGAAACTGTCGCGCATCAACTGGGAAACGGCACGCAGCACGGCATCGCCGGCGGCATGCCCGTAGGTATCGTTGAGATGCTTGAAGTTGTCGAGATCGGCCATGCCGACCGTGACCGGGCGCTGGTAGCGCTGCGCACGCAACACTTCGGCATGACCGAGCAACTGGAAATGCCGGCGGTTGGTCAGGCCGGTCAAGGCATCCTTGTTGGCCAGTTCCTCGAGCGCAAAACGCGCCTGCTCGTTCTGCATCAGCGAGGCATGCAGTTCGCCGATCGCCTCCTCGACCGCATGAATCTCGCGCATCGCCGATGGCTCGAAAGTCGGCGCCGGCTGGTCGACGCTGAGATGCGACAACTCGCGGTCGATGCGCTGCAGCGGGTGTATCAGGTGGCGGCGCAGCAAAAACAGGAAAATCAGCAGGAACAATCCGACCAGCAGCAGTGCGCCGGCCAGCTTGTAGCCGGCGAGCCGCATGATCGCGGAAACGTCGTTGAGATCGGCATTGGCCAGATTGATCCCCTGGATCGCGACATCGTCCACCCGCACACTGAGACGGGCTGCCAGACGCTGCCATTCGCCGTAATAGGTCGCAAAGACGCTGGCATCGCTCGCGCCGCGATGCATCAGGTCGCTGAGGAAACGTTCCGTCTCGCGCGCCAGCGCCGCCGACTCGGCATCCTCCAGCACACTCGGGTGACTGGCGACCAGCATGACGACGAACATCGCTTGCTGCCGGGCCTGCGGCGTTGCCGCGGTAAACACCCGCTCGCCCTCCAGGCGCAATTGTTCGAGATTGCGCGCCAGTCGCTGATAGCGAATGATTTCCGGCACCGTTGCATCCTGCAGGCGACTGGTTGCGTCGAGCACGCGTTGCTGATCGAGGCCGAGCAGCACGACCATGATCCCGAAGGTCAGCACGAACAGGCCGGCAAGCAGGGCAAAGGCACGGCCGGCGCGTATGCCGTGCAAGGAGGGGAAAGAATTCCGGTTCAAATGCATGCCCCTAATCCAGGTTGAACGGGAAATGGCGCCGCATCAGCCGATGGTAGGAACCATCCGCCCGCATCGCCGCCAGCGCCTGATTGAGCGCCAGGCGCAAGGGGTCGCGATTCTTCGGCAGCAGGATATGCACGCTGCCGCCGAGGCCGCCATCCATCATGGCCGGACCGACAAACTCGAAGCGCCCGACTTCCTGATTCTGCAGACTGTCGAAGGCAAACAACATGGGCACCAGACACAGATCGACCTTGCCCTCACGCAACAGTGCGAGCGCCTCCGCCATGCTTCTGGCCTGTATCAACTTGAGGCGCTGCGCGGCCGGCAGCGCTTCGATATGCGTCGCCTGCTGCGAACCGGCAATCGCCGCCAGGCGAACGTCACGCAGGCGATCGAGTTGAATCGTCTGACCGAAGCGGCTGGCCAGACGCCGATTGCCTTCGACGGTACCGAGCAGGCGCGACGAGGAATTCCCGATCGAGTCGCTGAAAGCAACCCGCTGCTCGCGCTCCGGCGTACGCAGATAAAAACCGAAAGCGAGATCAAGCTGCCCGGCTTCGACCGCTGGCAGCATCTCAGCAAACGGCATGCGCTCGAACCGACAGAGCACGTTAAGCCGGCGGCAGATCTCCCGGGCCTGCTCCTCGTTGAAAGCCTGCATCCGGCCAACCGGTGGCACCGGCGCCTTGCCCTGCGCGGCGAAGAAGGCCATGCCGACTCGCAACTCGGCGGGCAGAGCCGGCTGGGCCGAAACGCTCCGGAAAAAACACAGCAGCAGGAGAAGGAAAGCCAGGCGCATCATCAATCCGGTGAAAATGGCAAACAGCTTCGAACAGAGGCATCCCGTGGCGCCTGATCGGCCCGGATGCCAGGGCATGATTTTCTGGTGGCCAGGGCTGCGCCAGCAAAACTACGACGAAAGTATAACCGGCAGCCTCACTTATTGTGTCAGATCCGGCAGGATCTGCAGGCGAGCCTGCAGAGGGAAATAAATCGCCAGGCGCAACGGCATTTCCTGGCCGGCGAAGAGCGCTGCGTAGCGCGCCAGTTGCGGCCGGAAACCCTCGGCGCGCAGACGCAGCGCGGCGTCAACATCCTCGCCCGGCGCCAAGCGCACGGTCTTGTAATCGACGATCCAGCGCACACCGTCGGCGACGAAAATCCGGTCGATGACGTGGTTGACCGTCTGGTTGTCGCGCCGGCTGCTCCACGCCTGTTCGGCCGCACCCTGATCATGCGCAGCGAGCACCCAGCGCCCGGATTCGCTATTCAGCATCGCCTGCACGGCCTGCACTGCTTCCGCCGCGCCCGCTGTCGCCGCGGCTTCGCCATGCCCCTGTGCCTGCAGCCAGCGCCGCCAGGCCGGCGCCAGCGGTGCGATACGTTCGACCGGCCAGGCCGCCAGGCCCTGACCGACGATCAGTTCGAGGCAGCGATGCACCAGCGTGCCGACCGAGGCTTCGAGCGACAGTTCGCTGGCCGTGGCGTCGGCGTCGAGCGCATTGCCGGCCGGACGCACGGCGCCTTCCGGCAATTGCAAAGCCGCAGCCGGCGTGCAGTCACGCAGGCGCAGCAGGGGCGGCGCGAATTCGGCCGGATTCAGCAGGTCGACCGCTGCCGGCGCCACGACCCGGCCGGCCAGCGCGGCAGCAAACGGCGCCTGCGCGACGCCCGGCCAGAGCAGCTTCAACAGGCTGCCGGCGGCCGGTGGTTTGAGACCGTCGTCCTTGCTGTCGTCGGCAACGGCGACGCCGACCAGGTGCAGGCGGCGAATGGCGCGCGTCGCGGCAACGTAGAGCAGGCGTTCGTCTTCATGCCCGGCGCGTTCGTTTTCCAGCTTCTTCAGGTAGTCGTAGGCGCTCGCCGCGTTGCTGCCGGCGCCCTTCTGCTTGAGCGGTGCGACCAGCAGGTGCTCACGCCCATCCGGGCCGGCGACTTCGTCCCAGAGCAGCAGGCTGCTTTCGTTCATGCCGGTTTCGCGGTGCAGGCCGGGCAGGATGACCGTCTCGAATTCCAGGCCTTTCGACTTGTGGATGGTCATCATCTGCACCGCGTCGCCGAGCGGGTCGGCCGGCGCGTAGAGTTCGGCGGCCTGCGCGGCCAGGGTTTCGGCACTCAGGCTGCGCGCCGCGACCAGCTTGTCGACGAGCAGGAAGAAGGCCTCGACGTCGTTCAATGCCTCCGGCGCCTCCAGGCAGCGCGGCCCGCCCAGCATCAGCCAGACACCTTCCAGCCAGCGCCGCGGATGCTGCCGGGCGCGGTGCGCGAAGGCCTGTTCGAGGATTTCGCGCACCTGCAGCAGGCGCTGCCGCCCATCGGTCGACAGCCTTGCGAGGCGGTTTTCGTCGTGCATCAATTGCCAGATGGTCTGCTTCCTGTCGTCGGCGGCGAGCACGTGCAGATCGGCCAGGGTCAGGCCGCACCACGGCGCGCGCAACAGCGCCAGCCAGTACACGCGGTCGGCGCGATGCTGCAGGGCGCGGAACAGCGTGAGCAGGTCCTGGATGTGCTGGCGGCCGTCCAGACCTTCGATATCGACGGCCTGGAAGCGCAGCTCGGGCGCACTGCGGCGGATTTCCGCAACGAGTGCGTCGAGATGGCTGCGTGCCCGGACCAGCACGGCAATGCGCTCGGCCGGGTAGTCACGCCGTGCGGTGCGGATCAGGTCGAGCACGCAGCGCGCTTCGTCGAGAGCAGGATCGTTGTCGACATCGGCGATTACCGGGTGCACGAGCACGCCGCTGTCGGCATGCGCTGGCCGCGTCGCGGCGGATTCGGCATAGCGCACGGCACCGGCCTCGGGGCTGTCGGCGGCCGGGAAAATGGTTGGAAAAGCCGTATTCACCCAGTCGACGATGCCCGGGAAAGAGCGGTTATTGCGGAACAGTTGCAGGTGTTCGAGGCGAATGTCGCCGATGCCGCGCTCGCGCACGCGCAGGAAGAGCCCGACGTCGGCCTTGCGGAAGCGGTAGATCGACTGCATCGGATCGCCAACCACGAACAGCGTGCGGCCGTCGTCCGGCATCCAGCCGCGGGTCAACTTTTCGATCAGGCCGACCTGGCCGGGGCTGGTGTCCTGGAATTCATCGACCAGCAGGTGACGGATGCGGTAATCGAGCGCCTGCGCCAGGTCGGTCGGCGCTTCGTCCTCGCCCAGCGCCAGGCCGGCGCGCGCCGCGATCTCGATGAAATCGACCTCGCCGACTTCCTGAAAAGCGAGCCACAACTGGCCGGCGGCGAGACGCAGCAGGCGCGAGAAGCACTCGACGGTGGCCCATTCAGCGGCGCTCAATTCCGGCTGCGGCATGCCGGCGAGCAGGCCGAGCTTTTCCTCGAGACCGGGCAGGCCGGCCAGTTCGCCAAGCAGAGCCGTCATCTCGCCTTTTACGGCTTTCTGTTCCTTGCTATCGACCGGGAAGCCGATGTTCTTGGTCAGCGAACGGCGCAATGTGCCGCCGGTGGTCAACAGCAGGTTGCCGAGCGCCTGCCAGGTCGGCAGATCGGCGATATCCGCCGTCAGCGTCAGTTCCCAGTCGAGCAGGGGTTCGAGTATCTCCGGCACATTGGCCGCGGCGAAACGGGCAAGCGGCATCAGGCGCTGCTGCCAGTAGCCATCCAATCGACTGGCGACTTCGGCCAGATCGCGTTCGACCAGCGCCGCGAAGCCGGCTTCGACCTCGGCTTGCATCTCGCCGTTCTCGATGCGCGTCGCGTGGTGCAGCCACTGGTCGCGCCGGCCGAGCATGGCGATCAACAGGCGTTCGAGGCGGCCGGCGTTGTTGTCCATGAAAGCCAGCGCCTGCGCCACCGTCTCGGCCTCGGCGCCCTCGCCTTCGAGCATCTCCAGCGTGCGCCGGGCGGCGGTCGCGTAATGCGCCTCGGCATCGTCGGCGACGCCGGGCTGCGCGCCGAAGCGGCTGAGATAGGGCATCTGGCGCGCCAGGCTGGCGCACAGCGCGTCGAGCGTGGTGATGCGCAGGCGGCCGGGATGGCCGAGCAGACTCCAGGCCAGCTTGCGGTCGTGCGCCAGCACCTGCTGCGCCAGGCCGAAAGTCAGCTGCTTGTGCGGCGCCTCCGGCATGACGCCGGCCGCCGCCACTTCGAGACTGCCGAGGATGCGGTCGCGCATCTCGGTCGCCGCCTTGTTGGTGAAGGTCAGCGCCAGCACTTCTTCCGGGTTGTCGACGACGGCGAGCAGGCGCAGGTAGCGCTGCGTCAACAGTTCGGTCTTGCCGGCCCCGGCCGGCGCCTCGACGATGAAGGAGGCGAGATCGAGGGCGCGCAGGCGCGCGGTTTTGTCCTGTTCTAGACGGTCGACCGCTGGATTCATGGCATTTTCCGCAAGATCAGGCTGCCCTGGCATAACGCGTCAGGCGGACATCGACCGTCAGGCTGAGCGCCGTCAGCGCCGCCGCACGTGCCCGGCCTTCGGCGCTGGCGCGATAAAGATGCGGCGTCATCGCCAGCAGGTCGGCAATCTGTTCGGCGCCGTCGAGTTGCAGCGTATAGCGCAGGCTTTCCGTGGCCAGTTCGGCAAAGCCGGGCGGTGGCGTCGAGTCGGCCGGGCGCTCCGGCTTCAAGGTCGGGTAGATGATTTCGCGCAATTCGCGCAGGTGATCCGGCCCGGCATCGACCTGCAGCAACTCGCCGCCCGCCTTGAGGACGCGCGCGAACTCGGCATAGACCGGGAAGCCGAACATGCAGAGCACGCGGTCGAGCGTGCCGGCCTGCACCGGCAGGCGCGCATTGGTGCCGACCAGCCAGGTCGGCTGCTTGTCCTGCTTGGCGGCGGCGAGCACCGCCCATTTCGAGATGTCGAGACCGAGCAGCGCGACGCGTTGCGCTTCGGGCACGGCGGCAGCCAACTGGCGCAGGTAATAGCCTTCGCCGCAACCGGCATCGAGACAGCAAGCCGTGCGCCCGGCCGGCAGGTCGGCCAGCACGGCGCGCGCCGCGGCGGCGGCAATCGGCTGGTAATGCCCGGCATTCAAAAAGCGCCGGCGCGCCGCGACCATTTCCTTGCTGTCACCGGGATCGCGCGAACGCTTCTGCTGCACCGGCAACAGGTTGGCATACCCCTGGGCGGCGATGTCGAAACTGTGCGCATTGGCACAGCGCCAGGCGGCGCCCTGACTGCGCAGCGGCGCACCGTCGAGCGGACAGGCGAGAGAGGTGAAGGGCAGGATCATGAGTGCGACAAGAGCAAAATTGTTTGAGAGAGCGGCCGACGCATCATGTCTCCGCCGCATGCCGCGCCGCCGCGAGCAGCCGGCGCCGTTCGGGCAGGCGCAGCAGGGGCAGGACTTCGCAGTATTGCAGGGCCTTTTCGTCGGCGAAGACGACGCCGGCGCGACCGGCCTTCACTTCGCGGGCGACGGCGTGCAGCGCCTCGCGCCAGTGGGTGATGACGGCGATCCAGTCGGGGAATTCGGCCGGATCGAAGACCTTCTGTTTTTCGTCGCCGATGCCCTGGACGCCGGGCAGAATGTCCTTTTCATCGGCCACACCGGCAAAGGCAGGCTTGTCGGGCAGGACCTTGGCGAAGACGACGGCGGCGACATCTTCATTGACCAGCGCGGCGTAGATCGGCAGTTGCGGCTCGGTGATGCGCAGCGCGGCCCAGTTCTTGAAATCGATCGCGGCGCCGGTCTTGTAGTCGATGATGATCTGGCGGCCGTCGGCCAGGCGGTCGATACGGTCGACGATCATTTTGACGCGAATTTCCTCGATCTCGACGATCGCCTCTTCCTCGCAGGCAATCACCTCGAAGGCGACGCCGCGCTTGGCTTCGAGCGCCAGCCAGACGGCGAGCAGCTTTTCCAGGCGCGCCGCTTCCAGTTCGCGGAAGCGCGCCGGCAAAGTCAGGCGGCGTTCCAGTTCGAAATGCGCCAGCGCCTGCCGGACGGCGGCGGCAACCGCCGCGCGCTGGCCGGTTTCGCCGAGCGCGGCGAGTGCGGCCGAACTGCGCACGTCCGACCAGAAGGCTTCGAGCGCTTCGTGCACCAGCGTACCGCGCGCCGCCGGGTCGAGGCCTTCGACCGCCTCGTCGAGTGCCGCGCCACCGAGGCGGAACTGGTAATAGGCCCAGGCCGGGCAGATCGCCTGGGCGCGCAGCAGCCAGCTGCCGCCGGCCACCTTTTCGCCCTCGCCGACCGGCGGCGCGGCGTGGTCGGCCAGTTGTCCGAGATCGGCGCCGGCCGTCGCCGCCTGCTGCCGCGCCAGGCTGGGCGGCAATTGCGGGCAGGCCTCGCCTTCCGGCAGGCCGGCGAGCAGCGGGCTCGGCCGACGCACGCGATTGCCGTCGGCGCGCGCCCAGGAATAATTGACCACGGGCGCGGCGAGCGCCAGACGGGCCTGGACGCGCGTCGCGAAATCGAGTTCGACCTCGGCGCTGGCGTGCGCCGCGCCGGCGGCGCGCAGCGCCTCGACCGGGAGCAGCGGATTGGGCCGCGGCGGCGGCGGCCACAGGTCGTCGTTCATGCCCATGACCCACAGCGCGTCGAAGCCGAGGCCGGCGCTTTCGAGCACGCCGAGCACCTGGATGGCCGGCTGGCCGCGCGTTTCCGGCTGGAAGATGCGCTGCCGGCAGAGCTGGCTGAGGCGGCGCACCGCTTCGCTCTGAGTCAGCGGCCCGAGCAGCGCGTCGAAGCGGCCGAAGCCGTCGAGCACCTCGCCGAAGGCGCGCCGCGCCTGGAATTCGTGGCTGGACAATTCGCGCTCGCCGGGCCAGTCGACCGCCTGCAAGGCCTGCCGGAAGGTGAGCGCCCACTGACCGGCCAACTGGCGGCGCGGCGCGTTGCCGGCCGCGTCGACAAAGGCCTGCAGCGCCGCGGTGCTGCGCGGGCAAAGCGCCGGCTCCTGTTCCGCCAGACGCTCGGCCAGACGGAGCAAGGCCGGCAAGGTCGTGAAATACGGCAGGTCGCGGCGCAGCGCGGCATCGAGCCGGGCGCGGCCGTCGGCTTCCGTTTCGGCCGCCGACCAGCCGCCGCCGAGCAGTAGCGCCGAGAGGCGGGATTGTTCGAGCTTGGCGCGGCCGCTGCCGAGCGCCAGCAAGTCGAGGCCGGTGCGGATCAGCGGCAGGTCGGCCAGCGCTCGACCCAGCGAGAAATTGAAGCGGCGCGGCACTTCGGCCGCCTCGGGACGGATCAGCGCCGGGTGCAGCAGATCGTCGAGCATGAATTCGAGACGGTCGCGCACGCTGGCCAGATCGGGCGCGACGATGCCGAGCCGCGCCGCCGGATTGGCCGCCAGTTGGTCGCCGGCCCAGGCGGCGACGGCGGCGCATTCGGCGCTGCTGTCGGCGGCGGCGAAAACCTGTTGTTCACTACGGTCGACCGGATTTTTCGGGCTATTTTCAACGACGCAACCGCGCCCTTCGAGCGCCGCCATCAGGCGCCTTTCGAGCGGCGTGTAGCGGTCGAAGCCGGCAAAGGAAACACTGGCCGGCAAGGCGAAATGGCCGGCCTCGATCAGACCGATCACCTCCAACTGCAGGCCGGCCAGGTCTATCCAGCCGCCGGCGCGACAACGCTTGAGGAATTCCGCCTGCCAGCCGGCGAACAGGCGCGCCTCGTCGGACTGCGCGCCGGCCGGGTCGATCTGCCAGATGCGCGCCAGCGCCTGCGCCTCGACCGCCGAAGCGGCCATGCCTTGAATGTCAAAAAGCGGCGCCGCGGCGCTGTCGAGACCGTCGGCAATCACCGCCTCCCAGAGCAGGCGTTCGGCAAACGGGTCGAGCGCCTGCGGCAGTTCGGCGATGCCGCAGAGCAGCGCCTCCTCGCCGAGCTGCGCCAGCCACTGACCGACGGTCAGTGCCGGCGGCGTCAGCCACACCGCGGCATCGGCCGGACGCTGGCTGCGCCGGGTCTGGGCGAGGCGGGTGGTGGCGCAAAGCAGCAGGGAGTTCATGTTGTCAGGAAACCGTCGATGATCGTCGAATGCTCACAGGTTCGGGCATGGGCACCGCTTCGCCCACCCCCAAACCCCTCCCAACCTCCCCTTGTCAGGGGAGGAGTCAGCGCATCCGGCGTCAGCTTGGCCTCCCTCCCCTGAAAAGGGGAGGGCCGGGGAGGGGTTTGCATGACAAGCAACAAGGCGTGGACTGCTTCCAAGGGAAAAAGGCCGAAAAAAGTCAGTTGACCGCTGCCGGCCGCGCCGGAGCGGCGGGACGCGCAGGAGCTGCCGGATGGGCCGGCACAGCACCGGCGGGTGCAGCTGGATGCGCCGGCGGCGCGACCGAAGCCGGCTTGCCCGGCATGGCGGGACGGGCAGGCGCCGCAGGTGCGGCCGGTTTGGCGATGCCCGGTGCCGTGCTTGCCGGCGCGGCTTGCGCCTTGCCGGGCATGGCCGGGCGGGCCGGAGGGGCGGGCTGCGGTGCGGAACCAGAAACCCCCCCCGCATCAGGTGTGCCCGCCGGTGTCACTTTGCCCGGCTGGGCGGGGCGAGCCGGGGCGGCCGGGCGCGGTGCTTCGGCGGCAACCGTGGCCGGCACGGCCGGCCGGCTGGCCGCCTGCGGCATCGCCGGTCGGGCTGGCGCCAGCGCACTGCGCGGCATCACCGGAGCAAGGCTGGGTTCGCTGCGAGCCGGCGGCACGGGCGCCAGTTCGCGCCGGGCCGGGGCCGGCGTTGCCGCAGCGGGGTTTACCGTCACCTCGCGACGCAGGCCCTGCAGCGTACTTTCGCCGATACCGGGCACCTGGCGCAGGTCGCTGACCGACTTGAACGGGCCATGCTGGCGCCGGTAATCGACGATCGCCTGCGCCTTGGCCGGGCCGATGCCTTTCAGGCCGTCAAGCTCTTCGACCCCGGCGCTGTTGAGATCAACGCGGGCCAGTGCCAGACCGGTCCACAGCAGGCCGGCGGCCAGAATCATCAGGAAACGCGTACGCATGAATTTCTCCCGGAAGCAGTAAGGCAGCAGTATGCCAGCCGGCAGCCCGAGCACAGTCAAGGCTTGCCGACGAAAAGGAAAATATTGGAGACCTTGCTCGTCGAGTAGCCGAAGCCCAGGTAGGCCGGGCCGAGCGGCGTTTGCCCGCCGAAGTAGAGAGCAAACGAGTTGAGCAGAGCATTGCTCTGCGTCTCGGTATAGCGCGTACCGACGTGCGCCGCCTCGATCGCGACACCGACCCGCATGTCGCCGCGCAGGCCGAGCGGCAGGCTGCCAACGATCTGCTCGGCGCGCAAGCCGGCATAGATGATGTCATCACCGAAAATCTGGTTCGGCGCGTAGGCCGTCAGATTGAGGAAGCCGCCCAGGCGTGCCGCGTCGAACACCGGCAGGCGGCCCTGCGGCGAACCGGAATAATGCACGCGGCCATTGAACACGGTGCCGCCCAGCGCGTAGGCGGCACTCAGGTCGACGTCGGCGCGCGCGTAGCCGGCGCTCGCCGAGTCGAAATAACTGAGTTGCGCAGCCCAGCCGCGGGTCGGGAAATACATGCGGTCGAACTGGTCGAAATCGAGCGCCGCGCGCCAGCCGCCGAAGCGCGACTCGGCCGAGCGCAGCGAGGGCGCCCCGATGTCGCGGTCGAAACGCCGCTTGTGCTCTTCCCAACCCAGGCTGACCTGGCCGAGCAGACCGATGTTGGCACCGATGGCAAGGCCGAGCAGGTTGTTGGTTTGCCGGTACTGCGCGATGCGCTGGTCGTCCTCGTAAATATTGAAGCGCGACTGCTCGACACTGCCCTTCGTTTCGAGGAAGTAGCGCTGGCGCACATCGAGCGGCTGGTGGAAATTGACTGCGAAACGGTCGGTCGAGCCGACGTCGCCGGTCACCAGCAGTTCGCCGCCCAGGGAATTCAGCCAGGTCTTGTGATAGCCGAGGCGCAGGCCGAAGGTCGAGCCCTGGCTGTTGTCGGCATTGAGATTGACGGCGAAGCGCAGGTAATCCGGCCCCCAGCTCTTTTCCACTGGCATGACGCGCAGGATGTTGCGTTCGTGCTGGGTCAGCACCGTGTAATCGACGCGCTCGTAGTAACCGTCGCCGTACATGCGCAGCAGGTCGCGATTGATCTCGGCCGGGCGGATGGTCTGGCCCGGCTCGACATGCAGGTAACGCTGGACCATGGCCGGATTGACCCGGCCCAAGCCGACCACCTCGACCGCGTCGATGCGCGGCGAGACGCGGCTGGCCACCTCGATGCCCTTCCACCACGCGGCATAGGCCGGCGCCTCGAGCGCCAGGCGGGCCAGTTGCGGCGCCATGGCCTCGGCGGCGGCACGACCGCGATCGGCGATCTCGCCGTTGCGCGAGAAGTCGCCGGCAGTAAAGCCCTGCAGATCGGGCTTGATGTAGATGTCGCCGGGCTTCAGCGTGGCCAGCGAGCGGGTGACATTCTGTTCGGTCAGGATATTGACCATCTGTGCCGAGACGGTGAGCAGCGAACCGACCTCCTCGGGCTTGAGCAACGGCGAGCCGACATTGACCACGATCACCACATCGGCCTGGCAGCGCTCGCGCGCCTCGCCGATCGGCACGTTGTCGACCAGGCCGCCATCGACCAGCTTGCGACCGTTGTAGTCGTGCGGCGCGAGCAGGCCGGGCACCGACATGCTGGCGCGCATCGCGCTGCTGAGCGGCCCGTCGCGAAAAACGACGCGCTCACCGGTGCCGATGTCGGTGGCAATGATCGAGAGCGGCAGCGGCAACTCTTCGATGCTGCGCTCGCCCTGGTTGGCGCGCACCAGCTGGTTGAAGAAGAGCTTGATCTTCTGGCCGGCGACGACACCGGCCGGATATTTGACCCCATCGGCCGTGACCCCGGACTCGGAACCGGGCAGGAAGTTGCGCGACACCTGCTTGTTGCGGTAACTCATCTCCGAATATTCCGGATTGTCGACAAACATGTCGTTCCAGTCCGCCCGCGCCAGGTTGTCGCGCATCACGCCGGGCGCCATGCCGGCCGCGTAGGAACCGGCGACCAGCGCGCCCATGCTGGTGCCGGCGACGCAGTCGACGGGCACACGCAATTTCTCCAGCACTTCGAGCACGCCGATATGCGCCGCACCACGCGCTCCGCCGCCGCCCAGCACCAGGCCGATGCGCGGCCGGGGTGGCGCATCGGCCGCCTGGGCAAGGCTGGCCGCGGCAAGCAGGCAGAAGATCAGCGAACGGAGGAGGCGATGGCGGGCAAACATGCGAGGAAATCCATGGTCATAAAAAAGCCCCGCGGCGCGGGGCTTTTGGTGAAGCGTCGGCAGATTACTTGGTGCCGATGACTTCGATGTCAACGCGACGATCCGGCTGCAGGCAGTCGATCAGGGCCTTGGTCTTGGCATTGCCCTTGCACTTGTCGCCGGTGACCGGTTG
>Ga0074199_1001490_pt1 | contig 19999 bp, 21 predicted proteins | sample EPASupsiteSAE347_FD_64528 | JGI IMG/M metagenome (GOLD analysis project Ga0074199, IMG submission 64528) | Bioremediated contaminated groundwater from EPA Superfund site, New Mexico - Sample SAE3-47 | ecosystem: Environmental > Aquatic > Deep subsurface > Groundwater > Contaminated ...
ATTATTTATAATTATATCTTTTAACCAAGTTGAAATAACAATGTTTTTGAAATCTAATTTGTAACTCATATTAACTTTCTCATTGAGTCCTTCCCAAATTTCATAACCTTGAATAAGATAAAATTTTTCACCTTTGGATTTATTATATTTGCTCACATAATATGCTGTTTTCCACCATGTAGCCACAATGATATCGGCATCAGGAATATATCTCTCAGCAAGTGTCGGAACTTTTACTAAATTTGCTTTTAGATTCCATCCAATGGGAATACTTCCTTCCGAATTTATAATTTTTTGGAAAATGCTTTTTAATAGAGTTCTGAAATTGTACCTGTACCATTTTGAGGGCAACATTGGAATCCAAGGGTATATTATTGAAACATCATGCCCTCGTTCTTGTAAATGATTAGCATACTCAAAAACAACTTTTACTCCACCTGATACTCCAATTTTAGGTAATATAAAATTTATTTTCATTTATAGCTCTCTATATATGTTAAGCTGGAATCAAATCTTTTTCGTCAACTTTGAATTCCTCAATCAAAGTTTCAACTCGACCATCGCTGAAGGTAAACGAATATCGGAACTTTTCCCCTTTCTTCCTGAATTTAGATATTGATTTAAAAGCATCGAAAGTTCCTCGCATAATAGCAAAGCTTTTCATTAATACAGGATATTCAAGAAGTTGTGTAGGACTATTATTTCTTTTTTTAATTTTAACTGCTACTATAATAAACCTAATATTATAGTAAAAAAATGACTTTATAGTTGTCCACATATTAAATAGTTTAAAAATCATATAAAATTTATTTCTAGCCTTATAGTATAGAATCTTTGGCGAATCTTCTCCTAAAGTTCCAGAATGTACATGGTATATCACTGATGTTGGAATGTACATACATTTCCATCCTGCGAGGCGGGCTCGCCATGCCAGCTCTATATCCTCGACGTAAGCAAAGAAATCTTCATCAAATAAACCAATCTCATCAAGCATAGATTTTCTATAAAGAGCTGCTGAGCCGACCGGTCCGAAAACTTCCTTCATTGTATCGAATTCCGCTGTATCCGTTCTACCACGCCCTCTTCTAAATCCATCTAGATCTCTGTATATTGCGAGTCCAGCACTATCTATTATTGAAGCTTTATCAAATTTCAGGACTTTTGAAGCACACATTCCTATATTCCATTGCCTTTCAGCTCCTTCCACCAGCTTTTCTAACCATTTTGAATCAGCTTTGGTATCATTATTGAGAACAACAATATACTTTGAATCGTTACATGCTCTATGAATACCATCGTTAACTCCTCCTGCAAAACCACGATTTACCTTATTTGTTACAATAATTACTTCAGGAAAGTTCTGTGCTACTAATTCAACAGATCCATCTTTTGAATTATTATCCACTAATATTATCTCAAAATTAGCATATGTCTGATTTCTTAAAGAAGATAAGCAGAGTGGGAGAAATTTTTTACCGTTCCAATTTGGAATAACTACTGAAACCTTATGTTGCATAGGAAGCCTCACATTTTTTTTGATTGATTGTTAATTCACCTTCCAAAAAGTTCCAATAAATTTTTTTGAGAGTATCCATACTTTTATCCCAATCGTATTCTTCTTCAGCTAATTTTTTTGCATTTCTGCCCATTCTCTCTCTAATGTCTGGATTATCAAGTAGGTATAATATCGCATCAGTAAGCTCCTCTTTGTTTCCGGGCTCTACAAGAATGCCAGTTTCTCCGTAATTGATTACATCAATTATCCCCTCAGTTCTGGAACCAATTACTGGAGTACCACTTGCAATATAATCCATAACTTTGCCTGGAACATTCTTTCCATACAATCGAGGAGCAACTGCGATATCTGCGGCATCAAGAAAGTTTGGTAAATTTTCATAAGGTTCATTATCTATAAAAATTACATTATTTAATTTTAAGCTATTTGCTAATTTTTTGTATTGCTCTACGTTTTGCTCTCCGAAAAACAAAAGCAAAACATTTGGTTTCTTTTTAGCAACTACTTGAAATGATTCGAGTAAAATATCAACCCCTTGATATTTATGCAAACTGCCAGCGTAAAGGATGATTTCATTTTGCCACCCGTATTTTTCCCTGATTTTTTTCCCATTCCCTTTGGAAAAAATAGACATCTTCGCTGCATCAGTAATTACTGTTATTTTTGATTTATCAATGCCATCATTAATTAAAGCTTTTTTCCGCATTTTAGATTGAGCTACTACATGGTCGGTTGATGATTGGATCTGCATTTCTATATATTTCCAAAATTTCATAACTGGCGAATCCTTTCGGAGAAAACCAGTTTCGATCATTTCGGCTACCAAAGTACCATGAGCATCATAAATTACAGGTACTCTTAAAAAAAAACTGACAATCGTGCTGATAAACGCGCCCTCATGGAGATGTCCATGCAATAATTTTAATTTTTCTTTTTTTGTCACATTTAATGCTTTTACAAGAAGAAAACAATCACAAATAGCTTTTTTATATGAAGCGCCTGCTTCTTTCCATCGGAATGGCAAATTTTGAATACGATGGATCTTGAAAGGATAATCTCTTTCCTCTCCAATATGGTATGTTATAACGTGAACTTCAAATTCATTGGATAGGGACTCACACATTTTAAAAGCTCGTAGCGGAGACCCTCTATTAAGAGGAAATGGAAACGGGCAGATGACTCCAATTTTTGGTTTATTGATCATTTCTTTTTTCACTTCTTAATTAGATATATTTTTCTATATTTGCTTTATAAAATTCTACGGTTTTCTTAATTCCTTTTTTAAGCGAAATAGTTGGGTGCCAGCCAGTATCATTTTTAAGCTCAGAGTAATCGATGACAAATCTTCGAATATCAATTCTTTCTCGTTCTTGCGGAAAAGGAATATGTGCATAATCGCCTTTCCCCACTGCTGCTATTACTTCCTCAACCATTTTTAAAAAGATTGTTTCTTTACCAGATCCCACAAAATAAGTTTTTCCAATGGTTTTATGGTTCTGAGAAGCTAAACAAAACGCATCGACCACATCTTCTATGTAGATATAGTCTCTCGTTTGCTGACCATCACCATATACTGGAATGGTCTTTCCTTCTAAAGCCAATCTGATGAACCAATTCAAAATACCATAATAATTATATCGAGTTTGACATCGTGGACCATAAACATTATTGAGTCGAAGCGAAACAACTGGTATACCATACGCTTTATGATAAACTAGCAGATATTTTTCTGCTGCCAATTTATTGATACCGTATACGTCTGTGGGATTTGTAGGATGTTTTCCATCAACTGGTATATATTCAGGCTCTCCGATTTGACCCCTTGTTCCACTAAAAATAATTTTTGGTGATTTTTCACACTTTCTACAGGCTTCTAAAATATTTAAGGTTCCCTTACAATTTATTTCTAAATCTTTATAAGGGTCTTCCATAGAAATTTCACGCCCGACTTGTGCAGCCAAGTGGAATATATAATCGAATTCAAAATCTGTGATTATTTTCTGTAAGAGATCCTTATCTCTTACATCAATTTTAATAAGCTGAACGTCATTGTTTATATCTTGGATATTGAATAAATTCCACCCATAAGGTTCTACCATACCATCAAGCAGTACCACATCTGCCCCTAGTGATACTAATTTATGCGCCAAATTGCTACCAATAAATCCAAGACCGCCTGTTATTAATGTACTCTTTCCGTTCATTTTGGAGATTTTATATTGCTTCGGCATAGCTAATTCTTCTTTCCTGATGTTGTTGAATTCGCGCATTTCAGATGCCCCTTCTCGATAAGATAACTTTCCAGAACCGTTTCCCAGCTCTCCATTTCAAGCCCATGATTCTTTAGCCTGATACTATTAAGAGGCGAGAACATGGGTCTTTTCGCTTTTGATTGCAGGATATTAGTCTTTGTCGGGGAAAGGTCAGCCTGCATGTCCAGGGTTTCAAAGATCCTCTTTGAGAAGTCATACCATGTGCTCTGTCCCGCATTGGCTACATGGTATATGCCGAAAGGCAGCTTTTTGGCGATGATGTTTTTGATCATCCCGGCTGAATCTGCTGTGTAGGTAGGGGATATTAATATATCATCCACCACTTTAACTTCCTCTTTATTATCTATTTTACTAACTTTACCCTCATTGGAGGCTAGAGATTCGTAACTTAGCATCAATATCGCCATATCACCAGTTGGATCTTAGTTTTTTAGGCAATGGATCTCTGTGTCTCTTGCTATTCTGTTATTATTGCTCTGCATATAATGTCCCATAAGCATCCAGGGTAGTCCTGGGTCTCATTGGCCGCGGATAGATTTCTCCTTTAAGTTGTTCGTTCTCATCCCATATTTTTTCGATCAAATAATTCCTCTTTCCGTTCTGCCCGTAATACACTTTCAACATGATATCTGCCAGAATCCCCGATACAATGAACTGCACGCCAATTATGACCATCAATATAGACAGTAAGAATAGTGGTCTGTCTGAGAGGCCCCGGCCAAAGAACAGCTTCTGTATGCCGAGGTAACTGCCCATCAACGTGCCTGAAAGGCCCAGCGCCAGCCCCAGCCCTCCGAATATGTGTATGGGTCTCACCGAGTACTTCTGCCAGAAGCTTATGACGATGAGGTCCAGGAATCCTTTCAAGATCCTCTGCCACCCGTACTTTGTCGAGCCGTACTTCCTGGGGTTGTGCTTTACTTTTACCTCGCCTATCCTGTAGCCCCTCCACAACAGCATCGCAGGGATGTACCTGTGGGTTTCCCCGTACAGGTCAAGGCTTTTCACGCATCCGTTCCTGTAAGCCCTGAAGGTGCAGCCTGAGTCATGGATGAATTCGCTGGTTATGTTCCTTCTTATCACGTTTGCGAACTTAGAGATGACCTTTTTCAACAAAGGATCTTTCCTGTCCGCGCGCCAGCCGCACACCACGTCGTAGTCCTCGTTCTCCATCTTCTCGATAAGCTTGGGTATATCCTCGGGGTCGTTTTGCAGGTCGCCGTCCATGCTGATCACGATGTCCCCGTTCGTCTGGTCAAAGCCTGCTTTGAGGGCTGCGCTCTGGCCGAAGTTCTTCCTGAACTTTATTATCTTTACCCTGCCGTCCTTCTTGCAGGTCTTTAGCATGTTCCTTAAGGTGTTATCGGTGGAGCCGTCGTCGACGAAAATGATCGTATAATCGTGGTTCAGCCTGTTCAAAACTCTGGTCAGCCGCTCATAGAGAGGCTCGATGTTGTCCTCCTCGTTATAGAAAGGAACGACTATGGATATCATTCAAATCAACTCCTGTGCCGCTATTTTTACGTACCGTGGAGCCGCAATAGATACTTCATGTTGCTCTTTATACCAGTTTACGAACCTCTCGATCCCATCTTCTATGCTTACCTGCGGGTCGTATCCAAGCAGTCTTTTTGCCTTTGATATGTCCGCGTAAGTGACAGGTACGTCCCCCGGCTGGTCGGGAAGCTGCTTTATCCTGGCTTTTTTCCCCAGGTTCTCCTCTATCAGGTAAATTAGCTCCCGCAGCTCCACCAGCTCAGAGTTGCCAAGGTTTATTATCTCGTAGCCGGGTTTTTTATGAACGGCTGCAGTGATCCCGTCAACGATGTCGCTGATATAGGTATAGTCCCTTCTGGATGTCCCGTCCCCGTATACCTCTATCTCCTCTCCCCGGTATATCGATCGTGTAAATTTGTGGATCGCCATCTCAGGTCTCTGCCTCGGTCCGTAGACCGTAAAGAAGCGCAGGCATGATATCGGGATCCCGTAGAGGTGGTGGTAGGTATAGCAAAAGATCTCGCATGCCCTTTTTGATGCAGCGTAGGGCGAGATAGACTTTTCAACGGGATCCAGTTCACTAAAGGGGATTTTCTCATTGATACCATACACGGACGAACTGGAACCGAAGACAAAGTTTTTAATTCCATGGTCTTTACTGAACTCAAGCAGGTTTATCGTACCTTTGATGTTCACATCTTCGTACAGCAGCGGGTTTTGTATAGACGGCCTGACGCCAGCTCTTGCGGCAAGATGGATCACAGTGTCGATATCACTTTTAATAAAAGCTTCCTCAAGTCCGATCCTCTCCCTGATATCCGCCACATAAAAAGTAAAATTATTATCCTCCATGTTATGCTGTATATTTTTCATCTTGATGTACTGGTCATAAAACGGATCAAAATTGTCAACGCCAACAACGTTCTCACCTATATCCAGGAGTTTGTCTACGACATGCGACCCGATAAACCCTGCACAGCCTGTAACCATTATAGTCATGTTATTCTCCATATCCGGGCGGTACTTGTGCCCGGCGCCCGGAAGACTGCCATGAGCATGTAGAAAGTGGCGAACAGCCCGGCAATGGTTGTGGCTGCGAACATCACCGCGCTGTTCCTGGCTAGTTCATCCCTTAAAAAAAAATTCCCAGACGCACCAATTTTTTTCATCATTCATCCACCAAGCTACTCCTATTTTATAAGAAGTACTTATTATTTTCGCTGCAATTATCGCTATGCGGATACTCATTATTGTTATAATGATAATTCCATCATAATAATCCTAATAGTTTTGACCGTAAGCCTGGTTCCAAAAACCTTAGAAACCATGTCAGAGGAGGATTATAAGTGACAGATAGAAGGGCACAGAAAAAAATCTTTACCATAAGTTCAATGATAACAGTTCTGATTGTAGCGATGTTGATTATCTCAGGTGGGATGCAGGAGTGACGATGATGACAACGGCAGAGACGGGAGAGGCGGCGGTGGGGGAGGAGGTGACGGAGGAAAGCATTGAGGAGCGACAACATAAAAGAGTATGAGACCAGGGAGGAAACACCTAACCTCCCTGTATCATACAGGTTCCCGAAAGCTGATCCCAGGAATTGAGATGGTGGTCATGGCAAAAGAGAATGAGAACGTTGTCCCCTATGAGGATCGAGGTGCTCAAAGAGAAATCAAGAAACTACAGATGGAAGCTAATTAAAAAAAAGCCCTTTGCGCCTCTGCGCTTCTGTGGCTAATTTACATGCCCCTGAAGTTCATCCTTTTTCAGCAGGTTAATGATAAGCAAAATAGTCACGATTATGATACTAATCATTATTATTCTTTTAAATCAATAAATATAAATAGAAGTAGGTAATAAAGTCATAAAGCCTCTCTTCGGGAACAAGAGGGATTGCAGTGACATCTTGAAAATTGACCGACGGTTAAAGCTGTTGGTCGGATTCCAGGAAAAAAGAAGGAACAGGTGGAAAAAATGGTGGAAAACAAAAAAAATCGGAAAGTTATAGCCAGTACCTCAATAACCCTCATTATTGTTGCGATGTTGATCATATCAGGACCCGCGCAGGCTGTGCAGGTCAGCATGAATGCTGCTGATTTAAACAACCGTATAGTCGGTGAAACAGGTTTCTTTTATATTAACGTAACAATAGGTGCCAATGAGAGAATCCCTATTTCCAACATTTCTGTAGAAGGTCTCCCCTCCATTCCCGGGTCTCCTGGCGGGAATTTAGTTTTCGGCGTAAGTGACTTCAGCAGTGTGGGAGAAAGCATTCCTAAAGAAAATTACGTTATAACTTTGATCGAAAGATACGGGTGGGTTGGCGGCTCCGGAGGTTTCGGCTATTATAACAATAATCCTGCTCCACCCTACTATGGATATGGATATGGTAATTCATTCACAGGATACGGCTATGGCTACGGCTACGGCTACGGCTACGGCTACGGCTACGGCTATGGGTATGGATACGGCAGTCCCAGCACCTATACGGAGCTTAAGTACAAAGTGAGTGTGAATACGGCAGGAGCAGATGCCCGCACCTATGATTTAGTGACAAAAGTTAATACAGGTGAAAATAACGTGGCCTTCGAGGGTTCATCGAAATTCACACTGTTACCCAGAACCATTCAGATCAATATAGAAGTTAAGGAACCCATTGAGCCCCGGGGCAAAGGTAAGATCAAAGTAACCATCTTAAACGATACTGAAGGGTTTAATGTCTCTAACGTTGATATCTCAAGCATAAAGTTTGGTAATGCTAAAGTACTTGATACGCCTAAACCAGAGTTCGTAACTCCAATCAAGCCTGAAAAACTCATGCTCTGGTTCAACACCGAAGATACTGGTATTGCATGCGGCGATACCAAGGTGACCCTGACCGGAAAGATGAAATCAGGACAGGATATTTCTGGAATAGCCAACATTGAAACCGCAGGATGCGGCGGTGGTGGCCCAGGCAGCGGCGGAGGCGGCGGAGGCGGCGGTGTCACTCACTCGGAGCCTCTTGATAACGTAGAGGTATGTGGCGGTAAACAGGGAGAGAACAATGAAAGAAATCTCGTTGCCAGCAAGCCGGTACAGTATTCATTCACCCCATGTGAGGGTGGCATATACGAGATAGTTGTCATCGGTAATGAGAATCAAAATGATGTGACTTTAAGGGTCGAGCACCTCCACGGCATCTCAAAGGCTCTGACGAAGCCGACTCAGCCTGCACCTGAAAAAGTGTACTATTACGTGAATATCTGGTCCGACACAAAGAGGATCCAGAAAGCACTGGTCAGATTCAAGGTAGAAAGATCGTGGCTCAGTGAAAATGGTGTTGCAAGCGATGAGTTGAAGATGCTCAAGTGGGACGGAAGTAAATGGATAGAGCTGGTTACCACCCTGAAAACAAAAGATGCAACCCACGAATACTTCGAGGCAGAGTCGAATTCATTCTCGCACTTCGCAGTAGTTGGATTGAAGGGAGAACTGCCGCCGCAGCCGCCGTCGACTCCGATACCGCCGCAGCCGCCGACTCCTCCAGCCACGCCGGCGCCATCTGAAGAAGCCCCGCCGGTAAACCTGGCGGTCATAGCAGGCATGACTGTTTTGATCGGCCTGGTAATAGTGGTGTATATTAAGAGGAAGGAGATATTTAAGAAATAAGAGGAAGGATCTCTGTCCTTCTTCCTTTATTTTTATCTAGTTTCCTGAGATATGTTATTAGAATTGCATAATTTTCAGTAAAAATCGATAGCTTGGGACTGATATTAATATTAACAACGAACTGAACGAACTGGCACGAACTCCGGAGTTCGTTTTGAGTTGGTTTTGAGTTCGTTGTTTCGTTTTCATTTCCTATGAACCTGTATCCATCACTTTCCAACGACTATATGTATTGCTTTCAAACGTTCCGGTGTTTTCATAGCCACCCAATGCTTATATCAAGTCTATAGTCTGGTTCTTAAATAATCATAACTAATCCTTTAAAAAGCAGTGAGCTTAGACAGGATTGACAGAATTGACAGGATTGACAGGATTGACAGGATGAATTTGATACTGATCCTGTTCATCCTGTTATCCTGTCTGAAAAACCGGAAGAAAACTTGAACGATCTATCAACCAATATTAAATTATGGAAATTTCAGAATATACTATACAAGTTTGAGCAAATACTCAATAAAAACGTTGTTTTCCCTACATAAGAAATTTATGGCTGCGACCTTTTAAACTGTTGGAAAAGATGAAAATTTTGAAGATAAGTATTTAAGGTGATAAACTTACGTTACAGTCATTTTCGAATTTCAATTCTCAGGTGCCGGTTTTTAACCATCATAATAATGATTAGAATGATGCAAGAGTATATAACGTTGTGAAAATAAACGTTGAACTGTGTCTCAATCCCCCCATATCCAGGAGATCAAAATTCACTGCAACGGGAGCAGAGGAGAAGGCGCTCCGCAGACAGGCGATCCTCTGCACACAGTGTTATCAGCAGCCCCGGGGACTGGTATGGGCAATATGAATGCCGCACAGGGCGGCAGGCTTTCCCGCGGGCTTTCGGCATCCTCATACTGGATTACGCCTGCCATATCAAATGTCACAATGGCAGTGACCTCCATTGAACCAGCACACCTGACCATGTCTTTGAACTTCGTTAACAACACAGGCAGCCAATACGCACACGGAGCGCTCCATATCATAGATTTCCCGAGGCTCATAAGACTGGTCAGGATACTGGGCATGATGGCTGTGATAAGCTACATGAGCGTCATTCTCTTCACATGGATATATGCTAACATGCAGGGCTATGTATATTTCTCGGCCGGTGAGCCTGTACTGATGATAAAATACCCCGAATGGGTGCTCGGTTTCATCGGTATATTCGCCGCAGCCGATTTGCTGCGCAAAGAACTGGATGATGAGGCAAGTTACAAAAAGGTTCTATAAGGCAGATCCTTTTTAATTGTACTGCTCTAACATATGCTGAATGCATGCGGTACAGCCACCTGTCCGTAACCTGTGCGAAAATCTCCTTGGGTTTTTAACGTATTGACTGCTTCTATAATAAGGGAGTACACACAGATAATTACAGCAGGGAAAGGGAATCCGGGAAACAACAAGCGGGTGGGCAGAGAATGATTGAGGCGGTAGGGCGGACGGTCATATGTTCCACAAAGATACTAAAAATAATAAGGATCACGGGGCTTATTGCCCTTTTAAGCTACACGACCGTTATTCTTTTCACATGGATATATGCGAACCTGGGAGGCTACGTATATTTCTCGGCCGGAGAGCCGCTGTGGATAATAAAGTACCCCGAGTGGGCGCTGGGTTTCATGGGAATTCTTGTGGCTGTCGATTACCTGCGCAGGGAGATAGAGGTGTAGTACTGTGTTAAAGTTAAAGCCAGAGAGCACAGAGGCACGAGCCCATCCAATAATCAGACAGGATTAACAGGATTGACAGGATGAAATGTAAAAATATATCCTGTCAATCCTGTTAATCCTGTCCGTTTACTGGATTTTAACCCTAGAAGCTCTGAGGCTCATTCGGAATTATACCGCATTGACCGATTTTCCAGGCTCTAAATCAGCGCACCTATTATATATACCTTAAACAATTATTATCACAAGATGAAAACGGGACAGAAAGCCAGTATAAAATCTTCAGGAGTACCGCTTCTGGATAACATACTCGGCGGAGGCATACCGGGCGGCTCTGTGGTCTGCTGCCTTATAAACCCTAAATCCATGGCTGAAGTCCTCATATACCAGCTCGCCTCCGTAGGAAGGGTTCTGTATTTTACCACTGAGCGCAAACCAGAACACGTAATGCAGGGATCGCAGCATCTTGGTTTTGATACGAAGAACATGTCCTTCGTGGATATATACAGCAAATTCAACTACGAGGATAAAGAGAAACAGCCCCCCACCTCCAAAAAAAATCTCTACGAGCTGTCATACATAAGCGCAAAGCACGATGCAAAGATATTTACGGAAAGTGTAAAACTGCCAAAGGACACCCTGTGGAAGTTCGAGTTCTGGACAAAAGAAAAGGTCATCGAGATCCTGGGCGACCTCTGCAACAAGATATTCACCAAGCTCCTGAAAACCAGGGAGCAGAGCAGCTTTCAATTCTCCCACATCGACCCGAAGAACAAAAGGTTCACGATAGATTTCAAGAGCTGCCCTGAATGCAACGACCTCTCAGGCTTCAAAGACGGGATTTGCTACTATCATGCAGGTCTTTTTGCAGGTCTTCTCTCCTCTCTCCTTGATTCTGAGATGAGCGCATACGAGACCCACTGCCATGCTGCTGGCGGGGAACACTGCACGTTCGTTATCGGTCCAAGCGGGGATAAGGATATCCAGGACAACGTGACAGGGTTCTTTAACCCCGCATCCATACGAAAGGACGACGAGATAGCCCTCTTCACCGAACATTCGCTAAAACAGGTCAGGGAGAGCGAGGATAACAGGATAATGATCGATAACTTCTCTTTTTACATTGACCTTATAGACGACCGCGATAAGATACGGCGTCTCCTGAACCAGGTTTACGAGATAACTTCAAATACGGGCAGCGTATGCTACCTGTACATCTTCAAGGATACGCACAAAAAAGATATCGAGAACATGATAGTGAATAAATGCGATGTTGTGTTCGATCTGGATGTAACGGTCAGCGGGGACAATATAACCAACCTGCTCATAGTATCAAAGATACGCGGGATGATAGCGCCGACCAAACGGATGAAAGTGCACATTAAAGACCGGGTCATGCTGGATACGTCACAGGAAGTAGTATGACACCCCTGGTCTTAACTTTAGCTATTCTTATCAGGAAACACTCAAAAAGCTTAAATTGAAACAGTTTAATTATTTGATTATGGATCCAAGGCTCTTTCTGAAGATAGCACTGCCCGCGACCTTTGGCATCTCGGTCATCATCCTGCTCTTACCCAGGGATATAGCAGGGACTTATACGGTTTACATTATGCTCTCCTCACTTTTTGCGGCATTTTTGCTGTCCCTGAAAGTAGCATGCAGCTATGAGCGCGAACTTAAAAAAGTATTCCAGTACCTCTCCCTCTTCATATTGTTCCTTTTCTTTGCCAACCTCAGCCAGTTCTGGGAACTGCTCTACGGTATATTCGGTCCTCTTCCGTACATTTCCCTCATCGTGGCAGGTATAGCTTACTACCTTCTGGTCAGGTCGTGCATAAACATATTGAAGGTAACCGATTTCACAAAGATACATAAAAAAGAGTGGGCAGCGGTGTTCTTTATGTTCGCCCTGGGGAATTTCATAATCGCGAATTTCATTTTAAATTACAAGGTCGAGTTCACGGTCGAGGTAGTGACAAAATTGCTCTTCCGGATACTGGACAACACGATAGTCATCATGCTCCTGCCTGTGCTGTTCCTGTACAGGAAGCAGTCCACACAGGAGAAGAGGGAGAGCGTCACTTTTACGATCGTGCTTATCGGGATAATCATCAGTACGATAGGGGACTACGTCTTTGAGATAGTCTCCAGGATATCCTACCAGGAGCTGAGCAGCGGGTTCCATACCGGGACGCTACTTGATTCTATCTATATCCTGAGCTACCTGATGATAGCCGTAGGACTTTATGTTCACCTTAACTACTATAAGTGGACGATGAAGAAGATCGATATCGATAAGCTTGACCTGACCTTCTCGTAACGCTGCACCTGCCGGGCTTGAACAGGATACATACACCGCAAGTAGTGCGAAAGTATTATCTAAGCAGGTGCATATAGTGAAAAAGATGCCTGTAAAAGAAAAAGAACCGCTGATAATGCATCCGCGCCCGAGTTCGATAGTTGCTGCGCTGTACACGCTGCGAGACCTTGATACCGATGTCGTTATCCTGCACGGTCCTCCGGGCTGCTGCTTCAAGCACGCGCGGCTGCTCGAGGAGGACGGCATGAGGGTCGTTACCACGTCCCTTGACGAATCCGGTTTTGTATTCGGGGGGCACGAATCGCTCGTGGAGGTGCTCGAAAAGGTCATCAAACGCTTCAATCCTAAGCGCATAGGCATAGTGGGAACGTGCGCGAGCATGATAATAGGGGAGGAACTGCACGAAGCTGTCACCGAGGTCCAGCCCGATGTGCCTGTCATCGAGGTCGAGGTACATGCAGGCTACAGGGACAATACAAAAGGTGTGGTGATGGCGCTTGAATCGGCGCTTGCGGCAGGGATAATCAGCGAGACAGAGTTTGAGAGGCAAAAATCCCTCCTGAAAGAAGCTACCATGGTCGAGAAGCGCCACGGCGCTGCGAGCAAGGAGTACCTTGCGCCCAACCGCGGCGATCTGAAGTTCAGGGTTGCACAGAGGCTGCTTGAACTCATAAAGCAGGGAAAAAAGGGGCTTAACATCCTCAACGCCAAGAAAGAGACAGCCTTCATGTTCGCCGACATCAACCTTGCGGTCAACGAGGCGGCAAAGAAATTCGGCGCTCAGATAGTGAACATGGCGAACCTGGACGGGGGCGTGGGACTTCCCAAGAACAGGAGGAACGCACGCGAGATCAGGGAAGAGCTGGCGCAAAAAGAGATGGAACTCCACCACATCATCGGCGGGCTGGATGAGTACCCTGTCGCCGGGAGTACGGCCAGTAAAATAATAGGCGAAAAGTATTCAGATTTCGATTTTGCTGTGATAACGGGTGTGCCCCACGCGCTCCCGATGGACAATATCAGGAACATGGAGCTTTTCTCCATAACGAACGGTCCGCGCCAGGTCATACCGCTAAAGGAGATGGGGCACAGGCACGTCGTTGTAGAGATTGACCTGCACCCCAAGACGCTCGGTGTGAACCATATCGTGGAATCGGAGTTCGGGGCGACCCTGAGGGAGATGGCGAAGGATGCCTAAGCAGATAGCGATATACGGGAAAGGCGGCATCGGCAAGTCAAGCACCGCATCCAACGTAGCCGCAGCCTGTGCCGACGAGGGCTACCGCGTCACTATAATAGGATGCGACCCCAAGAGCGACTCTTCCATCACGCTCCTGCGCGGAAGGCGCATCCCGACCATCATGGACCTGATGAGGCAGGGCGTGGACATAGGAGAAGAGGATATCGTGTTCAGCGGGTATAAAGGGGTAAAATGCGTGGAGATAGGCGGGCCTGAGCCCGGCATAGGGTGCGCGGGCAGGGGCATCATAGTGGCGATAAGCCTGCTCAAGAAGATATCAAAGGCTATAGAAGATACAGACCTTGTGATATATGACGTGCCGGGGGACATCGTGTGCGGGGGATTTGTTGCACCCGTCAAGAAAGGGCTTGTGAACGAGGCTTACGTTCTGACGTCCGGTGAGTACATGCCGCTGTACGCGGCCAACAATATCTGCCGCGGGCTTTCACGGCTTGAGATGACGCTCAACGGGGTTATATGCAACTCCCGCGGCGCGCCGAACGAGGAGGCTATCGTCAGCGAGTTCGCAAAGGAAATAGGGAGCCAGTTGCTTGCGTTCATACCCAAGGACGTGCTGGTGCAGACATGCGAGCGGGAAGGCTACTCGGTCATCGAAAAAGCGCCGGATTCTGAGATCGCGGGCGTCTACAGGAAGCTTGCAAACGCTGTCATGGCGAAAAAAGAGGCGCAGATCCCGAAGCCGCTGGATGATAAGAGGCTGCGGGAGCTTACGAGGATATAACAAACCGCAGATAAACGCAGATGGTTGTATGGAAAAAAAATTAAAGTTTTTCTTCGATAAAAAGGGAGATGTCCTCGATATCGCGATTGGTAAACCAAAAGAAGCGATTTCCAGAGAGATAGGCAATGATGTTATTATTAGAACCGACCCCCAGACAAAGGAGATAGTGGGCTTTACTATTTTAAATTTTGAGAAACGATTTGAACACATGGCCAGGCCGGAAACGCTACCGATAACGGCTACTTTCGGCCAGATCGAAGAATTGGAGGCTGAAGGATAAAAGAAGAATGGCAGAGGCACAAGAAGACAATGAAAAAAATTCAATTGAATAAACCGCACAACAAATCTGCGTTCATCTGCGTTCATCTGCGGTTAATTAAATCTAATGAAATTTTTGGATATAATCCTGAACTAAATGCCTATCCGAAAAATCAATCAATGGTATATTTCCAAACAAGCCACAGAGGCACAGAGACACGGAGAGTCTTTAAACATGCCCCTGCGTCTCCGTGTCTCTGTGGCTTTAACTTTTCAGATAGGTTCTAATAAAAAATCACAAAATATGAAAGATAAAATAGACATCCCCCGCATCCTCATTGCCGGCGACCGCTCCTCAGCCGGGAAGACCACGATTTCAACCGGGATAATGTCCGTCCTCAAAGATATGGGCTATAAGGTACAGCCTTTCAAGGTCGGGCTTGATTTCATCGATCCGAGCTACCATACCGAAGTAACGGGCAGGCACTCCCGCAACCTGGACGGCTACCTGATGTCCGAGAACGCGGTGCGCGAGGTCTTCTCCCATGCTGCGGAGGGTGCGGATATAGCGGTCATAGAGGGCGTACGCGGGCTTTTTGAGGGGCTTGAGGCGACAAGCGACACAGGGAGCACGGCGCAGATCGCGAAGATACTGAAATGCCCGGTCATCCTGGTCATCAACGCAAGGAGCATCACGCGCAGCACAGCCGCCCTTGTCCTGGGGTACAAATCATTTGACCCCGGGGTCAACATCGTCGGCGTGATACTGAACAACATCGGGAGCCCAAGGCACGGGGAAAAGGCGAAGGTAGCTATCGAGACCTACACGGATACGCCGGTGATCGGGGAGATACCGCGCAACGATTCGATGAAGATCTCAATGCGGCACCTCGGTCTTATCCCGGCGCTTGAGGGAAGGCGGAGGGTTGCTGATTTTGATGAGAACCTTGTGAGGATAAAGAGCATTATCAAAGAAGGGATAGATATCAGCAGGTTCATCTCTCTTGCCCGCTCAGCAGAGCCGCTGGCAAAGCCGCAGGAAAGGATTTTTATACAGGGACCGACCGGCAGCGGCGTACGCATCGCAGTGGCGCTTGACGAAGCGTTTAATTTCTATTACAGGGATAACCTTGAGCTTCTTGAGCTTGCAGGAGCTGAACTTGTCTATTTCAGTCCTGTCAATGACAGCGCCCTTCCGCGGGTAGACGGCATATACATCGGAGGGGGCTACCCTGAATTGTTCGCACAGGAGCTTGAGGACAACGACAGCATGAGAGAGTCCATCAAACAGGCTGCAAAAGAGGGAATGCCCATATATGCAGAATGCGGCGGGCTCATGTATTTAACTCAGGAGATCAGTACGGACGTATCGGGCAGCGGAAAATATCACATGGCAGAGATGCAGGGCGGGACCTTCCGGATGGTAGGTGCAGTCCCGGGAAGGACATTGATGGGGCATAAAAGGGTCGTGAGCTACAACATCGGCAGTTTCGTAAAAGATAATGTAATAGGCAGGGCCGGGACGGCATTCATCGGTCATGAGTTCCACCATTCCGAGATAGTTGACCTGCCTGAAGATACGGAGTTCGCCATCAGGCTTGAGCGCGGGACAGGTATCAAGGGAGAGCTTGACGGCATACTTGTTAAGAATACCCTGGCAGCATACGCGCACCTGCACGCGGCTTCGTACACAGGTTTTGCAGGGTCGTTCGTTGATTTTTGCAGTGACAGTAAAGATTAAATAATAAAAAATTCAACTGATAATCAATGTTAGGAACTCAAGAATTGATCTTAATTTTAATTGCATTCCTGATCTTATTCGGACCTAGCAAACTTCCTGAGATGGCGCGTTCTCTGGGGAAAGCTGCCGGGGAATTCAAGAAAGCGCAGATAGAAGCTGAGCATGAGTTAAAAAAGACGGATAAACCGCTGAATGACAAGGATACAAAGGTCTACAATTTAGCGATTGAAATGGGCATAGATGTAAAGAACAAGACTATTGAACAGCTTATCGAGGAGATACGCAACAAGATCAAAGCAAACGAAGGGCTGCCTGTAAAAGCGGCTGGAGCATGATATGGTTCTAGGAACACAAGAGATTGTATTGATTGTACTGGTAGTTATAATCCTGTTTGGCGCAAGCAAGATACCGGAGCTTGCAAGGTCGCTCGGAAAAGCGACGGGTGAGTTTAAAAAAGCAAAAAAGGAGACTGAAGATGAACTTAAGGGCGTTGAGACATCGATCAAAGAGAGTCCTCCGCCTGTGGAAAGCACCTCGAAGATCAGGAAGATGGCAAAAGACCTCGGCATACCGGTAGAGGGCAAAAGCGATGAGCAACTGCTGGATGAGATACAGAAGAAAATGCCCACCGTAAAGTTCAATACCTGAAAAATAGAAGAATGATAAATAATCTCCAGGTTATTTACTTTTCTTCGTTTTTTCTTTCAGCAGGAATTTTAGTAGATCCCTGCTGAGCCGCGTCTCCCTGCTCAACCTGTCGAGTATGGCGGATTCAGACAGGCCCTCGGCCTTAAGCTCCTGCATCCTGTCAAAAACTTCAGGTTTGATCTCGGAATATTCGTTTATATCTTTTCTGTGCCCCCACACATCGCCTTCCAGAAGAGCAATGCCCTGCATATCCAGGAACATCTTGGTGGAATTAGATATTGTCCTGATATACGAACTCGGTATATGTATCGCTTTCACATTGGGGCATGCCTGCACCAGTGCAAATATGTCTTTGTTCGATGGTCTGAAGGCAAGGTGAATAATCCTCTCCCCCGGCCCTAATGAATTAATTTCCTCTTTTGAACTAACTACCCGTATTCTCATACGATTTTACCTCCTAGTGTTATACGTTTTTCATACTATATTACTTTTTCACATGGTATAGAAATTTGTTGGATTTTGAAAAACATATACGTGTTATTAAAAAGCCTATACAATCATACACTATAAATAATTTGCTCATTTTTGAGGATATTTATAGTAAGTGAAATTATTGCAAAAGTTTTCTGCGGTGGATTCTGTCTTCTTCTAATTCCTACGCTTCCCGATTCCTATGCTTTGCCGCAAGGTTCGCTATCCGTGCGGCAAAAGCCCCTGCAACAAAACCCGCATCGATGTTCACAACTGTCAGGACAGAGCAGGATTGCAGCATGGAAAGGAGCGCAGCTTCTCCTTTACCCCCTGCGCCGTAGCCTGTCGAGACCGGGACGCCTATAACTGGCACGTCCACAAGCCCGGACACGATCGCGGGCAGCGTGCCCTCCCGTCCTGCTGCGACAACGATAGCGTCCACGCCTGCCCCGACGAGTTTTGTGAGTTCAGGGAACAGCCTGTGAATTCCTGCTACGCCGACATCATATATCGCCGTAACAGAGCATCCCATCTCTTCGGCTATTATCTTTGCCTCATCCGCAACAGGAATATCGGCAGTGCCGGCTGAGATCACGCCCACGCGTCCCCCGGTTCTCTCAGCAGGAGAGCCTATCACAGTCACCCCGGCGCGTCTTGATCCCCTGAGCTCCAGCCCCTTCTCCTCTGCCAGCGCCTCAAGTGTATGGTAATTATCTTCGCTGACGCGGGTCACGATAACCCGTCCCTCATTCTCCAGATGCACCCGCGCTATGGACGACACTTCTTCGCAGGTCTTGCAGTCGGCTATTATGGCTTCGGGGATGCCTGTCCGCTTTGTCCTGTGAATATCTACTTTAGCTATGTTCGATAGTACTTCAAAATTATTTATCCGGAGCCTCTTTTCAGCTTCCTCAAGGCTTATCTCGTTATTTTTTAATTTTCTCAGGGTATCGGAAAAATCCATGCACTAAAGTAAATCTGCATATAGATTATTCTTGTGCATTGAATGTTAAACCTGTTCTTTAACGTATAGGAAACTATAAACGCATTTTCTTATCCCGTTGACGTATAGGAAACTATAAACGCATTTTCTTATCCCGTTGCTGGAATAGATAAGCTGATTTCATTAGCTTTCATTCTGTTGTGCGTCATCAAAACAAAAGCCAAGAAATCAGTTACAATAACAATTACTATAGCAATAATACTTTTCACTTACAACAGTTGGGAAGATTACCAGAACAAGTTGCAGTACTGCAACAGACAAAAATATATACAAATATGAACATCTTGACACGGGATATAAAAAGAAGATAAAATGAAAATAAAAATGTTATTAGTATCGCTAATGGTATTGATTTCATTCTCCGGATGTGTAGCGCCGACTGACGAAAAAACAGAACAAAAACAAAAACTCACACGTATGGCGAAAGAAAATCTTTCTCAAATACTGAAAGTAAAAGCAGACGACATAAAGGTGGTCGGTATTGAAGAGGTAGTATGGCCAGACCCCAGCATGGGATATGGAGATCCCAACGTAAGTTATGTGCCATTAGCAGTACCTGGATATAAGATATTCCTGCAATATAACGAGACTATATACGAATACCATGCTGGTAACGGAAGAGTGGTTGAACCAATAGTGGTTCCACCCCCGGATATATCTAAATAACACGGTAGTGTCATGTCAAGGCTAAATTGTCATATGATATGAGGAGGCGGCGCAATTCAGCGCATGCAGGAATTACTATGCTCAGCTTTTGGAAAATTTAACCGCAGATGAACGCAGATAAACGCAGATTTAATGCTGCGGTTTTGAAAAACTATTGCAATCTGACTATCTTCTATAAAATTCCACGCGCCGATAAGTTGCAGAAGCAACCACAAATGAAAAACTCAGAAAAATAGGAGTGCTAAA
>Ga0074199_1001491_pt1 | contig 19981 bp, 16 predicted proteins | sample EPASupsiteSAE347_FD_64528 | JGI IMG/M metagenome (GOLD analysis project Ga0074199, IMG submission 64528) | Bioremediated contaminated groundwater from EPA Superfund site, New Mexico - Sample SAE3-47 | ecosystem: Environmental > Aquatic > Deep subsurface > Groundwater > Contaminated ...
AAAAGCTGAAGACCTGAAAAATATCCGGAAAAACATAACCCTGGAAATGCAGGAAAACGCCGTAAAGATATTGGCAGACAATGGCGCATGGGTTGGAGGCACCTTCGTCATCGGCTTGCCCGGCCAAACCGAGGATGAGATAAAGAGATTCCCCACGTACGCCAGAGAAATAGGGGTGACCGGTGCGGCTTTCGGTGTGGCAACACCGTTCCCGGGAACTGAATTCTACAGAAATCTGGAGCAGGAAGGTTTGATCGTTGAACGCGACTGGACCAAATTCGATGAGATGCACTCCGTATTCGAATTGAAACACGTGAGCAGAGAGAGGCTGGAGGAGCTGGCAACCTACTGCCATGCCAGGTTCTGGACACTGGACACGCTTATCGAGCAGGCACGATTCTCTCTGAAATCCGGACAGAAGGTGTCTTTGGAAGATTTTATCGGGGGCATATTAAACGCCGTGAGGTTTGGCTGGAACACAACGATGGATCTCCAGAAAGAAAACCTTCTGGCCCATTGGAGGGTCGCTGCTGACGCTGGGGCAGATCCCAGTGTCGAAGAGTACACAAGGCAGATTGGCGTGCACAACATCATAGAATTTCCGCCGTTTTTATTCAAGGTTTTAGGTGAACAGACGATTCAATTTACCATCAAAAGCGAAGGCGAACCGATCACAAGTTATATCATAAAAACCACCGCGGGCACCGTGGAGTACGTGAAGGCTGTGTCAGGACGGCTGGAAGACGCGACCATCAATCTCGATGTTGATCTGAATGACCTTGATTTGTCAATGGGCAACACCAGTAACCGGGAGCTTCTGAAAAATTGTATCCGGGCGACAGTCTCTCTCCGGGGGATAGATGAGATATGGCATAGGACAAGGCTGGTTGCCGCGATCGGTCTGGGATCAACCCGGATAATCATTGCACAGAACTTCAGGACTTTGAAAAGGGCAGGAAGTTATGCGGTCAATGGTGGTTCGAATTGAGGATTGCTGACACGGCCTTCGACGGGACGAAACGTATTATCGACAAGACCAAGAGGACACTCGGAACATACGCGCTGCTCCGACAACTCAGTTCCATAAACGGGGCCAACATCAGCCGCAGACTTCTGGACCGGGTGATGTACAGCGTTGAAACCCTGCCTCCCCTGGGAAAAGAATACTGGTGGTTCCTCTTCTTTGGCAACGACGGGAGGCAGTTGATGGTACTGGTATACCGCAAATTCGGGAGAGGCATGCTCTTCAACGGGAAGGAAGTTGTATTCAACAAGACAGACCAGGATGCATTCCAGGCGGTGACAACCGGCTGGATCTATGATGGGAAGGAAATACATGATCTGGGAGTTTCCAATCCGGTAATTGCATCTGTCCCTGGAGGAAACGCGTTAGTCTCCCAAGTCCCTGACCGGAAGATGACCTTCAAGGGGAGTTTCCCTGAATACGAACTGAAGATAGGCGACCTTGTTCATCTTAAAATAACAGAAGGAGATTCTCTCGAAAACCGGTGTGCCTATGGGGTTTTCATTCCCCCCTTTGGAGCAGGATGGATCGATATCTTCTCAAAGGTTCAGGGGGATGTGCTGGGAGAAGAGTTCGTGGGAACCGCCCATCTGCAAAAAGTCGTCGGCATCATGCCCTATGGATCGTTCCATTGGGCAAGAGTGGTCTTCCAGAACGGTTCCACATTCTCATTCTTCTGCCTGAAACCCGGGGAAAAATCAAAAAAATATTTCCATAGGTCCATGAACTTCTATGATCACGAGACCCGAAGATACATCCGGTTCTGGAATCCACGACTGAAAATTTTAGAGGAAAAGGGAAAAATAACAACATGGACTATCGAGGGCTGGGACGAGGAGAATGAAATCACAATAGTGCTGGAGACCTGTGCAGAAATAAAGTTCACTATGAAAGGTGGCGGTTCCCAGGTGTATAGAGAATGTGCGGTTACCCCTTCCAGATTCAGGTTTACAACAAATGACCAGACCGTTACGCTGAAAGATCTGGGTAACGGGGTAGGCACGTTTGAGGATGCTTATGGTTTACCGGGGTTCTAGGATTGCGTTTATCTGGACGAGATGAGGCTTATATGAGATCGGTGGCAGTGCTTTTAGTGCAGGACCGTTTGAATTTTCATGCTACATTACAGGAGGACTGAAATTGGTATCTTTATATCCCATGAAAGGGATGATTGCCCAGTACCTTGCAACACCACGGGGACAGGAGATGATCCACGGGTATCTCTCATCACCTGAGGGACAAGCATCGATCCGGGAGTATCTTACAACTCCCGCGGGAAAACAGACGACGCAGTTGCTTCTTCCCCATATGCTTGATGGCCTCAATCTGACGGAAGATGTGAAAGTGAAGATCCGAATCGCTATTTCGGAGAGAAAATGATCTACGGCTATCTCTCTTCACCGGAGAGACAGGTATCGATTACAAAATATTTTGCTACCGTCGAGGTGGTCAATTGATGCTGATAAAAAAAACACGGAGCCTTTGCCCCACCTGTAATACGGTTCTTGAAGCAGATATTATCGAGGACGAGGGACAGATCTGGCTGGAACGGACATGTCCGACACATGGTACTTCCCGGTACCTCTACTGGTCAGATGCCGCAATGTTTCACCGGTACGAACGCTACGATTCCCTGGGAAACGGCATCGAAAACCCGCAGAATATTGCACCGCCGGAGAGCTGTCCGGCCGCGTGCGGCCTCTGCAATCATCACCATTCGCAGACACTGCTTGCGAATATCGATCTTACAAACCGCTGCAATCTTAACTGCGATTTTTGTTTTGCCAATGCCCGGGCATGCGGATTCGTGTATGAACCGGCATTTGATGAGATCGTAGCAATGATGCAGATGCTGAGGGATCAAAAACCCGTCCCGGTACCTGCGGTACAGTTCTCTGGCGGGGAACCGACCATGCGGGATGATCTTGTGGAGATCATCAGAAAAGCGAAGGAATTGGGATTCCCACAGATACAGCTCGCAACAAACGGAATCCGGATAGCAAAAGAACCAGAACTGGCCCGGCAGCTCAGGGATGCCGGTTTAAGCACAGTCTATCTCCACTTTGACGGGATTTCAAAAGAGACCAACCCGTTTCTTACGATGCATAAAAAGGCCATCGGGAACCTGAAAAAAGTGGGTCTTGGGGTAATCCTCGTGCCTACGGTATTACGGGGAAGAAACGATCACGAAGTCGGGGATATCATCAGGTTTGCAGCCAGGAATATTTCTGTCATCCGGGGTGTGAATTTCCAGCCGGTTGCATTTACCGGTGCTGCTCGTGAAGAAGACATCAACAAATCACGGGTAACCATCCCCGATCTCCTCGCAGATATCGAGAAGCAGATGGACGGTGTTATAAAAAAGGATGATTTCTACCCGGTTCCGAGTATAATCCCGTTCTCGGACCTTGTCGAGGCATATACCGGGCGGCCCCAGGTACGGTTCACCGCCCATCAGCACTGCGGGGCGGCAACCTATATATTTATCCGGGAGGATGGAACAGTCGTCCCGGTGAACCGGATGGTGGACGTGGACAGTCTCTTTGAATCCATTGAACAGATGGTGGAAACACTCGAAAAAGGCGGTTCCGTCAACAAGTACAGGGCACTTCTCGAGGGGGTCAAAAATATGCACGATTCCGTCAAGAGTGGCGAGCAGGGAAATATAATTGATTTCTGGAAGATGAACGGTAAAATCCTGATCGAGCAGAACTTCGAATCCCTCCGGGAGTTTCACCGGAACGCATTGTTCATCGGGACCATGCACTTCATGGACCGGTACAACTACGATCTCGGGCGTGTCCAGCGGTGCTGCATCCACTACGCGACCCCGGATGGACGCCTGATTCCCTTTTGCACCTATAACAGCGGCCCGGTATACCGGGAGCAGGTGTGGAAAAAGTTCGCAAAGAAAGATCCGTAAGGAAGATCGGGCGCGGAAAAGCAGACTGCGCTGAAAATTCTGTCGCTGTTGCCGGATACCGTCGATCATTCGAAGGGATATCAGGAATCCGGTGCGGAAACACCCCGGGGACCCTTCATTGGCCCGGAAGACCCGGTCTTTGCGGTTCCAGAGCATGGCAAGACCGTTCTCAATGATCCTATCGGCGGACATGCCAATTGTACCAGATTCGATCAGAGCAAGAATGCTGCCCGTGATCTGATACACCATCATGACAGGGAACTCGGTCGGCAGGTGAACGGTGCTCTGGATTTTTCAGCAGGACGGTCCGGCCAGCGCTTTTCCACGTTTCTTACGGATGAATCCGGGACCTCACGCCCATTACCGGTCCCGGACCGAGAGGGCGAAGAACCCGCAGACGACTGCGGCAATCAGGAAGCTTGCCAGGAACCCGGCACCATAACCACTGCCGGCAATAATGATCCCGGTGACGAGAGGTCCAGCGGAGTGCCCGATATCCATTACCGATGAGAGCGCCCCCATCGATGCTCCCATCTGTTCTTTTTTTGCAATGTCTGCGATATAGGCGCTGGTGGCAACGGTGGAAAGCGACATACCGACAGCAACGAGAGCACTTACGAGAAGGAATACGGCAAACGATGACGCAAATGGAATCGCCGCAACAGAACAGCCGAGAACAAGGAGGCCGATAATGATCTGGATCCTTTTATCGACATGGTCAGCAATCCTGCCAAAGAATGGTTTTGTCAATGCGATGATGAGCGTCTGGGCCGCGAACAGGATCCCTGCCTGGTACGCACCCATCCCCCCGGAGAGCAGGACAAGTGGCAGGAACGTCTCGAACGCCCCGAAGGCAAAATAAGTTGCCATATCGACAAATGCCGTTGCCCGGAGTTTCCGGTTCGAGAAGAACGCGACAAAACTTGTTCGGAACGCGGAGAATGGGAGGACTTTGAGCGGCCCTGCATTCTCCCCACGATAAAGAAGAATCAGGAGGAGTACCGGCACGGCAACAACTGCGGCGGCAAGATACACTATCTGGTAGGGAATAAGACTTGGGTAAAAGACGAAGAACGAGATGATGGCCCCTCCCACGAGCGGAGCAAGGGACCTCCCGATCAGGGTGGCGGAGGAGTACTGCCCGAGTATCTCACCGGTATTCTCCGGAAACCGTTCGGCAATCATCGCAGCGATCACCGGCCCGAGGATGGCAGTAGCCATCCCGTGGAAGAACCGGACCGGTATCAACCAGAGGGGATTAAAAATCAGGAGATAGAAGAGAGGGGCCGAAAGGAATATCACTCCGGATGCGATGAGCAGTCTCCTCCTGCCAAGGTGGTCGGAAAGTACTCCTACAGGGAACGAGAACAGGATTCCTGCGAGTGGGGAAATTGCTGCAACGAGGCCGATGACCACGTCACTGGCACCCAAGGCCTGCGAGAACAGGGGAAGCACCGGGTTCTTCGAGAGGGTGGTCGAAAAGATTGCAAAAAAACCGATTAACGAGAGGATATAAATCGCCCGCCGGTCTGGTACAACGGAACGGATTTCGGTCATGATTCTCACCTGTATAAGATATTTTTCCCCAAACGTGCGCCCCAGACTTTTACCAGCTCGTATATTCCCATGCAAATCACAGCGGTCATGATGACGAGCCCAAGCCAGCCGCTGCCGATACCCGCGAGGCCCAGCCGGTCGCCAAACGCCGGGATCGCCAAGGCAAGCGCGAGGAAGAGTGTCGCACCCGCTCCCCAGAGGAGCATCACGCGGTTGGAGAGGAACCCGACGCGGTGGAGCGGATCGGTGGACGAGCGCGAGACGAAGGCGAGGAGGACGTGCCCGATCAACCAAGCCGAGAAGGCCGCGGTCTGGGCCACGGCAACGGGTTCGCCCCGGGACAGGATGTACCAGTACGGTACGAAGACGGTGACGAGCAGGGCGAATCCCCCGGCGCCGATACAGCTCACCATTGTCCTGTCGAGGAAGGGGGTATGGGGGTCGCGGGGCGGCCTCCGGTCGATGGAAGGTTCGGGCGGTTCCGCCACGAACGAGACCGAGGCCCCGAGGTCCATGAAGAGTTCTAGCAGGATGATCTGGATCGGCGAGAACGGAAACGGCAGGCCGAGGACGAGCGCCGCGGCGAAGACTGCGACCAGCGCCACCTTCACGGAAAGGTAGTACCGGACCCCCTTGGAGAGGTTGTCGAAGATCCGCCTCCCTTCGAAGATCCCCCTGCCTACCGTCACGAAGTTGTCGTCGGCCAGCACGATGTCGGCGGCTTCCTTCGCGGCATCAGTCCCCTTCAGCCCCATCGCGATCCCGATGTCAGCACCCTTCAGCGCAAGGGTATCGTTCACACCGTCGCCGGTGACCGCAACCACCTCTCCCTGTTCCTGGAGGGACGCGGTAAGGCGGTGCTTGTGCTGCGGGGTGGTACGGGCAAAGACGCTGACTTCCTGCACGGTCTTCCGGAGCTGTGTATCGGAAAGGGCATCGAGATCCCGACCTTCAAGCACGGTTCCGGCCGGAATGCTGACCTCTTCGGCAATCGCAGCGGCCGTTTGCGGGTGATCCCCGGTCACCATGATCGTCCGCACCCCTGCACGGGACATCCGTTCTATCGTCTCCCGTACACCGGGGCGCGGCGGGTCCTCGATGACAATCAGGCCATCAAGCGTGAGGCCCCGCCCGAGCTGCTCAGCGGGCAACCCGGACTCCCCGGGGAAGAGGGTCCGGTGGGCTGCTGCGATCACACGTCGCCCCCTGGCGGTCTCCGCCCTGAGCGCTTGCTGCAGGTCCGTGCCAGTCTGACCAGCGCTGGCAATAATCTCCTCCGGCGCGCCGATCACGTAGAGGACCGGACTGCCCGGCCGGTCGCGGACAACCATGCGGGTATTCCGCCCGCTGCCAAAACTCTCCTCCCGGAGGATTGGGGAGGTCTCTGCAGGGATACCGGATTCCCCGATCTTCTCGATTATGGCCTGGTCTGTGGCAGAGAGGGAGAGTCCGGTCATGGCCGAACGCGCTGCGGTGAGGACCAACGCCTCGTCACTCGCTGAATGGACGGCAACGACCCGCATCCGGCTCTCGGTTATGGTGCCGGTCTTGTCGGTCAGGATTACGGTCGCATTGCCGAGGGTCTCAGCCGCCCGGAGCCGTTTGATCAGGAAGTTCTCTTTCGAGAGCACGTACGCGCTGAGGCCAAGCGTCATGGTGATGATGATCGGGAGTTCCTCAGGAATCGTGGCGAAGGCGAGGGCGAGCCCGGTCAAGATGCTCTCTTCCAAGGGCTGGCCCTGGAGGTACCCGGCCAGCGGGATGGCGACCGAGAAGAAGATGGCAACGAAAGCGAGAGTTTTGGAAAGCGACTTCATGGCGAGCTGCAGCGCAGTCTTTGGCGGTCTGATCATCTGTGCCTGCGCCGCAATTTCCCCGATCCGCGTCTTCCCGCCAGTCGTAACGGCCTCAAGCAGTCCTTCTCCAGCGAGGACGAGCGTGCCAGAGGAAACCTCCCCACCCTCCTCTTTTTCCACGGGAAACGACTCGCCCGTGAGGGAGGACTCATCGACCCGGAGGCTGACCGACGATACAAGACGGCCATCTGCCGCGATCCGGGTCCCGGGCACCAGCACGAGCAGGTCGCCGGGAACCACGCCAGCGGTCGGGATACCCGTGATGCGTCCATTCCGGATGACCTTCGTCTCTGGGGCGGTGATGTTTGCAAGCGAAGCGATCGCCTTCTTCGCCCGGTACTCGGTCCCGATCTCCACCAGGACAAGGGTGATGATGATCGCGTAAAGGGTCAGGGCGTCCTGGAACTCACCGACAATAGTGTACGCGACCCCGACTGCAAGGAGGAGAAGGATCATCGGCTCGGTCAGTTCCTCCTTCGCGATGGAGAGGAACGTCACTTCGTAGGCCTTCGCAACGCGGTTCGGACCGGACTGCTGGAGCCGCTGAGCGGCCACCTCATCAGAGAGGCCTTTTGTCGCTATCGTTCGGGACTGGCCATCTATGCCCATACATATCCGCTCCATTCGTCACAATCAGGTTTCATCGAACAGATTTTATACATGATTTGATGCTCGCGCAGATAGGTGGTAATTTCCTGAAACAGTTATCATGGATACATCTCCCCGCATATCGTTTGCAGATATCCCGGACTATGATGAAAAGCGGACATCTATATCCATCCGGCTGATTTTTTCATAGATCTTCCTCAGTTTGACAATCGGCCAGAGCTGATAAAGGTGAACCGTGACCGGTTCCCACATGGCCACCCAGCCAGCGATCTCGAGGGCTGTTGCAATGAGCTGAGCGGGCCGGGAGTTTCTGAAGGAGTCCGCTACAACCTGGCTTGCAATCATCGCGACCGCAAGGAACGACAGTCCGACAAGGATGGTGAATTTCCCGTACACCCACATCTCCCGGAATTTCCGTTCCTGCATCAGCACCAGGTACATGAAATGATTCCTGATGGACTCGGGAATTTTCTGAGCTTCTTCACAGCAGGAATTCCCCCCCGGCAGGTAAATGACAATCCTGAACTCAGTTTTTTTAGGAAAATCCCGGACAATATCGACAATATACTGCTCTGCCTCGCGGTCCAGTTCCTTCTCATAGAATGGTGCGGGATCAAATGAGTTGTAGAGCTGGATTATTGATGATAATTTGATCTCGATCAGGACCTTGCCGTCCTCTTTCTTGTAGAGCGATTCAATGTTCTTCATGGTTTATCACTGCCGGTTCCATGGTTGTCTTTTCTTCACTGACACCCGGTCCACTGTTTTATTGCTCCAGTTCCACGGATTCTGTGATACTCCGGCCTCATCTCCCATATCCCGGAACTATCATCTCGTCTCACGGCTTACGGTTACCCAGTAGACAAACCGCAGACGCTTCAGGATCTGTTTTTCTTCCGTTCCTTCCCTGCGGTTGAACCTGAACACGCCGGGGATCTTCACAATGGTTTTCAGGGATTCGGTAACGTGCCGGGTGAGAACGACGAACGGAGCGGAGATTCCACCTGCAACAAGGACTTTCAACAGGTCCGTTCCGCTGATGCCCGGCAAACCGTTATCCGACACAATCATATCCGCATGGTGCGTGAATGCCCATGCCAGTGCTTCTTCACCGGATACCGAAGAATGGACGACGATTTCACCAGTCTTCTCAAAAATCCGGGAGACGAGCGAGCACATTATTGGATCTTCATCAACATACGGGACGGTTATCATGGATTCGTTACACGATTGACAGTTTCAACTTTGCCAGCCCGGCCACAATTGTCGGGTTTCGTTTCATCAGTTCCTGTATGAGGGTAAGGGTACTGAAATTCTCAAGGTTTATGGTCGCAGCGGACTCGGCCAGTGTATTCAGCTTCTTGTCAGGAAGCGAAATGAAGTACTCCTTGAACCGCAGGTTCCGGGTAAGATCCTTTCCGAGCTTGGCGTCCCGCCATCCCCTATCATACTCCATGAGTACTTGTTTTGAAACATTACCCATTGAGATCGCTTTTACTGTTGTCAGAGCTGCGAGTCTGCCGGTGAACATGGCATTGTATATGCCCCCACCGGTAAGCGGGTCCACGACCCGGGCTGCATCACCGATGATCATGAGACCGTCGCTCACACTGCAGGGAAGAGGTTTGCAGACCGGAACACCCCCGACAACAAGTTCGATAATTTTTCCCCCCGGGAGATGGGAGTTTACAAACCGATCGAGATAATCAATCGCCCGATGGCCGTTCCCGCTCTTCTTCCCTGAGATGCCGACACCGACGTTGGCGGTTCCGTCTCCTTTTGGGAAGATCCAGACATAACCTTCCGGTGCAATCTTGTTACCAAAATAAAAAACCGTTGTGTGTCCATCAATGTCGAGACCGGTCATGAGATACTGGGCACAGGACATCATTTCCTTGGCTGGCACACTCGTGTCAATACCGCACCACCGGGAAAACTTTGACTCTACACCATCAGCAGCGATAACAACATCTGCCTCAACCGGAGTCCTCTTCCCATACTGTTCCAGGATTGCACCATGCACTACACCATCTTTGATGAGCGGGGCGACAGCCCGGGTCTTGACCATGACATCTGATCCAGCATCAGCTGCCTGTGCCACCAGATACCGGTCAAAGACTTTGCGGTCCAAGACATACCCGACCTTGCTCCCCGCAATATTAGACTCAAGTATCAGGGAGGTTCCATTCGGTGCGACCAGTTCCGCCCGGCCCATCTCGGCAGATATCCAGCAGGGTTCCGGTTCCACAAACTCTGCAAGTGCTTCCTTTCCAATCCCCTCAGCACACCGCACAGGTGCCCCTATGGCCGGTCGTTTCTCTACCAGACAGACGGAGAGACCCTTCTCTGCTGCGGTCCGTGCGGCGATAGCTCCACCTGGCCCCCCGCCAACAACCAGCAGATCATACCCCAATTTCATCCACAACCTCCAATGCACCCAAAGGGCATACCTTTGCGCAGATGCCACAACGGGAACACCCGGGCCCGACATCGAGATACGCATCGATCAGTTCTAGTGTACCTTCAGGACACACCGATACACAACACCCGCAGTACCCGCATACAGAGCGGTGAACTGTCAGTCGTTTTCCTGATTCAACAGAAGGCATGTAAATTATCACCAATCAATTTTTTCGGAGCCGAATAAGGCGAATGCCACTGCAATACAGAATGATCATTCTCCCAAAATCATCGAAAATTTCTTTGATCATTGGTTTTCCCTACGCGACAGGAATTTCATGGCCCCGGGTAAAGTTTAATGCACAGTAAGTTTATTTATCTTTTGATAAGTTAGATTAATGTTAATTACAGAATGGAAGGAACGCCTTTGAATACACCCCATGGTTTAACAAGGATATGAAAATGCCCCGGATTAATACGGAATATCACAGGGAAGCGAAGGAAAAAATCATCGCCGCTGCACTTGAGATCGCAGCCGAACATGGCTGGGATGAGGTGACACTTGATGCGATAGCCCAGAATGTCGGTACCTCTAAGCCCGCCCTTTACAATTATTTCAAGAACCGCAATGTGCTGTTACGCGATGTGCTTTTCGAAGTTTTCCAGAATTTCCAGACCGATCTTAAAACAACGCTTTCCCATGATGAGGATATTCATACGAATGTCAGGAACCTTGCACGAGTACTTTTCGAGAAGGAGAAAACCCACACGAATCTTTTCTTCCAGATTCCCCTCCGGCTGATACAGGATATGGGGAGCGGTACGGAATTTAACCGCATCTTTGACAACAGCAGGGATATCATCCGTGATTATCTTCACTACGCAAAATCCCGGGGAGAACTCTCCCCGGAGATCGATCCCGATGAAACTGCAAGTACGATCATTGTCATGACTTTCGGTCTGCATGTCAGCTCCCCCTTCATGGGGATGGACGCTGATGCAAAGAAGAAGGGATGGATAAAATTCGTGGAGCGGTTCCTGCAGATCGGGAAGAACGAGATCCCTGCAAAATAACAGATATGGAGATTCCATGGATTCACAGCCTTATCTCGATGGCAGAGAAGCGGGCAACGGTGACATTGTTATTCCCGCTCCTCAAGCTGGTCAATTGATGCTGATAAAAAAAACACGGAGCCTTTGCCCCACCTGTAATACGGTTCTTGAAGCAGATATTATCGAGGACGAGGGACAGATCTGGCTGGAACGGACATGTCCGACACATGGTACTTCCCGGTACCTCTACTGGTCAGATGCCGCAATGTTTCACCGGTACGAACGCTACGATTCCCTGGGAAACGGCATCGAAAACCCGCAGAATATTGCACCGCCGGAGAGCTGTCCGGCCGCGTGCGGCCTCTGCAATCATCACCATTCGCAGACACTGCTTGCGAATATCGATCTTACAAACCGCTGCAATCTTAACTGCGATTTTTGTTTTGCCAATGCCCGGGCATGCGGATTCGTGTATGAACCGGCATTTGATGAGATCGTAGCAATGATGCAGATGCTGAGGGATCAAAAACCCGTCCCGGTACCTGCGGTACAGTTCTCTGGCGGGGAACCGACCATGCGGGATGATCTTGTGGAGATCATCAGAAAAGCGAAGGAATTGGGATTCCCACAGATACAGCTCGCAACAAACGGAATCCGGATAGCAAAAGAACCAGAACTGGCCCGGCAGCTCAGGGATGCCGGTTTAAGCACAGTCTATCTCCACTTTGACGGGATTTCAAAAGAGACCAACCCGTTTCTTACGATGCATAAAAAGGCCATCGGGAACCTGAAAAAAGTGGGTCTTGGGGTAATCCTCGTGCCTACGGTATTACGGGGAAGAAACGATCACGAAGTCGGGGATATCATCAGGTTTGCAGCCAGGAATATTTCTGTCATCCGGGGTGTGAATTTCCAGCCGGTTGCATTTACCGGTGCTGCTCGTGAAGAAGACATCAACAAATCACGGGTAACCATCCCCGATCTCCTCGCAGATATCGAGAAGCAGATGGACGGTGTTATAAAAAAGGATGATTTCTACCCGGTTCCGAGTATAATCCCGTTCTCGGACCTTGTCGAGGCATATACCGGGCGGCCCCAGGTACGGTTCACCGCCCATCAGCACTGCGGGGCGGCAACCTATATATTTATCCGGGAGGATGGAACAGTCGTCCCGGTGAACCGGATGGTGGACGTGGACAGTCTCTTTGAATCCATTGAACAGATGGTGGAAACACTCGAAAAAGGCGGTTCCGTCAACAAGTACAGGGCACTTCTCGAGGGGGTCAAAAATATGCACGATTCCGTCAAGAGTGGCGAGCAGGGAAATATAATTGATTTCTGGAAGATGAACGGTAAAATCCTGATCGAGCAGAACTTCGAATCCCTCCGGGAGTTCCACCGTAATGCACTGTTCATCGGGACCATGCACTTCATGGACCGGTACAACTACGATCTCGGGCGTGTCCAGCGGTGCTGCATTCACTACGCAACCCCGGATGGACGCCTGATTCCCTTCTGCACCTATAACAGCGGCCCGATATACCGGGAGCAGGTGTGGAGAGAATACGCGAGGAAAGACCGAGAACAGGTAGAGTACGAGCCAGTCAATGAGCATTGGTCATGAGTTATCAGAAAATTTGAAAATATGGAATGAAATTATGGAGAGACACTTATGAGCCCGGATATTTTTATGAAAGGTGTTGTTGCATTATATTGAGCGTCAACTCAGGGTATGGAGATGAGTCATAATTATATCTCCTCTCCTTTCTGCGATTGTCCGTATCAGTCCGATGAATAAAAACATCCCATAATTATCCTAAAGGTTAACAAGCGTGGTCACACAAATCCAACGGTTCTCCCAGATTGTCGAGATCCTGAGCAAATACGGTTTTCGCATAGTGCTGGAAAAGCTGTTTCCAGGACAGTTCCGTGTACGGTTTCCTGTACAGGCAGATCATCCGGAAACGTTCACGGTATATGAACGGATTCGGTTTGCCATCGAAGAACTCGGTCCGACCTTTGTGAAGTTCGGGCAGATCATGGGAACACGGACGGACGTCCTGCCCGCGGAGTTGATCGCGGAGCTTAAAAAACTCCAGGATCACGTCAAGCCCGTGCCATTCGATGAAATCCTTCCCATTATCGAAGAGTGCTGCCCGCGTCATGATGAGATTTTCCCCGAGATCGACAAGACACCGGTCGCCTCCGCCTCCATTGCACAGGTCCATCGTGCGGTCCTCATGGATGGGACACGGGTTGCCCTTAAAATACAGCGCCCCGGTATCGGGGATGTCATCGGGACCGATCTCCGTATCCTGCAGTCAATGGCAGAACGGGCCGAGCAGGTCTTCCCCGAAGCACGGATATACAACCCGACCGGCATGGTGAAGGACTTCGCACAGCAGATACAAAAAGAGCTGGATTTCCTCAAGGAAGCAAGGACCTCGGATCGGATGAGAGAGAACTTCCAGGATATGCCCGGCATCCACTTTCCGAAGATCTCCTGGGAATTCTCCTCTTCCCGTATGCTTGTCATGGAGTTCGTCGAAGGGGTCCGGATCGATAACCTGGAAGAGATCACCGCCATGGGATTCGACCCGCACGAGATCGGGAAGAGGGGTTTTCATGCCTACCTTAAGATGATCTTCGAAGACGGTTTCTTCCATGGCGATCCCCACCCGGGCAACCTGCTGGTCACAAAGGACGGCACCATTGTCGTTCTTGACTTCGGGATTGCCGGGACCATCCGGCCGGAAAAGCGACAGAATTTCATTAACTTCCTCTTTGCCCTGATGGATGAGGATACGGAACTGATGATACGGTCTCTGGAAGGATTCGGGGTCGTGATACCCGCTGAAAACCGGGAACCGCTGCAGGACGATCTCTTTGTCTTGATACAGGACCTGGGTCTGGGTCAGAACATCTCCCGGTTCAATTTTGCGCTGTTCGTGACCGAGCTCTCGGAAGTAATGCGCCGTTACCGGATCAAGGTGCCGATGAACCTGATGCTGCTCTTAAAGGTCCTTGTCATGATACTCGATATCGGTGTCCGCCTCGATCCTGAGTTCAATATTGAGAAGGAGCTGTCCCCATATCTCGTGAGAATCGCACAGAAAAATACATTCTCCGTCACCAGCGCAAAAAAGGTCACCGTCTCACTGCTGGAGACCACGGATGCCATTCTCGATATGCCCCGCCATCTCAACCTGATGCTGAGGCGGTTCTCCACGGGCACGTTCCGCCTGGAACTTGTCGATAAGGATCTCCGGGAATTCCAGACTTCGCTCGACTCAGCGAGCGACAAGTTCATGCTTGGCCTGGTGGTCGGATCGCTGGTTGTCGGGTCTTCGCTGGTGCTCACGGCCACTTCAGTGACACTGCCCTCGGAGGTCTCGTGGCTGGCGATTGTCGGATATAGTGCTGCGGCCCTAGTGGCGCTCTATGTAGTATATCATGTCATTTACCTGAGGTTCCGGCAGGGGCGGTGAATTGTAACGAATTTCCGGGTATTTTCTATTCAACCTCGCGCTGATTGTAGTATGAGTGAATATCTTCTTCACGATATTTTAAATTGAAACAAACGGGAGAAATTTCCTGGACTCCATTCAGTATCAGGGATCCCGCAGCTCCATAACAGTCGCACGGGCCGGGCAGACCGTGACACAAAGCCCGCAGCCCAGACATAAACCGGAATTGTATAGCATCTGGCTGTCATCAAATGTCCGGGCATCAAAAATACATCTCTCAACACATTTGCCACAATTGATGCATAAGTCCTTGTCAGTCACTGCGACATATTCAGAGCGAACCACCAAATCCTGGCGATTGTATATCTTCATGAGCTGAAGGTCATGGCAGCAGCAGGGACAACAGTTGCAGAGTGCATAAATTTCATGATCCGGCCGGTAAAGGGTGAGATGTATAAGACCATATTCATCCGCTTTTCGTACTATATCCACAGCCTCTGATAAGGACACCGAACGTGCCTGGCCTTTTCCTATCGCATGCTCACCCGTCTTGTTGAGTAAAAAACAGACTTCGAGGGGTTTGTTGCATCGGGAATAATGTACTCTGCAGCCACATTTCTGCACTGCTATGGATTGCGCATTGCGTAAGATATCCAGGACCTGTTCAGATGGCAGCACCCATTGTTGAGCAGACAAGGATTCACGGGTGGGGATTATTTTTGAAGAAAATGAAATCTGTCCACGATCCAGCCATGTATCATATTTTACCAGCCTTTCTTTAAGGAAATCATCCATGATCTTCGTTGTTGTGTCTCTGTCTCACTTATTGATAAAAATTATTCCCGGGTTCAACAAGACAGGAATATCTCACCCCCCTCTCATCCACCGCATCCGTCCACTTTTTGATACCCCATCCCCGTAATCATCCCCACTACCACTGAACCGTCACCGGGTCCTCCACCCGAGCCTGCACCAGCCCGGCCATCGAGAGTTGCAAGGTCCAGAAGACTTTCTTGACCTACACGTTCTTCCCGAATGCTAAAAATATCCATATTTCAGAACGGTGGCCCAGCGGCCCGAACGAGCACCGCTTCAGGATGCGAAGGTAACGAGCCGCATCAGCGGTGAGTCTGAGCCCCTGATGTCTAGCGCGACCGAGTCACTGATCGTTAAGCATGTGCCCGTTCAGCAGCGACGATCATTCCGCGAAGCGGTATGCGAGGAGCGGGCCCATGCAGCCGCTGGCGCCGGAGCAGCGCGACAAGCCAGGGGCGTCATCCTATCAACAGAGCAACCCCGGAAAACAGCGAGATGATGTGAAGCGAGCCGGAGCATCAGCGAGGACGAGTGAACATGACCGAGCGTCTGCGGCATGTCCCGAACAGCAGGAGATCGCCGCCCGCGTCGAACTGTTCCAAGGCCGGCTTACGTCGTCAAACAGTCGAAATCCCTGTTTTGAAATCTCCCTCGGAAAAACCGGCCTTCATAAACGCGTTCCGGTGACCTTTTTGGGACCCGGATGGGCTAAAATAGGTGGCAAAAATTGGCACGATTTAAGGGCCTTTGATGACGGTTATATGAGGTGCAATTCAGCCTTATTTTGGCAAACAGAGCGATTATTGAGCATATTCTCCACAGGAAGAGAAAAAAACGGGTTTACAGGCTTTTCCGGTATTGGCCCGGAGATACGGACAGGAAAAGGAGCCCGTATAGGGCTTATTTTACCTCGGGAATTTGACCCCTCAATTTCCGGTCCCTCGACGAGGAAAAAAAGGAGATTATATTCCCATTCCTGTAATCATCCCAACAATCTGTTGAGCTGTCACAGGGTCCAGGACCTGTGCCAGGACCAATCCGGCCATAGAGATGAACAGGGTCCAGAAGACTTTCTTCACCTGCTCGTTTTTCCCGAACGTCTCGATCGCGGCATCCGTGTCCGCCTTCATCGCCCGCTGGATCAGCTTTGGCAGGAACACAAACAGCGGCAGGAACAGAACCGCAGCACCGATGAATGCCAGGCTCATGTCAGTCCGGCCCGCCATGTAGATCCCGACAGGGGCCGCGAAGGTTCCGGCCAGGATCGCTGCCATTTCCACTTCTCCGAACCAGAAGTAATGTCGTTTCTCGGCATAGGTCAGCCGCTCGATATCCGTAAGCGCAGAGAGATCGAAGATGCCGAGTGTGTTCAGCATCCCGTACCACGCCGCGTGCGTCTCTTCCGGGTCAGCGATGATGCCGAGGAAGAGGATAATGATCGGGCCGATGAGCAGGATGATCGGGAGGTGGGCCAGCACCAGGACCAGCCCGAGCAGGATCCCGATCCCGCAAATGGCGCACCGGGTCTGCACCTCGTTCTCAAACATCAGTCTCCTCCGCGATCTTTATCTCAAAGACCGGGCTCGTGTATCCGCCATTTGCCGGGCTGAAATCCCGGACCCGGCCCATCTGGGCAAACTTGCGCCGGCCCGTGCGGATCTGGACAGTGTGAATGCCTGGGGCCCGGGGATACACCCGCCGCCCGTCAATATCGCGCATCTCCATATATGGCGGGATGTCGAACCAGTCCGGCCAGAACCGGACACCACGCGGGATATCCGTTCCCCGATACAGGTCCTGCAGGCGCAGGGGCGACATATTGTCGTAAATCACATCGATGATCAGATTCTCATCATCCTGCTCCGGATGCAGATCCAGCTCATAGAAAATCGGATTGCGCCGCACCTCGTCGCGGGTGAGCGGTTTATCCGGTGTGAGCGGTTCAAGACCGCCAAACTTTCCGCGATACAGGCCGGTCACTGTTGCGACCGGCTGCACGTTCTCATAAACCATGATACTCCTCCTTGTAGCATTCGTGCTCGTCCCGGAGTTTCTTGAACTCCTCGACGACCTCATCGTATTTGCCGATCTTCTGATAGATGGCAAACAGCATGGGATAGAGCGGAAGCACCGTGGCAAGCACTATCCCGAGAGTTTCCGCTTCCATAACGGTCCTCCATGAATGACGAGAGAAACCAAAAAGAGAGGGGACCGGAGGTCTCCTCCCCTCCGGGTTGTTTCGTCAAAACGGTTTTAGGCGAGAGCTGCCACAGTGTCCGCCCAGGTCTCAACATTCGTCCGGATTGCGTCATCCGAGTACGAAGTGATGGTGACCCGGTCGCGGCTGAAGTTCACCATGTAGATCTCACCGTTCGCGTCATGGCACCGCAGGGAGGCGCTGAATGCATCCTTCCCGAGATCGTGGACCACGGACCCGCCGTGAGCCGTGCTGACCGCAGCGGCTGCAAGGATCGCAGGCACTCCAGCATTGAACTTTGCCAGGGTGTCGAACTTGTGGCTTGCCGTGCCAACGGTCTTGGCCAATGCGTCCTGATAGACCATCTTCGCGGTGTATGCCTCCTTGGTCATCTCGACCGGGGGGTGGCTCTCACCGGCAGTCATATACGCTACACACTCAAAGGGATTGTCGGTGATGACCGACTGGACGATCGTGTTGAACGTCGCAACATCCACGATGGGTTCTGCAAGGGTGCGGGTTGCACTCTTGACATTTGCACTCTGTACGAAATCTGCCATTCTTCACTCCCGCCCTTGGGCCCTTGGGCTGAATATTACTCTATAGGACGGGGGGCTTAGCCTTTGCTGAAGGGAAGGGGGAAGAAATTTGGTCCGTTTAATTAAACGCTTATTGGAGGCATTTGAGGTAAAAAAATTATGTTAGGTAGACTTCGGGTGATACAATTCGGCCTCTATTGCGTCTTGAACACTTCCTGCTTTAAAATAATAACTAGTAGTTTGTTGTTTTTCGGTATTATTGACACGAATTTTCTTTACGAGGTCAAATGCTCGCTTATAAGAATTTGTTAAAAATTCTGGATTTTTTTCTATTGATTTAATAATCGGGATCAATGTATCTTTCTCTCTATTTCCCCATCGATCGTGAACTAATGAAAAACCAATTACCCGTGCGATGTGAAATGCACCATAAGTTGCAACTTCTTTATCATTTTTACTGCTGTTTTTATCTTTGTTTATCTTCTTTGATTTGTTATTACAATAAGTGTAGATTAAATATGTTAATAGAAGATCTTCAACGCTAGCCTGTCGAAATATCTGGTCATAATATTCATCCCAAATTTTACCTAAGAATCCTCTGGCGATTGAGGGTTTCTTTCCTACGATTGCTAAAAATGCTTGGCCTGCTTTATCGTTCGGGATAATTTTTAATTTTTTGTCAGGTGTCAGTGCTGAATATTCTTTATTTTTTCGTTCGTAATAATAGCCAAATCTATCCTACATTACTTTTTGAATGTCTGCTTGAATCATATCATTCGCTTTGAGATCTCGGCCGACAATTTTGTTCTGATTATTTGTCGTTAAGGTTATGCGATTTGTCAAGGAGGGATTACTTGTTTGATAAATTCGAAGCAAAATGTGAACATTTTCCTTTAATTCGCCTTTCATAAATGCTTCACGAAGTGTCACCGTTGTTTGACATCCATTGACAATTTGAACGTTTTTTAAATCAACAAAATGGTAATCTGGATCATTTGCAAAACTGAATTGATCACATACCATAGTCACACCGTTGTTCAAAAACCAAAATAAAGAGGAATCGGTCGTTTTTGTACAGGTTGAATAAATATCAGAGTTTACTAGATTTCCTTCAATTCCGTAAAAACTACGCACATTCATATCGAAGATGGCATCCTTCGGTTCGATACATGCTAGTTCGGCAAGATCTTTTGCTTTTGTTGTACAGATCATGGCCTTTGTTTCGCCAGTAGAATAATTGATTATTGACGGTTTATTGACATCATAAACAATTTCAATTTTAGCATCAATTTTTCTTTTTGCTTGCTCGCTTGTTTTTAAATAATCAAAAAGTTCAAACGCTCCAATCTCCCTAAATTCAAATTCTTTGAAGCCGATGTTATTATAACCGCTTTCTAATGTCCTTTTCTCCTGAAGGTATTCTGGTGATAAATCCAACGCATTTCCATTAGCAACATAATAAACGGTTACGCTAATACTCTGAATGCCATATTTAAGTCGGATATCACGAACTTCAGCAATTTTATTAACAAAATTGATA
>Ga0074199_1001494_pt1 | contig 19913 bp, 19 predicted proteins | sample EPASupsiteSAE347_FD_64528 | JGI IMG/M metagenome (GOLD analysis project Ga0074199, IMG submission 64528) | Bioremediated contaminated groundwater from EPA Superfund site, New Mexico - Sample SAE3-47 | ecosystem: Environmental > Aquatic > Deep subsurface > Groundwater > Contaminated ...
GCTTCCACCAAGTGTGATTGGGCAATACAACATACATTCCCTTATAAGATATGGTATTTCGCGCCTCGTCTTCTCCGGTTAACGCCTCATGGAGCTTCTCTCCAGGCCGGATACCAAGAATTTCTATTTCGCAGTCAGGCCCTATGGCTTTCGCCAGATCCATAATCCTCATACTGGGAATTTTGGGGATAAAAATCTCCCCACCCTGCATGTGCTTGAAGCCAGTGACAACAAGATCAACCGCCTGATCCAGAGTAATCCAAAAACGGGTCATGCGATCATCGGTCACTGTCAATTTTCCACTTTTTCTTTGCTCCAGAAAAAGCGGGATGACACTCCCTCGGCTGCCTATAACGTTGCCGTAACGAACACAGGCAAATTTTGTCCCACGCCCGCCGGCATAGGCATTTCCCTGGGTAAAAAGTTTATCGGAGCACAACTTGGTCGCACCGTACAGATTCACCGGATTCACGGCCTTGTCGGTGCTCAGGGCAATAACCTTTTTGACGCCGGTATCGATTGCGGCATCAATCACATTCTGTGCGCCGTGAACATTGGTCTTCACCGCCTCAAAAGGGTTGTATTCGCAGGCCGGCACCTGTTTAAGTGCCGCGGCATGCACAACCATATCAACCCCCTCCATGGCGCGCCGTAATCTATCAGCATCCCGGACATCACCAATAAGGTAAGTTATTCTTTCCTCGCCAAAACTTTGCCGCATTTCATGTTGTTTCAGCTCGTCACGGCTATACACCCGGATTCCCTTCACTTTATATTTGTCAAGCATCATCCGGCAGAAATGCTTCCCAAATGAGCCGGTTCCTCCGGTCACGAGAATAGTTTGTTGTGTCCAATCAATGCTCGGGCGCCCCGCGGGCTTCCCTTTCAACATCTCCCGCACGGAGTCAATGCTTCGCTTCTGCCGGTAAACATATTCCTTGATCTGCAAGAACTTCTCAACATCCTGCTTTGAGTAGCGACGCTGGCCGCCATTTGTTCTTTCCGGATTCACAAAATCCGCAAATTCCTTTTGCCAATACCTAATAGTGGAAACGGGAACCCCTAACTCCAAGCCAATCTCTTTAATTCGATATTTCATATCGTGCCTCATCTGTTTTCCGGGAAACGCCTTCGGCATGAACTGGCGATTATTTTCCCTTTGCATAATATATCGGCCTGCTGGCAAAAAAGCTGAACTAAAAATTTCAGCAAACTTCACGTTTAACCTGAAGCAAAAATCATGCCGACACGAAAAAAGAAAATATTTCCCACACATTGAGACAGACAGCCCGCACCATTCTTCACATCGTCGCAGACCTGTCCCACAAAGCAGACTTTTCACAAAAAGAATAATCGTCAAAATTTTGACAAGATGAGAAGAGAACAAGAAAATACTCGGCAAATCATCGAGAATTCTCCTGTCATGAACGGGAAGGCCACCGGCGACGCCAGTGGCTAATCTCTTTCCTATCACCTAACAAGCTACATAAGATGCACGGCGGAACATTTTATTGCACACCCTTACTTTTCCTTAGCCTGAAACCCAGCCAACCTCTTTCGTCCCAACAACCAGACCGCGACGATACTCACCTCATAGAGCACAATCAAGGGCAGGGCCATGAGACACTGGTTGATCACGTCCGGGGTGGGGGTAAGGATGGCGGCAATGACAAAGGAAAGCAGGATGGCATACTTGCGGTGCCGGTTCAGGAAGGCGGCGTTCACCACGCCCATTTTTGCCAGCAGCACCATGAAGATGGGAAGCTCGAAGATAACGCCGAAGGCAATGAGCAAACGCAGGCAGAGGGAAAAATATTCCTTTACCGTGGGCATGGGGCTTAAAAAATCGTTGGAGTAACCAAGCAGGAACTTGAAGGCCGGAGGGAAAACCACGAAATAGCCAAAGGCCGCCCCGCCAAAAAAGAAGAGCGAGGAAAGCAGACTGAAGGGCAGGATCACCCGTTTTTCATGCTGATACAGCCCCGGGGCGACAAACCGCCAGATCTGGTAAAAGATCACCGGGCTGGCCAAAAGAAGCCCCGCAACCAGGGAAAGCTTCAGATAAAAAAAAACCCTTCCTGATACGAGGTAAAGATCAGGCTGGAGTTTTCCGGCATTGCCGCATACAGGGGCTTGAACAACAGTTGCCCAAGCTCTTTACTGTAGGAATAGGCCACGCCAAATCCTGCCACCGTGGCAACTACCGAATAGATCAGGCATTTGCGCAACTCGGTGAGATGTTCCGTAAGAGCCTGTTTTTGAAAATCGTCCATACCCTGCACCCAACACGTTTCGTTTCCAAAGATACAAACCACGCCACAATACCCCTTCCCCACAGTCCGGTCAAGAAAGAGGGTCGGCAAAATACGGCCTAAACGAAAGGTTCCCCGCCCTTCACTGGCCAGCATCCTCTGTCGCGGCCAATGCATCCTTGTTGCGCATGTTCAATTTCCACAACGGGGTTATCTTCCGGATTCTTTTCGGAGGCAGTAGATCCCACAAAACCCGCCGGTCAGCTTGGGCGCCTGAATTTCCCAAGGCAAGACCCTCCGGGGTTATAAACCCATTGAAACGGACATCCCAGGCGCCATGCTCGATTTCCTGGCCAAGAATCTGCGCCTGCTCTCCCAGCCCGTACGCCTCCGCCTCGGGGGAAAGACCATGCAGCTCGGCAAGGATAGCGACCGCGAGGTCGAAAAAGCCCTTGCCCTCGCCGACAAAATATCCAGCCGGGTCCACAGCCAGACAATCAGTGACCAGCAGGCCGACTGGCCCCAGGCAAAGCTCCTCCACCGCAACACGGCGGCCGTATTGCGTCAGCCCCTTGTAGCCCACGGCATAAGCCAGATGCTTGAAAGGTATTTCATAGGGCGTCAGGAGATAAAATCCCTCCTTTAATCCGGGCGCGGGCACCAACAGCTCCTTGCCGTCGGTCAGGGCATTGATCCTGACCTGCTGCAATCTCGCGGTAGGCCCTACGAATATCCTTTTGGCGTCCCGATACCGCTCAAGACGCCGCACCAGTTCCGCCGATTTGCCGGAAGCCTTCCCCTCCGGCGCACCCAGGAACTCAGCCCTCACCTCTTCCTTGCTAACCATGAATCCACACGACGATTTCAACAAAAAAAGCCGGCAGGCTGATTCCTGTCGGCTTTGATCCTGTTATTGCGGTCATTCCTACAACGCGTCTTTCTTCTTTTGCTCGGCCGGCATGACATAGTGCGCATGCCTTTGCGCCATATCCTTCCCGTTGACCAGCGAAACCCGAACGCCACCGGCGGAATCCTCATGCTGCCGTGAAGCCATCTCCTGTTTGGCGAAACCGTGCTCGACCAGGGTGGCGATATCATTCCACATGGAGGCGCTGCCGAGCAAGGCAACAATAATAGCCTGGCCGTCACGCTGGAATTTACCGACATAGGTTTTCCCCGCGGCCACCGTGTACCCGGTTTTTCCGCCGACCGCGCCATCAAGGGTCCACAACGCCTTGTTGTGGCTCCGCAGTACCTTGCCGTCGCTGGTGCGCACCTGGGTGGTGGACATACGCTCGGCAAACTCGGGATTCCGCATGGCCCGGTTGAAAACCGTGGCCAGATCGCGGGCCGTGGTCTGCTGACCAGGCCGGGTCAAGCCATTGGCGCTTTTGCAAATGGTATTTTGCGCCCCCAGGGATTCGGCTTTTTTGGTCATCAAGCGGGCAAAGGCATCTTCGGAACCGGCAACCTTTTCCGCCAGCGCCACGCTGGCATCATTTGCCGAAGCCAGCAACACGGCGTTGATCAAGTCGTTGGCCTGATAGGACTCACCTTTTTTCAAGTAGATCTTCGAAGCCGGCATGTTCGCGGCATAGGCGCTGGCGCGCACCATCTCGCTGCCATTGAGACTCTCAACCGCAATGAGCCCGGTGATGACTTTAATCGTGCTCGCGGGCTGACCAGGGAGGTCAGCACTGCGGTCGTACAAAACCTTGCCTGTTTTGGCATCCATGATATAAGCGCTACGGCAGGTAAGTTTCCCTTGCAGCTCAGAGGGAGCCTCAGCCGCGGCACTGTGCTGCTCCTCCACTTTTCGCTTCAGGTCTTCTACAGGAATAAGCTTGACTACTTCCGCGCGCCTTTCCGGCTTTTCCTTGGCATTGCCTTGCTCGGGCGCAAACTTGTGCATCGAACGCAAGGACACAACCTTTGTATTTTTCACATGTTTTTGCGCAACTGCAGGAGAAGCAAATAAAAAAACAAGCAATGCAATAGAGAGGAACTGTCGGTAAGAAAAAGAACCCATGGTTTGTCCACATTCCGGCTAAAAATTTATTCAAAAAAGACTTATAATTTCAAATCACTAGATCTATATGTAGCTATAATTTATACTTGCCTGCAAAATCAAGTTTTTTTTGAGGTTATTGTTCCATCTTGTTGATTTATTGTTTTTCCGACCACAAAAAAAATACAACCAGGCCCAGCCGGCATTTCGTACCATGCAAGTGGGCACAGACATACCCAAAAAATTGCCGGCACGGGCGACGGAGAGATTCTTTTTACCTTACTTATCGAGCCGGACAGCCTTTTCGATTAACAAAAGCACCCAAAACCCAGCCGAGAACAACAATGCGAACTCCTGCACGGCAATACCTCACCTTTACATTCACCTTCCAAGAAATCCGCGTCCAGGCTATCTGTATTGGCAACCTCCCAATCCATCTCTCCTTTTCCCTTGAAAGACACGAAATGGCAAAACAGTGGCTTAGAACACACCACACCCCTGCCTGCATGGAGCACACCGACCGCCATTGCTTTGCCGATCTGCTTAAGGAATTTTTCGAAGGGCGCCGCCAGCAATTTCCGCCGCCAGCCAAATCGCCGTTTGTGGAAAAGGGTACCGAGTTCCAGAGATGCGTCTGGAAGCGAATTGCCGAGATTCCTTACGGGGAAACAAAAACCTATGGAGATTTGGCTCGATCCCTGGGCAACCCCGGTGCTGCGCGGGCGGTTGGACAGGCCTGCAACGCCAATCCATTGCCCCTGATCGTGCCCTGCCATCGGGTGATAGGAGCTTCCGGCCTGGGAGGTTTTGCCGGCGGATGCGCCGCGAAGAAGGTATTGCACCTTCTGGAACAGAAGAACTTGATGCGGGAAAGCGGAAAAATACTGTAGCAATAATGGCTACAGCATCTTCATAACTTCGGCGGGGATATCGAGCAGGGGCACGACCCTGTCTACCCCCCCGGCAGCGATGGCCTCCTTGGGCATCCCGAAAACAACGCAGGTTTTTTCATCCTGGGCGATGGTCTGCGCGCCGGCCTCCTTCATCTTCAACATGCCTTGCGCCCCATCCTTGCCCATGCCCGTAAGGATAACACCAACCGCATTGGCCCCGCCGTAGGCGGCGACCGAATTAAACAAAACATCCACCGCAGGCCTTTGATAACAGACCAGCGGCCCGCTTTTGATGTTGACATAGTAACGCGCGCCACTCCGCCGCAGGACCATGTGATAATTCCCCGGGGCAAGCAAAGCGGTGCCCGGCACCACGGAATCCCCATCCTGCGCCTCTTTTACCCGGATCTGACAGAGGCTGTTGAGCCTCTCTGCAAAACTGGTGGTGAAGTTGGCAGGCATATGCTGAACAATCATAATCCCTGGCGTATTGGCGGGAAACTGGGTAAGGACATCCTTCAGGGCTTCGGTGCCGCCGGTGGAGGCGCCGATGGCGATCAATTTATTCGTCGTTTTTGTCAGGGAAAGCCTGGGCGCATCGGCAGAACGCACCGTGGCAAGATGCAGAGCCCTTTGCGCCATGTTCACATGGGCGGCGGCCCGGATCTTTTCGGCAAGCTGGGCGCTCATGTCGCCGACGGAATAGGCCTCGCCGGGTTTACAGATAACATCGACCGCCCCGCTGTCCATGGCCTCCATGGCCAGGGCGCCGCCCGCCTTGGTCAGGGAACTGACGATGATGACCGGCAGAGGGAAATAGCGCATCAGCTTTTTCAGAAAGGTAATGCCGTCCATCCGCGGCATTTCCACATCAAGGGTCACCACATCGGGCTTGAGGGCGACGATCTTATCCCTGGCCACATAGGGGTCTGGCGCCGTGGCCACAACCTCGATGTCCTTTTCGTGCGACAATTCCTCGCTGAAGACCTTGCGGACCACCGCGGAATCATCCACCACAAGTACGCGTATTTTTTTCATGATCTCTTCTTGTCTATCTGATATCTCAAAAAAACAACTCTCTTTCCCCGTGAGTTGCCCATGCTATGCATGCGTTCCGACAACCCAGAGAATCCCGAATTCAGTATTGAACATGCACAGATTCGACTTGCCGAGCAGGGTCTCCGGAGAAAAATCGGCAAGCACCCGGGCTTGCGGAATAGCCAGCGAGGCCTTGCCTGCGGGATCCAACTTGCCCAGCAAGCCGCCGATGGCCATGTTTGCCGTTTCCGCCGCCGTATCCTTGACCTGCCCGTCCTGCACCTCATCCTCGTCAACCCCGAGGAAATTCACGGTGATGTTCTTGCCAAGCTCCCAGGGAAAATAGAAAAGGAAGCTCCCATTGCACCCACCGGAATAACTGATCGTGGCTTCGACGAATCTGCCGCAAGCGAGATCTTCCCTTACCGGCGCCTCTTCAAGCGGCTCCAGAAAGGTGAAAAACATGGTCTCGAAGACCTCGGAAAAAGTTTCAAATATGACTCGCCGCAACTCCTCATCCATTCAGCCATCCTCCTCTAGAAATCACTTTCCTCACCATTCTCTTCGCCCGCATTCTCTTCGAGCCTGTGCGCATAGGCCTTTTCCAGAACCTCATAGAGGATCGCCTTGATGGTCTCGGGTTGGAACGGTTTTTTCACATAGCCGGCAACCCCGAACTTCTGCGCCTCTTCCCTACGGGCGTCACTGGCCTCGGTGGTAATGAAGATCAGCGGGATCTTCTTCAGCTCCTCATCCTCGCTGATCTTCTTCAGAAGCTCCATCCCGCCCATTTCCGGCATGTTGATGTCGGATAGAATGACATCGATCCACGTTTCCGCCAAAACCGCCAGAGCCTCTTTTCCGTTGGCCGCCTCATGAAACTCCCCAACCGGCACGCCGGACATGCTCACGGTCTTTTTGATCACGGCCCGCATGGTTTCAGAATCATCTGCCACCAAAATATTGAAAGCCATCGCCCTCTCTCCCGCTTCCTTGAATTATTCCCTCTTGGACATTCGCCGTTTTCCGCGTTGCCCTGCTCCCCATCTGTTCCAGCCAGTCCAACAAGGCGCTGAATAAACCGGGGATGAATCCAATCCCGCCAAGCCATTGCTCAAAGAAAACCTTATGCGCAACGGCCCCTAAATATGAAAAAGCTCCTGGGCGCGGTCGATCTCCATGAGAAGATTGGCCATGCACAGTTCGAGATGCATTGGGGTAATGCCGAACCTTTTCAAGCCCCCGCCCTGCATTTTCACCGACAAGCCATCAGCGCCGACCCCGATCCCCATGCTGATAACCAAGGCATTGGCCAAGGCCACAATGGCGGTAAGGGAATCCTTTTCCAGGGCATCCGGGTCATGGTGTTGCAACACTGCCAGCTCTATCTCCTTGGGAAAATCCCACTGACTCATGATCATGCCGCCAAGTTCGGCATGGGATGCCCCCACGATCTCCTTCTCCGCCTCGACAAAAGAACAGCTGTCCTGAACCACCTTCATCATGATTTTTTTAAAATCATCGGCAACAAAACTGCTCAAAAACCGTTTGCCGATATCATGCAGCAATCCAGCGGTGTAGGCGCTTCCCGGCTCCACATCCTTGACATACTTGACCAGCTCCTTGGCCATTATGCCGACGGCAATGGAATGCATCCACAGCTCGCCCTGATCCAGCTTGTAGCCTTCCCCGGCCGCGCCTTTATAGAAACGGGCGCTACTGCTGGTTATAATGATGTCTTTAAGTGTATCATTACCCACGATAACCAGGGCCTCGTCCAGGGAGGACACCTTGCGGGGCAAACCAAAATACGCGGCATTGCAGATCTTCAGCACATTGGCCGTGATCACCTGATCGTATTGAATGACCTCGGCCAACGCCGAGGCGCTCACCTCCGGATCGTTCAACATCTCCGAAACCCGCTGGGCCACCTTGGGAAAGGGGGGGACATGCTTTACCAGGGAAAGTATCTCATCCAGACGGCTCATAGCTCAAACTCTCCTCTTCCCGAAACCTTCAAGTGGGTAATCCCTGTCCCGACTTCCAAGCTCACCGTGCGGTTCCCCGTACCACCTACATCTTCCTTGGCAAGCATGATCTGATTCTTCCAGAACATCTTCCGGAGAACAGCCTGGTTTCGCTTGCCGATGTTGAAGATCCCGGCGTTGTCCATGATCTGCGAGCCGCCGACCACCTTGACGATCAGACGATTTTTGATTGCGCCGAACTTGTAGGTTTCCTTGAACAATCTGGGGATGCCGGTGTCCGCAAACATGAAAGGCTTAGCCTCGGCCTTTTCCTTATCAAGGGAAGAATCCGGAAGCATATAGTGCAGCAGCCCCCCGACCTTCGCCACCGGATCCCAGATAACCACTCCGATGCAGGAGCCGAGAGAATAGGTGATCAGAACATCGTCAGGCTTGTTGCTGACCTTCATGTCTGAAATGCCAACGATTATCTTCATGCGTTCCCTGTCCCGTCACCGTCATTGCCCGGGCCCTGCAGCCCAGGCGACGGATTTCATCGTTTCAGATATGCGGTCGCATCAATCTGGGTGAATTTATGTTTCAAGCCGCTGATGCTCTCGGAATGGCCGATAAAAAGATATCCCCCCGGGGTAAGGGCCTGATGAAATTTATTCACCAGCTCCTGTTGCGTTTCCCGGTTGAAATAGATCATGACGTTTCGGCAGAAAATGACATCGATTGCCTCGCGCCAGGGGAAGTCCCCCATGAGATTGAACCGGTCAAAGTGCACCATCCGCCGGAGGTCTTCCTTCACCTTCACATAGCCATCGGAGTTCCCCACCCCTTTCTGAAAATATCTTTTCAATAAAGGTTTGGGCACCTTTGCCACCCTCTCGTCGGCATACACCCCCCTCTTCGCTTGCGCCAAAACCCGGGTGGAAATGTCCGTGGCCATGATGCGATAGCGTATCCCTGGATGCTGGCTGACGAAATCATCCACCACCATGGCCATGGTGTATGGTTCCTCCCCGGATGAACTGGCGGAGGACCAGAAAAGGATCTCCTTGTTTCTACCCCGCCCTTCCTTTACAAAGGTGGGCAAAACCGTGGATTTCAGTATCTCGAAATGGGAGTTTTCCCTGAAGAATGAGGTAAAATTGGTGGAAACGTTATCAATGAGATGAACGAGTTCGTCTCCGGATTTATCGTGGATGACAAACTCATAGTACTCTTTGAACGAATTAATGCCGGTGGCACGCAATCTCTTGCCCAAGCGGGCGTTCAACAACTCTTTTTTTTCCGGCTTCAGAAAAATCCCGGTTTTTTCATAGACCAGATCGCTGAATTTCTGAAACAACACATCGCTGAGCTGCTGATAGCGGATACCGCCTGCTCCGTCATTGTTCAATGCCACAAAGCCGCTCCCTTGTTATCCTGGCAGAAAATCCACGACCATCTGCAAAGAGACACTACTCTTTTCCGGCCTGATTCAGGGTGTGCAACAAAACAAACCCCGCAGCCAAGTCCCACTGGTTCTGCCCGCCCCCCACAGGCAACGCAAACACCTCTTCGGAAAGCTTGCTCGCTGTAATCTTGTTACTGAGCGGCGAACTGCTGCAAAAGCCCTTCGCCGACGACCCTGTCCACGTCAAGGAGGATCTTGACCTCGCCCTTGACTTTCGCCATACCTAGGATATTCTCGGTTTCAGACGAGGAACCCAGGGAAGGCGGTGGCTCAATCTCGCCGGCGGCGATATTCAGCACTTCCGCAACCGAATCAACGACCATGCCGACCTGCACCGGAGCTGTTTGCCCCTGCACCTCGACCACGATGATACAGGTTCTTTCGTCATATTCCTTGTGATTCATGTTGAATTTAAGCCGCAGATCCAGCACCGGAATAACCTTGCCCCGCAGATTGATTACCCCCTTGATATAAGAGGGGGTGTGGGGCACGGCCGTAATCTCCATGACCCCGATGATCTCCCTGACGCTGAGAATCCCGACGCCATAGTCCTCGTTTCCCAAGGAAAATGTGAGATATTTCCCTGCCAGTTCAGCCCCTTGGCCCAGATTCTGCGCTACGCTTGCCGCTTCCATCAACATCCTCCTTTTTCATGAAAGGCCCACAGGGCGACTTCAGCCCTTGGGGATGAAAACATTCCCCAACTTCCGCTTGCTTGCGAAAAAATCAATCCGCCGTATTGGCCATGACCCCGGCCAGATCAAGAATGAGGCCAACCCTGCCATCGCCGAGAATAGTCCCTCCGGCAACGCCTGGCACATCAAGGCCGCCGAGATTCTTGATAACGACCTCCTCCTTGCCCAGGAGTTCATCAACCATCAAAGCGCGACGCCTGCCCTCGTTCTCCACCACAACGACAATGGCGTCACAGGGATCCGTATAGGTGGATTCCACCCCGAATTTTTCATAGAGCCTGATAATGGGCACCAGCTCGCCGCGCACCATCAGATTCTCTCCACGCCCGTGCACCGTGCTGTAGTTTTGCCGCTCGGGGTGCATGGATTCCTGAATGGCAATGGTCGGGATGATATACCGTTCACTGCCGACCCGGACAATAATCCCATCAATAATCGCCAGGGTCAGGGGCAGACGGATCATGAACAAGGAGCCCTTGCCCGACTGGCTTTGCACCTCCACCTTGCCCCGCAGCTTTTCCACCGCCTTTTTCACAACATCCATGCCCACGCCACGGCCGGAAACGTCGGTGATCTTGTCCGCCGTGGAAAAACCGGGAAGAAAAATAAGGTTGTTCAACTCAAAATCAGACAGGTTCTCGGATTCGCTGATCAGACCTCGCTCAATGGCTTTTTTCCTGATTTTCTGGGTGTTGAGCCCCTCGCCATCGTCCTCGATCTCGATCATCATGCTGCCGCCCTTTTGGTAGGCGCGGAGAAAAACAGTACCGGTTTCCGGCTTGCCCACCTTCTCCCGGTCAGCCGGGGGCGAGATGCCATGGTCCACCGAATTACGCATCATGTGGACGAGCGGGTCATAGATTGAGTCCACCATATTGCGGTCGATCTCGGTATCGGCGCCCTCCATGATCAGGTCAACCTTTTTCCCTGATTTTTTGGAAAGATCCCGGACCAGCCGAATCATTTTATCAAAGGTTTGCTTGATGGGAACCATGCGCATGGACATGGCCGTGCGCTGCAACTCGGAGGTGATCCGGGTCAGCTGGGAAAAATCCTTGGTAAGCTTTGGATCGGCGATGCGGGAAACAAGCCGGTTCTGCCGGACCAGCGATTGCATGATCACCAATTCGCCCACCGCATTCACCAGGGCATCGAGTTTTTCCACATCAACCTTGATGGAGGCCCCGATCTTCTTTTGCCCCGAATCTGCAGCCGGGCGGGACGCGGGACTTGCCGGGGCCTCGGCTCTCGGAGAGGCAACAGGCCGCGCAGCCTTGGCAATGGCCGCTCTGGCCGGGGCAACGGGCTCGGCTTCCTCGCCGGCCTGGGATTCCGCCTCCTCACTTTCCACAACTTCCGGCAGGGACTCCAGCGCCGGAGCAACAACAGGTTCGGCCGGCGGAGCCCCGTTATCCCCTTCCTGCAACTGGGTGATGCTCGCCAGAAAGCCGCTGATATCGGTATCCTTGTAATTGGCTGGCCCATGCTGCAAAACATTCTTGATGTCTTCAACCATGGATTTCAACGCATCGCCAACAGTCAGAACAATGTCAATGACCGCGGAATCCATGGCTCGCTTGCCATTGCGCACGTCGTCCAGCAGATTCTCCGTGGCATGGGCGAGCCTGTTGATGGTTTTCAGGTTGAGGAAGCCGGAAACACCCTTGATGGTGTGGAACGGCCGGAAGATATTATTGATGATCTCCATGTCATCCGGGCTTTGCTCCAGCTCAAGCACGTTGACCTCGATGGATTCAAGATGCTCAAAGGCCTCTTCGATAAAGCCGGCCAGCAGGTCCGTGTCCTGCAAAAAATCGGGAATCGCTTCCTGGCTCGGCAACCCGGACGCAGGAGCATGAATCTGGCCCGCGTCGACCCGCGGCGAGGCAGCGGCGCATTCTTTCTCAACCGGGGTATCATGTGCAGGCTCGCCCATCCCGGCGGCCGTTGCGCCTTGCGGCCCAAGAAGCGTTGATGGCTCCAGGAAAAAACCGATCTTTTTCATGTTATCGCAGAACTGCCCAAGGATCTTTTCGCCGGGCTGCCCCTCCTTCCGGACCGATTCCTGCATCTCGGTTATACACTGGCCGAGGAGATCATAATTTTCCGCGGAATCAGCCAGCTCGCCCATGATAAATTTCTCAAGAGCGCCCTTGAAAGCAACGGCCATTTGCTGAACAACCATCGGTATATCCGCGGCGGCGCGCCCAGGCAGCAATTTCTCGATCAGATCAAGCAGCTCTCCGACAATGGAAAGATCCCCCGGCTCGATCATCAGTATCTTCAAAGCCATTTCGTCCAAAAGCTCGGACAATGGTTTATGCCCTGCTGCCATACATACGCTCCTTGCAAAACGAGAAAAGCGAATAATACCCACGGAAACCCGCGCACGGAAAACAGAAACTCAGTACCATATTATGCTTCCATACTGTGCAAACATCAATGAATATTGCAAGTTATTTCTTGCCGCGCCGCTGCTGTCCTGGCGCACCGCATGCCATGCCTGCCTTGCATACCGATAGCCAAGAGATCTCCTGAATACCCCCGGATTTTCGTCGGAAATCCTCGATGCCATCCCCCATGGAATAATATCCTCGGCCTGAAAGAGGCTGCCGGTTCCCCAGCTGGGGCGGCAGGGCCTTTCGCGCGGACACCGTCTTATTCGGGGCCGATAGCGTATCTGCCGGGCGCCAAAACTGGCTCAGCCTGAAAGTTGTGCTTTTGCGGCTTGCCGATGCTTCCCCGGCGCAGCCGCTGTTTCAAGCAAATTGACCAGAAAGGCGATCAATTGGAGAATTGCACGATTTTAGGAATTTCTACCAGAAACTTTCATTATTGTATCCTCCTTTTTTTCCGGCTCCACTTCGTTCTCCCCATGAACAAAAAATCTTCCCCAGGTAATCCCGCCTGTTATTCCGGAGAAGAGCACACCGCTATTAAAGAGTCAACATATTGAAATAACACATTAAACAGCACACCCCATCTCGTGTCCCCGTGTTTTTTCCATTGCAGTAACCCTGGTTCTCCGGTAAAAGTGGCTGAGCATAAGTTTTGGCGTATCGCGTTATTTCTCCGCTGGAAGAATCCGGCATCCCTTTGAACTGCCTGTAGCGCCATGCGATGACCGCCCAGCCATGGGCTGAACGTCACCGGAATACTCCCAGTGCAGGGGAACACGGTTTGTATACTCATCCAGAAATTTCCAGATTTCGATTTCTTCCCCTGTCCAGGCTTTTTCTGATCCTAGCGGTTGTCTCTCTGGCCATGGGCGGCTTCACAGCCTGCGCCCCGCTGGAAAATCCCGGCATTACCAGAGTCAGCACGGAAACGAGGCCCAAGGCTCCGGAACAGAAAATCGCCCTCCCCCCCGCCTTAAAACAGGAAACGTCTTCCCCCCGGGAAGAACCACCGGCTCCAGAGCAAAAAGAGGCTGATCCCCAAGCGCTTAAACTGGTGATAAGCCCGGAAATAAGCGAACTGGCGCAACTCAGCGCCTGGGATGTGCTTCCCTTGCTCAGCACGGGTGAAGAAGCCGAATCCTACGATTTCCCACTCGCGATGAATGATCAGGTTGAATACTACCTGGATTTCTTCCAGAACCGCCACCGCAAGACCTTTGCCCGCTGGCTTGCCCGCTCCTCCCGGTATCTGCCCATGATCAAGGAAGAGTTCGCCAAGGCCGGACTTCCCCTGGATCTCGCCTATCTGCCCATGATCGAAAGCGGCTTCAACACCACGGTCTCTTCCCGGGCCAGCGCGGTGGGAACCTGGCAGTTCATGCGGGCCACCGGCCAGAACTACGGCCTGGAGGTCAACAAATATGTCGACGAACGGCGAGATCCGGTAAAATCGACCAAGGCGGCGGCAGCCTACCTTTCAAAACTGTACAAGGATTTTGACTCCTGGCATCTGGCGGTTGCCGCTTACAATGCCGGAGAAGGCAGAATCAAGAAGGCCATGAAGCAGTCCGACACCGACGATTTCTGGGAGATTGCCCAGAGCCAGTACATCCATTCGGAAACAAAGCTCTACGTCCCGCAGCTCATCGCCGCCATCATGATTGCCAAGGATCCGGAAAAATACGGGTTTGACAACATTGATTACGACGAGCCGCTGGAGTACGAAACCGTCCATGTGCCACGGGGAACCCCGATCAAGGCCGTCGCCCTGGCCTGCAATCTTCCCGACGAGGATATCCTCGCCCTCAACCGGCATCTGTCCAAGGCCATCACCCCTCCCACCGAAGCGGATTACCCGTTGCGGGTTCCGCCGGGCAAAAAGGATCTGGTTTTACAAAACCTTCCCAAGGTCCGCCAGGTAACGGTTACCGAGTTTAACGACCACGAAGTAAGACGCGGGGAAACCCTCACCACCATCTGCAAAAAATACAAACTGAGCAAAACCACGCTGTTGAAGGCGAATCACCTCGAACAGGAACGGCTCTCCCTGGGGCAACGGCTAAGAATCCCCTACCAGACCACGGCCTACAAAATCAGCGATGAGCCGCTGCATTTTGATCGAGCCGGGGCATCCAATATCCCCTTGCTTTCCATCCGCATGGAAATGGACGACGCCGACGGCAAAGCCGGCAAGAAAAAGAAATCACGCTCCGGCAACAAGGGCAAGCAGGCGGAAAAATCAAAAAAACGGGTTCTTTCCTCTCCGGGCAAGGAAAAAAAATCCGCGCCTCCAACCAAGAAAGAAAAGAGCAAGAAATCTCCGGAGCCATCGCCTAAAAAACCAGGCTCCGGCAAAAAGAGATAAACCGCACCCTGGCAACAGCCCGAGGCTTGGATCGCTGATGAAACTTCAAGGCAAAACAGCCCTTGTTCTTGGAGGGGCAAAAGGAATCGGCAAGGCCATCGGCCTCGCCCTGGCCAAGGCCGGAGCCACGGTTGTGCTCACCCACTACGACTGGCCCGAAGAGGCCGCCGTCATGCAAGAGGAGCTTGCCGCCCTTGGCGGCGACCATCTGGCGGTCAAGGTCGACCTGCGGGATCCCGCGGCCATCCAGGAACTTCTCTCCACCATCCGCGCACGCTACGGCGGACTCCACATCCTGATCAACAATATCGAGCGCGGCGGCATGCCCATTGTCCATGGCCCGTACACCCCGGAGCAATGGGAGCTGGAGATGGCCACCACCCTGCGGGCCAAGTGGTGGGTCATGCGTTCCGCCCTGCCCCTTTTGCAAAAAAATACCGAGGGCGCGGTCATCACCCTGTCTTCCATCGCCGGCATTGTCGGCCGCTCCGGCCCGGCAGGGCTCATCTTCAACGATGGCTACAGCGCGGCCAATCGGGCCGTCTCCTCCTTTACGGAAACCTGGGCCAGACAGGGCGCGCCCACGGTGCGGGTCAATGAGTTGATGCTGGGATTTTTTGAAACCAGGCACGGGGAACAGACCCGGGGCTGGGGGTTGCTCAGCGAAAAACAACAGACCGCGATCCGCAATCACATCCTGCTGAAACGGACCGGGAAAATCGAGGAAATCGTGGCGGCGGTATTCTTTCTGCTACAGGACGCCACGTACATGACCGGAGCGGTGCTGCGGATGGACGGCGGCTATGTGCTGGGCGGAGAGGAAATCCCGCCCATGCCGGAGGGAGTGGAGTAAAAGGCGGGCAAAGAAGTAGATCTTTTTTCTTGCCTTGCAACTGTGATGGAATCGTGAAAAATCGGAATTTGTCCCAGACAGTGCTTCGACGGGCTCAGCACGAACGGATATTGTCTTAACGTATTGATGCTCCGTTCGTGCTGAGCCCGTCGAAGCACTTTTTTTTGCAAATCCATCGTCTCTTGCCTTACTTCTTTTCCAGCCCCATCCTTATCAGCAGATCCTCAACCGCCCATTTCGGGATCTGGTGCAGGATCAGCTCCACGGCCTTGGCCTTCATGTCATCGTCATTTTTGGGAATTCCGCCTTCGCTGGCCGCCATCTCGGCAAAGATATCCTCGGCGTCGAACCAGCAGATTTCCTGGTCGTTTGTGCCATACACGGTCAATATCCGGCGGTTGGATTCGTGGAGATGCTCCTCTTCCATCACCGCGCCGACCAGCTTCTTGGCCACCTCATAGGGAATGCATTGCGTATCTTCCGCGTTCATCGTTGTCTCCTCGCTCTTTTTTGATGTGCAGCCGTACTCAGTACCGTATTTCCCCGCGTTTTTCAAGCACTCCCTGATCCCGGCCCTCGTGGATTCGCGCCTGCTTTCCGGCTTGACGGCTTTGGGGCGGACTGGTAATACAAAAATCACCTCTCAGCAAAAGGATTGCCATGCAGCACGAAACATTCATGCGCCTTGCCCTGCAACAGGCGCAACAGGCTCTGGCCAACAACGAATTCCCGGTGGGCGCCGTCATTGTCGCCGGAGATGAGCCAGTGGCTTTTGGCAAACGCGAAAACAGCCGGAACGAGACCGCCAACGAGCTGGACCATGCCGAGATCGTCGCCCTGCGCGATCTGCTTGGCCGCAGGCCGGATATCGACCGGCAGGTCCTCACGGTCTATTCCACCATGGAGCCCTGCCTCATGTGCTACTCCACCATGCTGCTCAACGGCATCCGCACCTTTGTCTACGGTTATGAAGACGCCATGGGCGGCGGCACCGGCTTGCAGCTTGCCCATCTCACCCCCCTGTACCAGGCCATGGGGCCGGAGGTGCGGATCCTGCCCCACATCCTGCGTCAGGAAAGCCTGGCCCTTTTCAAGACCTTTTTCACCAGCCCGGAAAACAACTACTGGCAGGGCAGCCTGCTGGCAGAATACACCCTGGCCCAGCCCTGAACAGCCCGCGCCATGAACCAGCCTGTTGCCAAAACCCTGCATTTCAAGCCGCACGAACGCAATATCTTCTTCCACATCCTGACCGCCTGCAATCTTTCCTGCAAACATTGCTACATCAACCCGGCCCAGCACGGCACCGGGACCGTAAGCCGCGAGACCATGGAGCAATGGCTCGCGCTTTTTTATGATCCCGAAAAGGAAAGCAACGTCATCTTCCTGGGCGGCGAGCCGACCCTGCACCCGGACCTGATCCACGGCATCCGGCATGCCCGGGCCCTGGGCTACAAAACCATCACCGTGGACTCCAACGGCTATCTGCACCACGATCTGCTCCACCGGCTCAAGCCCGACGAGGCGGTGCTCAGCTTCAGCCTGGACGGGCCGAACCCGGAGGTCAACGATGGGCTGCGCGGCAAGGGGGTTTTTGCCACCTGCACCGCCAACCTGCAAAAGGCCATTGGGCTGGGTTTTGAAGTAAGCGTGATCTACACGGTGAGCCAACTGAATATCGCGCATCTGGCAGCCATGCCCGAGTTGCTGGCGCGCCTGGGCTGCAAGCGGTTTTTTATCCAGGTCATCGGTCTGCGGGGCAAATCGGCAAGCGAACAGGACACGAGGCTCCAGGTCAGCCCGGAAGAATGGCTGGCCGTAATCCCAGGGGTTGCCAAGGATGCGGCCCAACGGGGCATCCATGTCATCTATCCCAAGGTTTTTCTGGAGCCGGGGGAGGAGTTTCTGTGCGCGGGCAATGTGGCGGAGAACTACTTCATCTTCCCCAATGGCCGGGTTTATCTCTGCCCGCTGTGCGAGGATTTCCCCCTGCACACCTTCCGCATCGAAGACAACTGCCTTATTGAAAACAGCGGGATCACCGAAAAGAACCTTTTTTCGCTCAACATCCCCGAGGGGTGCGTGATGAACAAACTCCTCCAGCCCGGCAACCTCGAATACCTGCCGGATGGCAGCCCGCGCCACCGGATCTCCTGCTGCCTGCTCAAGCAGGAAATCCGGCCCGAATAGCTGTAAGCGTTCAGCAGCACCGCACCTGCTTTGCCATCGGCCTGTCCGCATACCGCATGTATGGCTGACAGGCCTCTTTCGCGCATCTGCAGCACTGCTGAACGCTTACAACCAGAGGCATTCCAGAATTTTGGTCGGGTACGAATCGCCGCACCGTGTCAGCAAGGGCAGCAGAGATAGCCACAAAAAAGGCGGCCGGGCTTTGCGCCGCAACCGCCTGTACAACAATCCCAAAAATTCAAAAAAAGCAAAAAGATTTCAACGACCGCGAAGGTCTATCATTGCGGGGTGAACTTGGTCTTTTCACTTTTCTTGGCCTGCTTGGCTGCCTTCTTTTCCTTCATGGTCTTGGCCGGTTCCTTCTTGACTGCTTTCTGGGTGTCCTTGGCTTTACTCATGATTGATACTCCTGATGGTTGAGGTTAGGCACACACCGCGACCGGCGAACCGCAATGCCATGGGAGCGGTGCTGCTCATGGATTCATCATGCCTTTTTCCGCTCATTATGGCAAGCATTACGCTCACATATCAAGGGGAAAATTCTCCATTGTTGCCTGGGCGCTAATCGTCTAATATAACGTCTTTCCTTTTTGCTCTCGGGGATGCTTCCCCACTTTTTTTTTGGGAACCGCTATGAATATCACACTTCTGGACTACGGAGCCGGCAATGTCCGCAGCGTCCGCAACGCCATCAAAAAACTCGGCTTCACCGTTACCGACGCGAAAACTCCGGCGGATATCCTGGCCGCGGAAAAACTCATCTTCCCCGGAGTGGGCAGCTTTGGCAGCGCCATGCAGCGTTTGCACCAGTTCGGCTTTGTCGAGCCCCTGCTCGCATACCTTCGGGCCGACCGGCCATTCCTGGGCATCTGCTTGGGGCTGCAAACCCTGTTCGAAGGAAGCGAGGAGGCCCTGGGCGTGGCCGGGCTGGGGATCATCAAGGGCCAGGTCCGGCGATTCACCGAAACGACTCTTTCGGTGCCGCAGATCGGCTGGAACGGCATCAATATCAGAAAACCCTCCCGGCTGCTGGCCGGATTCGCGGAGGAAAAGCTCTACTTTGTCCACTCCTACCGGGCAGGTATCGAGGCTGGAAACGAGGAGTGGGTGCTGACCACCACCAACTACGGCGAGGAGTTCATCAGCTCGGTGCAGAAGGGCAATGTGGCGGCCTGCCAGTTCCACCCGGAAAAAAGTGGCGCCGCCGGGCTGGCGATCCTCAAGAACTTCCTGGAAGCCACGGGCCTTTCCGCTTCGGCTGGCCCCACGGAGATTGCCGCAAACCCTGCGGAAACCCGGCTCGCCAAGCGGATCATCGCCTGCCTCGATGTGCGCAGCAACGACAACGGCGACCTGGTGGTGACCAAGGGCGACCAATACGATGTCCGCGACAAGGGCGAGGTGCGCAACCTCGGCAAGCCGGTGGAGCTGGCCCGCCGCTACTACGAAGAGGGCGCCGACGAGATCACTTTTTTAAACATCACCGGCTTCCGGGATTTCCCCATGAAGGACCAGCCCATGCTTGAAGTGCTGCAACGCACCTCGGAGCAGGTCTTCGTGCCGCTCACCATCGGCGGCGGCATCCGCGAATTTACCGACTCGGAGGGCAAACACTACTCGGCCCTGGACGTGGCCTCGGAATACTTCCGCTCCGGAGCCGACAAGATTTCCATCGGCAGCGATGCCGTAGCCATTGCCGAGGAATACCTGAAAACCGGCCAAAAGACCGGGGCCAGCTCCATCGAGCAGATCTCCCGTGTGTACGGCAACCAGGCCGTGGTGATCTCC
>Ga0074199_1001497_pt1 | contig 19821 bp, 20 predicted proteins | sample EPASupsiteSAE347_FD_64528 | JGI IMG/M metagenome (GOLD analysis project Ga0074199, IMG submission 64528) | Bioremediated contaminated groundwater from EPA Superfund site, New Mexico - Sample SAE3-47 | ecosystem: Environmental > Aquatic > Deep subsurface > Groundwater > Contaminated ...
GAGGGGATTTCCTGAAAGACAAAACGGCCTTCAACGTCATCACGACCGGCGGGACAAGGGAGACCTATCGCAGCGATGGCTTCAACCACTTTACGATCCGGGAATTCCTCTGCCCATTCGAGCAGACGGCGCGCTTGTGCAAAATGATCTATCTCCCCCCTTTCGCCGTCCAGGGAACCTACCGCCTGACGGATGAGGAACTCGCCCGCCATGCCGGGGACTACGGATCCCTCCTGCTGCGATTAGCGGCGGGGGATTACGGTCGCGAAGAAATGGAGCGGCTCGACTTCCTGAACGACTGGATTGCCGCCGGGCAAAGGGCACAGACACCATGACCGAAGGATTTTTATTCCAGGCCCTCATCTACCTGGCCGCAGCCATTGTCTGCGTACCCATCGCCAAGCGCCTCGGCATGGGGTCGGTTCTGGGCTACCTGTTGGCGGGAATCGTTATCGGACCTTACGCCCTTGCCTTTATCGGTAGGGAAGGTCAGGATATCATGCATTTCGCCGAGTTCGGCGTGGTCATGATGCTCTTCTTGATCGGCCTCGAACTGGAACCTGCTCATTTCTGGCGGATGCGCCATCGTATCCTCGGCATGGGGTCCGCGCAAATCATCCTTACGGCCCTGATCATATGTGCCGGCATGATGCTCCTTGATTTCAACTGGAGAACGGCCCTGGCCTCCAGCCTGGCCCTGGCCATGTCTTCGACGGCCATGGTGCTGCAATCCCTGAAAGAGAAGGGCCTCGGGGATACGGAAGCGGGAAGGAGTTCTTTCGCCGTCCTCCTCTTCCAGGATATTGCCGTGATCCCCATCCTCGCGTTGCTGCCCCTGCTGGCCGTATCCACAGGTCAGGGCACGGAGGGAAATGGCAAGGCGATCCTGGAAGGATTGCCGGGATGGCTGCAGACGGCGGCGGTTCTTGGCGCCGGGGGGTCGGTCGTGCTGGCCGGGCGCTTTGTCATCGTCCCTTTTCTGCGCGTGGTGGCCGGGACCCATTTGCGGGAGCTCCTCACCGCGGCCGCCCTGCTGATCGTGATTGCGACGGCCTTTCTGATGCAACTGGTCGGACTGAGCCCGGCCCTGGGGACGTTTCTGGCCGGGGTTGTCCTTGCCAACAGCGAATTCCGCCATGAACTGGAAAGCGATATCGAACCCTTCAAAGGACTCCTGCTCGGTCTCTTCTTCATCGCCGTCGGGGCCTCCATAAACTTCAACCTCCTTATCAGTTCGCCCCTGCAGATCATCTCCCCGGTTATCGCCGTTATCGCCGTTAAAACCATCGCCCTCATGGGAACGGGGCGGCTCTTCAAGCTAACCCTGGACCAAAACCTCATCTTTGCCCTGGGCTTGTCCCAGGTCGGAGAATTCGCATTCGTCCTTTTTGGTTTCATGCATCAGTTGCATATCCTGCCGGACCACCTGACGGACAGGATGATGGCCGTTACGGCCCTCAGCATGACCGTTACGCCGCTGCTGCTGTTTGTCAACGAGCGTTTTATCCTTCCCCGTTTCGGAACCCTGGAGGCGGAGGGAAAAGAAGCGGATATAATCGATGTCCGGCACCCCGTCATTATCGCCGGGTTCGGTGATTTCGGGAGCACGATCGGCCGCTTTCTCAGGGCCAACGGGATTGCGGCGACCATCCTCGATAACGATTCCGATCGTGTGGATCTGTTGAGAAAGATGGGATTCAAGGTATTCTACGGGGACGCCGCGCGGCCCGATATCCTCAAATCGGCAGGGGCGGACGCGGCCCGCGTCCTGATTATCGCCGTCGCCGATCCGTCCACCAATTGCGATCTCGTCGAGAAGATACAAAAACACTATCCCCGTCTGACCGTCATGGTCAGGACAAAAGACCGGCAGGACGCCTATGAAATGCTCGACATGGGTGTTAAAGACGTGTACCGGGAATCCCTGGACACCTCGATCCGCCTCGGGGTCGATGCCCTGGTTAAATTGGGATACCGGCGGTACGCTGCGACCCGGGCCGGCCAGAACTTCCTTAAATATGATGAGGCGGCGCTGCTCAAGCTGGCCCCCCACCGGCACGATGAAAAGTCATATATATACAATGCGCGGGAGCAAATCACCTTGCAGGAGCAGCTCCTCGCCAATGACCGGGACGTGAACCCGGCCGTCAACGATCATGCCTGGGAAAGTGAGCTGCGGAAGGACCAAGAGGATGAGCAGTAACCAGCGAAGAAAAAAGAGAGAACAGCGGTGCGGCCAAATATGACAAACTCGTGAATAGTAATTTATTCCCTCTCAAGGGGAAGGTTAGGAGGGGAGGGAGCTATGAAAACAGGAGTAACCCGATGAAAGACCCATCCGGAACGAACCGGGAATTGATGCAGGAACTGTCTTTGCTCAGGCGGAAGCTTGCCGAAGTGGAGCAGTCGGAAGCAAAGCGGAAGCAGGCCGAGGAGGCGCTGAAGGATAGCGAAGAGCGCTACCGGCACTTGTTTGAATTTATCAATGATGCCGTATTGGTCCATTTTGTGGAAGAAGACGGGCAGCCCAGCCAGTTTGTAGAAGTCAACGACATCGCCTGTCAAAGACTGGGATATACACGGGAGGAGTTACTGCAATTAACACCGAGCGATATTGCCGCACCCGATAAAAACCTGGAACTTGCCGAAATAAGAAGAAAACTCCAGAGCCACGGGCATATTCTCCTGGAAACGGTGCACCTGACGAAGGATGGACGTCGCGTGCCGGTGGAGAGCAACATCCGTCTCTTCAATTACAACGGCCGACTCGCTGCGATGTCTATTTCCCGGGACATCACGAGACGTAAGCAGCTGGAAGAGGAGCTGCAGCGGGCCCACAAGCTGGAGTCCCTCGGTGTCTTGGCGGGAGGAATTGCCCATGACTTCAACAACCTGATGATGGCGGTCCAGGGATACATGGATCTTGCCCTCCTCGATCTGGCCGCGAATAACGCCGCCCATAAATATCTCGGCTCCGCCCAAAGGTGTATGGCCCAGGCCAAGGAGCTGACCAGCAGACTGATAACCTTTTCCATGGGCGGCTTTCCCTTCCGGAAGAGTTGCGATGTAACCGAGCTGGTTCGAGAGGCCGTTCACAGGATGGTAAAGGGAGCGGACGTCAAGACGACCTTCGATTTCCCGAGCGACCTCTGGCCCGCCGAGATCGACGAGTTGCAAATGAAGCAGGTCTTTCATAATCTAACGACAAACGCCGTGGAAGCCATGCCCCAAGGAGGGGTCCTGAAGGTGCAGGCAAAGAATACGGAGATCAGGGAAGGAGACCCCCTTCCCCTCAAGGAGGGGCCCTATCTGCGGCTCATCTTTGCCGATGACGGAATCGGCGTCCCGGAGGAACATCTGGCGAAGGTCTTTGACCCGTATTTCACCACCAAGGGAATGGGGGCTCAGAAGGGCATGGGACTTGGCCTTTCGGTCTGTTATTCGGTACTGAAGAAGCATGAGGGACATATTGCCGTGGATTCTCAACCGGGGCGAGGGACCACGGTTACCCTCCATCTGCCGGCGCAGGCGGTTAAGGCAAAGCTAAAAGCCCCCCAGCGGGGGTTATCGACCGGTGCGATCAGAGTGCTGATCATGGACGATGAGCTTCACATCCGCGAGATCGAGCGGGTCTATCTGGAGATGCTCAGTTACGAGGTGACGGACGTCAAGGACGGACAGGAGGCGATTGAAGCCTACAAGAAGGAGCTTCATTCCGGGAGACCCTTTGACATTGTGATTCTCGATCTGACGGTACGCCAGGGCCTGGGAGGCCAGTTGGCCATGGAGAGGCTGTTGAAGATCGATCCGGAGATTAGGGCCGTTATAGCTTCCGGCTATGTGGATGACCCCGTCATTGAGCACTACGGCAATTACGGCTTCCGAGGGGCGCTGAAAAAGCCTTTCAACGGGAAAGAGATGAAAAATGTAGTGGAAAATATCCTGCAAAGTAAAAACACTTAGGACCGGTGAGAAGGCAGGATAAAACCAGGGAAAATATCCGTAACGTCAATGCGGTGTAAATGATCTTGCAAAGACCATTCTGGTAAGATATGATTTAATTGTATTATTTGTTCCGAGTTCTTTGTTCATCCAAATAGTCGTGAAAAGACCGTGGGGATTCCTTTTCCCGTGAACGTTCATTCTTTATCAGGTGCGATCCGCTTATGGATATGAAGCGCGACTACTACGAAGACATCCGGCTTTTTGAAAGCAAGGCGGTGCTCTTCTGGTCAACCGTCTTCCTTTCTTTCCTCTTTTCATTGCCTCTTTTCCTCCCCGGATATCACTTTTATCTTCTCAATCTCATTCTGGTTCATGTCATCCTGGCGGTGGGCTTGAATATTCTGGTGGGTTATACGGGGCAAATTTCCCTTGGCCATGCGGGATTTTTTGCCATTGGCGCCTACAGCGCCGCCCTGCTCATGATAAAACTGCAGATTCCTTTCGTCTTTGCCCTGCCGCTGGCCGGTTTTATTGCCGCTTTTTTTGGTTTCGTTCTCGGGTTGCCGGCCCTCCGTCTGGAAGGTCCTTATCTATCCATCGCCACCCTCGGCTTCGGCCTGACGATCCTGCAAATCATCGGTCACTGGGATTTCTTCGGCGGTCGCACCGGAATCCAGACACCGCCTCTGGACATTGGTCTGCCCCAACTCGGTTTCAGTTTTGTCGTGGAAACGGATATGAGCAAGTACTACCTGATCCTCGTCGTGACCATCCTGCTGGTCATCGCCGCGCGCAACCTCATGAAAACGCGCATCGGCAGGGCTTTTGTAGCCATCCGGGACAGTGACATCGCCGCCGAGGTGATCGGCGTCAATCTAACGATCTACAAGACCCTTTCCTTTTCCATCAGCGCCTTTTATGCCGGAATTGCGGGCGCCCTTTTTGGATTTGTCCTGGGATTCTTCAACCCCGAACCTTTCAATCTGATTCTGTCGATCATCTTTTTGGTGATGATTGTCGTGGGGGGATTGGGTTCCATCCTCGGCGCCATCCTCGGCGCGACGCTGATTACTTACCTCCAGTTCAGTTTGTTAAAGAATATCAAAGAAATGCCCTATATCGGCGATTTCCTCGTTGCCGTCTCCAATCAATGGTTCACCGTGGTCGGGTTGGAGAATTTCAGCAGCATCATCATGGGCCTGATCATGATCGCCATCATCATTTTCGAGCCCCTGGGGATGTATGGAATTTGGTTGCGGATCAAGAAGTACTGGCGGACGTGGCCTTTTTAAGGAAAATGGAGAAACGATGCTGGGACAACTGATTGTGGAGGGATTGGCCATCGGCGCCTGCTATGCCCTGTTCGGCATCGCCGTCGTGATCATCTATAAAACATCGGAGGTCGTCAATTTTGCCCAGGGCGAGATGGCGATGTTATCTACCTTCGTCGCCTATCATATTCTTGCCTATTATTCATATCCCTTCTGGGTTGCCTTTATTATCACCATGATCTTTTCGATCTGCCTGGGAATGTTCATTGAATATGCCTTTTTAAGGCCGGCCAAACATCCGAGCCTGCTCGGCCTGATCGTGATCACCCTCGGAGCGGAAATGCTCCTCATGGGCGTCGCCGGATGGAAATGGGGGGCGGAACAGAAGGCATTCTCCCTGCCTTTTTCCTTCCAGTCCATCCACGAACCGATCAAAGGCATTATCATTAATGACTGGGCAATCGCCGTCTTTGTGACGGCCGCATGTCTGATGGTCTTCCTCTATCTGTTTTTCCGCTACACGAAGCTTGGTGTGGCCATGCGGGCCACCCAGCAAAACCAGCAAGCAGCCAAGATCATGGGCATCCGTGTCGAACGGGTCTTTTCTTTCTCCTGGGGTTTGAGTTCGTTTATCGGGGCAGTCGCGGCCATGTTTTTCGCGGCCCGCTCCACCTTGGACCCGGCCTTTATGATGGACCCCTTCCTCAGGGCCTTTGCCGCCGCCGTCCTGGGCGGCCTGATGAGTATCCCGGGGGTCGTGATCGGTGGCGGCATTCTCGGCCTGGTTGAAAACCTGTTCGGCTATTTCTGGCCGGAATGGAAACCTATCGTTGCCTTCGTAATGATTATTATTGTCCTTTGTATCCGTCCGAGCGGACTGTTCGGCCGGCATTACGTTAAGAAAGTTTGATTTTTTACGGTAATATGAAAGAAAAAGGACGGAAATTCAATATACGGCTTCGTCCCGCCGCCTTTATCCGCCTGCTCACGGCCCTTGCTCTTCTGTGCGTAATCGCACCGGGACATGGGGCGGCAGAACCTGCGGGCGGCATCATTACCGCATCGCGGGAAGAAGCAATGATTTACGAGGCCGCAAAGAAATATCTGGATGCGGAGATCAGAAGGGATTTGCAAGCCGTTTATGCCAGTCTGGCCCCCTCGTCAATCTATTGCGCCACCCATGACTATGAGGCCTACGTTGCGGAGGCAGAAGCCTCGCCGGTGCGTATAATCGGGTATAAGATATTAAGGATTTCCAATATCCGCGCCAATGACGACAAAAAGGCCTTCCCCAAGGTAGAAAAGTTTGCCCAGGTGGAAGTAGATATGACCATTACCTATCTCGACACCAGCCGGGCCTCGGAGGTCAACTTTGATTTCGTTTTCATCAAGGAAGGCGGCAAATGGTACAAAGGGTAATAAAGGGAAGGACGGGCGATATGAGACCCTTTCCCGTTTAGCTCCCTCCCCTTCAAGGGGAGGGCCGGGGTGGGGATGGGTTTAGAAGGCGTTTCCTAACTTTTTCGAATACTTAAAAAATAAGGAGGGTAACATGGTGGAGAAGAAAAGGTTGTTCATCGGTTTTTTTGTGCTCGCGATGCTGTTCATTTCCGCACTGCCCGTTGCGGCGGCCCCCGGTTTTGACGACAAGGAAATCAGGATTGCGGCCTGGGGCCCCCAGACCGGACCGGCGGCTCCCTGGGGAACCGTTGCCCGGGGACCCGGCGTCCTGGCGAGCATCGTCAATGAAGAGGGGGGCATCTACGGCCGTAAAGTCAAGCATTTCGTCCGGGACGACCAGTATAACCCCGCCCAGACAAAGGTCGTGGTCAAGGAACTCGTGGAAAAGTACGGAATTTTTGCCTTTGTCTGCGGCACCTCCGGGGCCAGCGGCCTGGCGGTGAAGGATTATCTGGCCCAGAATAAGGTCATCTGGGTGGGACCGGCCACGTCGATCAAGGAATATGTTTTTCCCGTCAATCCTTACATCTTTACCATCATGCCGCTCTACGAAGACGAGGCATCCGTCCTGACGAAATATGTCGTGGAGAAGCTCAAGGTCAAGGAGATCGGCGTCCTCTACCAGAATGACCCTTACGGGAAGAACGGCCTGGACGGCGTCCGGCAGCGCCTGACGAAATACAAGCTGAAACCGGCGGCGGAAATCCCGGTGGAAGCCGGCGAGAAGGATCTGTCCTCGCAGATCCTGAAATTCAAAAATGCCGGCGTGAAAACGGTTATGATGTGGGTCAACCCGACCACGGCGGTTATTGCCCTCAAGACCGCCGCGACGATCGGTTACAAACCCCAGTGGGTCGCCTCGGATACCCTTTCCGATTTCGCCCTCATGCACAAGATTTCCGGCGGGTTATGGGAAGGGGTTATTACGGGCGCCTTCACTCAGCCCCCTGATTCCGATCATCCCCTCATCGTCAAATACCGTAATGCAACCAAGAAATTTGCCCCGGAAGAGCGACCCGGGCTCTTTTTCCTCGCCGGGATGATGTTCACGGAACCCTTGATAGACGCCTTGAAGCGAACGGGCAAAAATCTGACCACCGAGGGCTGTCTCAAGGCCCTGAATTCAACGAAAAGCTTCCAGGGAAGCGGTCCGAAAATCACCTGGACGTCTAAGCAGCATCAGGGAACGGATTCCATCATGATCTGGAAATGCGGCCCCGGCGGCAGCACCACCGTCTTGCAGGGCTGGGCGGCAAACGATCTGGCTACGTGGAAAAAGAAATAATAATAAGGTCGGCCATAAAAAATGGACCAATTCGGGGTTGAAAACCTGAGCATCAGTTTTGGCGGCGTCAAGGCGGTCAGCGGCGTCAGCTTCCGGGTCGAGGCGAACAGCATCTTTTCCATTATCGGCCCGAACGGATCGGGAAAAACGACGATTTTCAACCTGATTTCCGGGATCTATAAACCGGACGGCGGCCGGGTGCTTCTGGAAGGTGAAAACATCGTGGGCAAAACGCCCGACCGGATCGCCGGTCTGGGCGTTGCCCGCACCTTTCAGAACATTGAATTGTTTGCGAACGCCACGGTCATGGACAACCTGATGCTCGGCAGGCACATCCATATGAAAACAGGCATCTTTGCCGGGGCGTTCCTCTGGGGAAGGCGATCCCGCGCCGCCCGGGAAGAGATCGAAAACCGGGAAATAGTAGAAGGTATCATTGACTTTCTGGACCTCCAGTCGGTCCGCGACCAGTTCGTGGCCGGCCTACCTTACGGCAAGAGAAAACTCGTAGAGCTCGGCCGGGCGCTGGCATTAAAACCCAAGGTGCTCCTCCTCGACGAACCCTCGGCGGGGATGAACACGGAAGAAAAGGAAGATTTGAACATCTGGATCAAGGACATCCGGGAGGATTACCAGGTCACCATCCTGCTGATCGAGCATGACATGAACATGATCATGGGGATCTCGGACCGCATCTTCGCCATCAATCACGGGGAAAAGATAACCGAGGGGACCCCCCGGGAGGTCCAGAACCACCCGGAGGTCATCAAGGCCTATCTGGGCGAGGAAGAGGCTCATCATGCTTAAGGTCAGGAATATCGAAACCTGGTACGACCTGATCCGCGCCCTCCACGGCATTTCCTTCGACGTGGAGCAGGGGACGATCGTTGCCCTCCTCGGCTCCAACGGGGCAGGCAAATCGACGACCCTCAAGACCATCATGCGGCTCCTTTATGACTTGAAGGAAGAGCAGCCGGAAAAGGGGACCATCGAGTTTCTGGGTGAGCGGATCGACCGCAAGGATACCGATGAGATCGTCAGGAGGGGTATCAGTTATGTCCCGGAAGGACGGGAAGTTTTTCCCGAACTTACGGTCATGGAAAATATCCGGATGGGCGCCTATACGCGCCGGGACAAAAAGGGCGTCAACGAAGACGTCCAAAAAATGCTCGAACACTTTCCCATCCTCCGGGAAAGGAAAAATCAGCAGGCAGGCTATCTGAGCGGCGGCGAGCAGCAGATGCTCGTCATCGGCCGGGCATTGATGAGCCGCCCGAAGCTGCTCATGCTGGACGAGCCTTCGCTGGGTCTGTCCCCGTTGCTCACCAGGGAAATATTCACCATCATCCGGGAAATCAATGAGCGGGAAGGCGTTACGATCCTCCTCGTGGAGCAGAACGTCAACATGGCCCTGAAATACGCCCATTTCGCCTATCTGATGGAAAACGGAAGGATTGTCCGGGCCGACAAACCGGAGATCCTGCGGGAGGATGAGGACGTCAGGGAGTTCTATCTCGGCATTGCGAAAGAAGCGTCGGTCAAGGGCTTCAAGCGCTACCGTCGCAAGGTGAGGTTCCGATGACCGTTGACACGCTGCCGAAGGCCCTGGCCGCAATAACCCGTAAATATCCGGGGCGGATTGCCATGCGGCGAAAGGAACTGGGAATCTGGCACGACATTTTCTGGTCCGAATACCTCGAAAAAGTCAGACACGTCGCCCTGGGCCTCCATGCCCTGGGGGTGCAGCCCGGAGATCACGTGGCGATCATCGGCGAGAACAGACCGGAGTGGCTCTACAGCGCCCTGGGGGTCATGGCGGCGGGAGCGGCTTTTGTCGGCGTTTATACGACCAATCCGGCGGCGGAATGTGAATATGTCGTCGGCCATGCGGGGGCCGTCGTCTACATCTGTGAAGACGAGGAACAGTTCGACAAGGCCCTCGTCTTTCGCTCCCGGACGCCCCGCCTCCGCAAGATGATTGTATGGGACATGGAAGGTCTGCGTCATTACGAGGATCCCATGTTGATGAGTTTCAGCGACCTCCTGGCCCGGGGCGCCCAAACTGCCCGGGAAACGCCGGAGCTGTTCGATAATCTCGTTGCCCGGGGGAAAGGGGAGGATATGGCGGGGATTATCTATACCTCCGGGACGACGGGCCCCCCGAAAGGGGCGATGCTGTCCCACGAAGGTTATCTGTGGGTCGGCAAACAGGCCGGCATCGTCACCCGGGCGACGCCGGGGGATGAAACGATCTCCTTTCTCCCCCTCAACCATGTCTACGAGCAGATCTTCGATCTCATGGTCCACCTCACGGCCGGACATATCGTCAACTTTACGGAAAACACGGACACGGTGATCAAGGACATGCAGGAGGTATCCCCCACCCTGTTTCATGCCGTGCCCCGAATCTGGGAGAAATACTATTCCGGCATCGTCCTCAGGATGGCCGACGCCACCTGGTTCAAGAAAAAGGCCTACGAAACGGCCCTGAAGATCGGAACCGCCTACAACACCACGAAACTTCAGGGCAAGACACCGTCCCTGCCCTTAAGCATGGCTTATCATCTGGCTTACTTCGCCGTCTTCCGGAAGTTGAAGGAGCGGCTGGGTTTTGACCGGGTGCGCCTCGGCTTTTCCGGCGCCGCCCCCATTTCCCATAATATCCTGAAATATTTCCAGAGCATCGGCATCCCCATCCGGGAGGGTTACGGGATGACGGAAACGACGGGCATTACCCATATGTCCGATGAATACAGCTTCAAGCTCGGCACCGTCGGCCGGGCCCTGCCCGAGACGGAGGTCAGGATTGCCGACGATGGAGAGATCCTGGTCCGCCACCAGGGGATTTTCAAGGGGTATTACCGGGATGAGGAAAATACCCGGGAGGCCCTCCATGACGGGTGGATGCACACGGGGGACGTGGGGGAGATCGACGGCGACGGTTATCTGAAGATTACGGATCGGAAGAAGGACCTGATCATTACGGCGGGAGGGAAAAACATCGCCCCCCAATACATCGAAAATCTCCTGAAGTTTTCGCCTTATATCAATGACGCCGTCGTAATCGGCGACGGGCGGAAATACCTGACCGCCATCATCGTCATCGATGAGGAAAATGTCGTCAAATATGCCCAGGATCAGAAGGTCCAGTACACGACCTTTGCCAGTCTGACCCGGACCGAAGAGGTTATCAGGCTCATCCAGGATGAGATCAACAAGGTGAACGATCAAATGGCCCGGGTGGAAAACATTCGCAAGTTTCAGATTCTGGACAAGAAACTCTATACCGAGGACGGCGAAGTCACCCCCACGATGAAGGTGAAGCGTAAATCTATAAATACCCAATATCGTGATGTAATCGAGAGCATGTATAAAGAATCGTGATCCCGTCCGGGTTTTCCGCTCTCATTTATTCCGCATTACGCCGCCCACTTCAAACCTTTGGATGAATATTCATAGATCAGTTCAAAGACTTTCGCGCTTTTTTCCCTGAAAAGGTCTCTTTCGTACGTATCGGGCAAATCCTGGTCCATGACTTCTTCGACTGCCGTTCTGACGCGCAATTGGCTCTGGATGTCCTTGTACCAGTCCTGGACAAGACCTCTTTGTTTGCGAGAATAGGCGACATGGCGTTTCAACGGTGCATATGCCTTCGCTGCAATCTTTAATATCCATGATCCTCCCTACCATAATTTCCATAGGGCAGGTCAAAATATTATCTGCTCTAGGGAGAATGGTATTTATCACGTGGATTTATTTTGCCACATGCTCTGATCCACATCATCGAAGAAAGCAATATTATTAGAGAATTCTTCAGCATCCTTCTCGGTCCACGTCCCGGCGAGATGGTCCAGATCATCGTAAACTGCACTCCGCCGGGCGTTACGCGGCACCAGGTCAGCATCGCTGCTTTTGAAAGCAACATAGACGTTTGTAACGATCAATATTCGTTTCATCGTTCCTCGGAAGATTGATGTCAATATTTAACGATAGTTTGATATCATTAATAGTTTCAATCGTCAAGGCGTGCGGCTCTATATGAAATATGTTTATCTATAATTTCCTCCTGGCATTGAGCGGCCAAACGGGATATATTATGTCGCCTCGGGATAAAGCGCTATAAGGGTCATGACGGCAAAGAAAGCGATTAAGGCGCGAGAAAACTTAATCCTGAAAGAAAGAACTCAATGGAGGTGACCAATGTCGACGAATACGGTGGAACGGTTTGATGATGTCAGTGTGCTCTGCAAGGCAAATATCTATTTTGACGGGAAGGTGATCAGTCATACCATTCTCTTCAAAGATGGCAGGAAAAAGACCGTGGGAATGATCTTTCCCGGTTCATTTACCTTCAATACGGAGGCCCCGGAAAGAATGGAGATCATCGCCGGCAGTTGCCGGGTAAAGCAGGCCGGGTCCGATCACTGGACTCCCTACGGGGCGGGAACATTTTTTCTTGTACCGGGCAAGTCGTCGTTTGAAATTGCCGTGGACGCAGGAATTGCGGAATATGTCTGCTCGTTCGAATAAGGGAAAATCCCTGGATTATCCTCTCTATGAGCGGATGCAGAAGAAAGCGCCCCGGGCGGCTAAATATTGGCTGATCGGGGATCGCCTCTTTCACGCCGGTCTGTTTCTGGCCATGCTGAGCATGCCGGCGTTGGTTTTTGCTTACACGCAAGCAGGATTAAGGGCGATATTTGTATGGATGATTGCGGCCGTGGCCGGATCGGCGGGAACATTAGGGTTTGGGATCTACTTTAAAAGGGAATCGTACAAACTGGCAATTAAAGCGGGGATTGACGTAAATAAGCTATCCTGACCGGTACTATGAAAAATTCATGTTTTTGATCATTTTCGTCAGGGCGGGAACATCGCCGCCGTGGAGCAGCGCCTCGAGTTCATCGAAGTTATTCCGGTATAAAGTCAGGAGTTTGTCTGCGTGGGGATTATCGGCGATCAGGCGGGCGTAGAGGTCGGGATGGGCGATGATCCGGCTCAGATGATCGAGACGTTCCCGGAAGGCAGGCGTGGAAAAACATCTCAAATCCTCCGGGGAGACGCCCGTCCCGGCCAGGGTCAGCCCCATCACGACGGTGTTGAAATGGTTCAGGCCCTGGACGAGGGCCATCATCTTGTCGTGCCCCTCCGGCGTGGTCTCCACAAGGTGGGCCCCGTTTTTCTCCATGATGTCTTTCAGCCAGGGCAGCCAGCGTTTCCCCCGGGCGGGGCAAACCGCGATGTTTTGACCGTCCAGGGAGGCGACCCGAGGACCGAAAAGGGGGTGGAGGCCGATGACCTCGGACACGGAGGTCTCCAGCATGGCCCGGACGGGGGCCTCTTTCAAGGAGGTGAGGTCCATGAGGACGGAGTCGCGGGGCATGGAGGGGCCTACCTCCCGGATGACCGCGTCCGTCGCTGCTATGGGGACGCTTACGATAACCACCGGGCAAGCCGCCGCCATCTGCCGGGGGTCGGGGCCGGTGCGGCGCCCCGAAATCTGCACGGAATAGCCTTCCTGCTGAAAAAAAGAGGCAAACCACTTGCCCATCCCACCCGTGCCGCCGATGATCCCGATCGAAAAATTATCTGTTCTCACTATTAAACCTCCCCCTTCCCTTTCATCCCGCGGAGAAACCGGCAGTGGCCCGTTGCCGCAGGAGGTGATCCACCAGGACCAGGCAGACCATCGCCTCGCAGACGGGGAGAATCCGGGGAATGACGGAGACGTCGTGCCGGCCGCCAATAGCCAGCTTCACGGGTTTTCCGTCTATGTCCACCGTATCCTGCTCCCGGGCGACAGAGGGAATGGGCTTGCAGGCCGCCCGGATCACGAGATCCTGGCCGCTGGCGATCCCCGCCAGGATTCCCCCGGCATTATTGGCGGCAAACCCGGAAGGAAGGAGCGGATCGTTGCTCTGCGAACCGGTCATGCCCGCAACGGCGAAACCGGCGCCGATCTCCACCCCTTTGACCGTGCCGATACCCATGAGGGCGCGGGCCAGATCGGCGTCGAGCTTGTCAAAGACCGGGGCGCCGAGACCGGCGGGGCAGCCCTGCACTATTATCTCCACGATCCCTCCGAGGGTATCCCCTGCCTTTTGGGCCTTCTTCAGCGCCGCTTCCATTTTTATCGCCGCTGCCGGGTCGGGGCAGTTAAAGCGATTTTGCCCCGCCTCGGCCATGATTCCGGCCTTCGCCTTTACATTTCCCAAGGCGAGAGTATAGGCACTGACCTCGATCCCTTCCCGGGCGAGGACTTTCCGGGCGACGGCCCCGGCGGCGACCCGGGCGGCCGTTTCCCGTCCGGAAGCCCTTCCCCCGCCCCGGTGATCCCGGATGCCGTATTTCTGCGCATAAGTATAATCCCCGTGCCCCGGCCGGAAGACGTTCCGGAGGGCTTCGTAGTCCCCACTTCTGACGTCGCGATTCCAGATGATAAGCGAAATGGGGGTTCCCGTCGTCTTTCCCTCAAAGACCCCCGAGAGGATCTCGACCCGGTCGCCCTCCTTGCGGGGAGACGACGCCTTGGTCTGGCCCGGTTTTCGCCGCTCCAATTCCCTTTGGATATCCGTCTCCGTCAATTCCATCAGGGACGGGCAGCCATCGATGACCGCCCCGAGGGCCGGTCCGTGGGATTCCCCCCAGGTGGTGACCCGAAAAAGCACGCCCGTGGTATTTCCTGACATGTCCGTTCCTCTCCTGTTTTTAAGTCCGTCATACAACCCCATCCTCCTCCTTACCTCCCCCTTGAAGGGGGAGGAATACGGGGAACCAATCACGTTCCTTATTCCCTGGCAAGGGAATGAAGGGACAGAGCCATGTATTATCCCAACTTATCGAGCGGTGAACCCGATCACTACTCCCGATTATCGAGGGGGGACTCTCACTCCTCCCTCCCCTTCAAGGGGAGGGCCGGGGTGGGGATGGGTTATCAGAATAACTTCATCCGCAACTTCTTCCACCGGGCGTCCGGCGGTATCTATGACCCGGTCGGCAACCGCCCGATAGACGGGTTCCCGTTCCCTCAGCAAGCCCGCAATTTCCGCGCCGATATCCATCCCGGAAAGGGAGGGGCGCTGAGCATCGGTCACCCCGTCATTCCCCAGACGTCCCGCGATGGTTGCCGCATCAGCCGTCAGCCAGAGGAAAAATCCGTTCCTTTTGAGCGCTTTCACGTTTTGCTGATCAAGAACGGCACCGCCGCCCAAAGCGATTACACACCCTTCCCTCCCGGCGAGCTCCTCGACGGCACTCCTTTCCAGCGCGCGGAAGGACTCCCATCCCCCGTCGGCGACGATTTCCCGGATCGTTTTTCCTGCGCGTTCCTGGATTATGGCGTCCGCATCAAAGAACGGGCGCCGTAACCTTTCCGCCACGATCCTGCCGACAGTCGTCTTCCCGCAACCGCGGTATCCCATCAGGACGATATTCATAATCATTTATGATACAGCTTATCAAGCTCTTTCCAGAAACCCGGGAAGGATTTATCCACGCAAGCGGGGTTCTTTATTACTATTCCCGGGACGGATAGACCCAAAATGGCAAAACTCATGGCAATCCGGTGATCGTTGTACGTCTCGATTTCCGCGCCCCGGGGCTGCCCACCGGTGATGACGAGGCTGTCACGCCGTTCTTCAACCTGAATCCCCGTTTTTATCAGTTCCGTGGTCACGGCCGCCAGGCGGTCGCTTTCTTTCAGGCGCAGATGGGCCACATTGGCGATAACCGTCCGTCCCGGCCGCAAGGCGGAGAGAACGGCCAGGGTGGGGACCATGTCGGGCATATCCTTGAGATCAAATACTAGGTCTCCTCCGGGCAGCGGCCGGCCGGTCAGCTCAATCCCGTTTCTCTTCCGATCAACGAAACATCCCGAATCTTCCAGGAGGGAAAGGAAACCCATATCGCCTTGCCGGCTGTGGGGATTGATGTTCACGACCCGGATCTTTCCCGCGCAGAGGGCGGCGGCCAGGAAAAAATAGGAAGCGCTGGAGACGTCGCCTTCAATCCGGCAGCTTACTCCCCGATAGCGCTGGTTGCCTTTTACACGATAACGGCAGGGAGCGTCCGTTTCCACTTCCACGCCGAATTCCTTCATGGCCGCGACGGTCATGTCGACATAGGGCAGGGAGGGAATGCGGCCGGCCAATTCGATAAGCGTATCCCCGGCGGCATAAGGCGCCGAGATCAGGAGGGCCGAGATGTACTGGCTGCTTTCGATGTCCCGGAGGATAACCTCCCCCCCCCGCAGCCCCGACGTCCGGATAAGGACGGGGGGATAGCCCTCCCGGTCGCAGCCCCGGGCATCGACGCCGAGTTTTATCAGGGCCTCCAGCAGCGGTGCGAGGGGTCTTTCCCGCAGACGTTCGTCTCCCGTCAGGGTGAAGGTCCCCGGGCCGATGGCGACCAGACCGGTCAGGATGCGCATGGCCGTACCGTTGTTCCCCAGATAAAGAGCTTTGCCCGGATCGGCCAGGCGTCCTCCGGCGCCGGTGATGTAAAGATCCCCATCGCGGCTGTCGATGTCCGCACCCAAGGATTTCAGGGCCGATATGAGATAGGAGGTGTCCTCCGACACAAGGGGGTTCCGGAGGATAGATTTCCCGTCGGCAATGGCCGCCAGAATCAGCGCCCGCTGGGTATGGCTCTTGGAACCGGGGAGGGTCACCGCGGCATCCGGAGGATGGGGCAGGGGCTTAATTTCTATTGTTTCCATAAATATTTACCTTTATACGAAGCCGTCAATTTTCAGGTTGCTCCCTCATGTAGAGCGGCGATAACGGTCTGCCGCATCGTGGTCAGGGGCGGTTCCCGGCCCGTCCAGATCCGGATCTGCTCCGCCCCCTGATGGACGAAAAGGCCCACGCCGTTGATTGTCAGGCAACCCATCTCCTGGGCATCCCGGAGCAGCTTCGTTGTGAGGGGGTTGTAAATGGCATCCAGGACATAGCGGAAATTGGTCAGGGCCTCCCTTTTCAGGGGCGATATGTCCGTGTTGGGGGCCATGCCGACCGGGGTGGTCTGGATCAGGGCTTCGGCCCGGAAGCCGTCCAGGGCGTCAAGCGGCAGGGACTGACTGTTAAAGGCACGGGCCAGGGCCGCGCCCCGCTCCGGCGTCCGGTTGAAGATTACCGGGATTCCTCCCTCCCGAAGGAGGCCGAAGACAGCGGCCCGGGCCATCCCTCCGGCCCCGAGGACGGCGAAGGTTTTCCCCTTGATTTGCAGATGATCCTTCAGATCCCGCACCAGACCGATCCAGTCCGTGTTGTCCCCGACCAGCCGGTCGCCCCGGTTGAGGATGGTATTGACGGCGCCGATGTCCCGGGCGCTTGCCGTGATTTCATCCAGGCTCCCGATAATCGCTTCTTTAAAGGGCAGGGTGACGCTTGCCCCGTCAATGCCCCATGATTTTATCATCGGGACGATTTCGCCGGCGTTATCCATCCGGTAAGCCTTGTACCGGGCCGCAATTCCCATTTCCCCGTACGCGGTCCGGTGCATCCAGGGGGAGAGGCTGTGAGCGACGGGATTGCCGAAAAGGGCAAAGTGTTTTTCCCGGCCTTTCCTATTCATCAAAGATAACCTCCCCCGAGAATTTCGGCTCTATGCCAAAATGCTAAAGACCTGCTTCATTTCCTCTATCGTCATCTGTCCCGGCGCCGCCTCTTCTCCCTTGTCCAGGGCGGCAAAAGTGAGGTACGAGCCCAGCAGGGGGGCCATGACCCGGCTGATCCGTCCCTCCTCCCCCATGGAGAAGGCAATGATGTCCTGCCCTCTTTTCCGGGAGTAGGGGATCAGGGACAAAATCCGGAGATTGTCCTCGCTGCGCCGGGCATAGGTTACGATCTTAACGATATCGCCTCCCTTTTCCCGGCAGGCCCCCCAGATCCGACGCAAGGCGCCCATCGCCGGGGTGGCGTTATAATCATGGAAAGAAACAATTATTTTCGTTTGACCGCCCTGCTCCGCCGCAGCGCCAAGAACCTGCCGGGCCAGACCGGTGTCCGTGGCGGCTTCCATGTCCACATATTCCGCCTTAAGGCGGATAGCCTCGCAAAGAAGAAAGATTCGTTCTTCCTCCGTCCCGAGAAAGCCTCCCCCTTCTTCCCGGCGCCGGTTGGTAATGAGGACCGGGCCCGTTTTCGCCCGCATGAGGTCCGGCAGATCCAGATCGGCAATCAGGTCGATCCGTAATTCGAGCAGATCGGCATGGCGGCAACGGTTGGTCATTTTTTCCAGGGCTCTTTCCATCGTCCCGGCCGCAAGGGAAGCGCAGATCACGTCGGTTCCCCCCCCCGGGGATAGGAGCCGAGGACCTTGAGAAAGGTAGTCCTCCCCTCCATATCCTGCAAACACTTCCCGACCTGTTCATCCTCCCGATGACCGGCGAAATCGGCAAAGAAAAGATATTCCCACATCCGGTCCCGCAGGGGATGGGACTCGATCCGAAGCAGGTTGATCCGCTCCCGGGCGAAAGTTTCCAAGGCCTGAAAAAGGGCCCCCGGGACATGAGGGGTTCCGAAGAGGATCGATGTCTTGTCCTGTCCCGTCCTTTCGCTTTTACCCTTGCCGATGACGAGGAAGCGGGTGGTGTTGGCGGGATTGTCCTCGATATCCTCCGTCAGGATGGACAGGCCGTGGATCGTTGCCGACAGGCGGCTTCCCACTGCCGCCCCCCCTTCCGGGTCGCGGTGCGCCCGCTCTCCCGCTTCCGAGGTGCTGGGGGTCTCCAGTTGTTCGGCTTGGGGCAGGTTTTCCCGGAGCCAGCTACGGCACTGGGCAAAGGCCTGAGGATGGGAATAGACCCTCCTGACATCCTCTTTCCTTGCACAATGAGACATCAGGCACTGGGAAATCCGGAGAAACACTTCCGCCCGAATATCCAGGGATGTCGTAATCAATCTTCTGAGGGTATGTCCTACGGAGCCTTCCGTCGAATTTTCAACCGGGACAATTCCGAGGGCGATATTTCCCCTCTCAACGCGGTCAAAGACCTGATCGATCGTTCCGGTGGGGGCCAGCTCCACACTGCTTCCGAAATGGGCAAGGGCGGCCAAATGGCTGAATGAGGCCTCCGGTCCTAAATACGTTACCGTCAGGGGTCCCTGCAAGGCCCGGGAGGATGAAAAAATCTCCCGGAAAATATCCCTGACGGAGGCATCGTTCAAGGGACCGGTGTTGTGCTTGCTCAAAAAATCAAAGATTCGGGCTTCCTGGGCAGGACTGTAGACATCGACGCCCTCGGAATGCTTGACTTGTCCGATTTCCACGGAGCGGGCCGCCCGTTCGTTGAGGAGCCGCAAAATATCTCCATCGAGTTCACGAATGTCTTGCCGAAGTTGTTCAAGTGTTTTTTTCATGATTGTTTACAGCCTCTCAATAATCTCCCTGATCAGGCTTTCCGGAACGCCGCCGTTGACAAAGGGCATCCCGGGTTTTTTCAGCAGGACGAAGTGGAGAATATTTCCCGTCTTTTTCTTGTCCCGCTGCATCCGGGCCAAGACACCGTCGCTGCTCATACCCGGGGGCATGCGGACGGGAAGACCTGTCTTTTGCAGGAGACGGCTGATCCTGTCCCGGTCGGCGATCGGCAGGTGTCCAAGCCGCTCCGAAAGGGCAAGAGCCGCCGCCATGCCGATCGAGACGGCTTCACCGTGGGAAATAGCGTAATCGGCTTCCGCCTCGATGGCATGTCCCAGGGTGTGGCCGAAATTGAGGATCCTTCTCAATCCATGCTCCTGCTCATCGATTTCGACGATTTTCTTCTTGATTTCACAGGTTCTCGCCACAATGGGCATTAGGACGGCCAGATCGCCGTCAGGCTTCAAGGACGCCGCCTTTTCTTCGAGAAGTTTCAGG